>Ga0302131_1001161_pt1 | contig 14583 bp, 13 predicted proteins | sample CB9_20m_MG_FD_203105 | JGI IMG/M metagenome (GOLD analysis project Ga0302131, IMG submission 203105) | Marine microbial communities from Western Arctic Ocean, Canada - CB9_20m | ecosystem: Environmental > Aquatic > Marine > Oceanic | place: Canada: Western Arctic Ocean | collected 2017-09-19
ATTGTTTTGGCAAGACGTTAAAACCTTGGATTTTGCCAGTGAAGCAATAATCGGTTTAGGCCTTTCATTAGGTGGAACTTTTGTAGCCTCATTGGGCAATATGACCAGCGTGCGTAACTCAAGAAATAATATTGGTATTATGCAGGGCAATGCATGGGGCATGTTATATGGTAGCTTATTTCTACTGGCTTTTACTTTGAACAGTGGCACTGAATTTAATATAGACACTCGGCTTCCATACATAGTGTCACTCTTGTACCTAAGTATATTTGGCACCGTCATCGCTTTTGCTTGTTATTTTGTATTGTTAAAAGACATTGGACCCGAAAAAGCGAGTTATTCGGTGGTGTTGTTTCCTGTAGTGGCTGTGACACTGAGTATGATTTTTGAGGGGTTTGTATGGCAGACGAGTACCGTGATTGGTTTTGTTTTGGTGCTTACAGGAAACGTAGTAGTACTGACGCCCATTGATAAAATTAAGGCATTAATTATTGGCGTTAAGTCAATAGAGCAGGGTACCGGTTAAAGCATATATAGTGAGGTGCAACATTATAAATAGCAGACATTAAGAGTCACCTATAACTATAACTTTTCAGCTAAGTTATTTAATGCCTGACCCGTAATACGATTCACAGTCCATTCGTTCATAGGCTCTGCGCTTAAAGACCTATAGAAGTCGATTGCGGGTTTGTTCCAATCCAATACCCACCATTCTAGACGCCCGCATTTTAGTTCAAGGGCAAGGGTTGCTAAATAACCTAGCAGTATTTTACCTAACCCTTTACCGCGCATATTAGGTTGCACGTATAAATCCTCTAAATAAATACCGGGACGACCAAGAAATGTCGAAAAATTGTGAAAGTACAATGCAAATGAAACTGCGACTCCATCATATTCACCAACTACTACTTTGGCGTGGGGTGTATCGCCGAATAGGCTTTCTTTCAGTGTGGCTTCGTCGGCAACGACTTCGTGTAATAGCTTTTCGTAATCGGCCAACTCTCGAATAAATCTAAGAATAAGTGCCGTGTCTTTGACAGTTGCTGAGCGAATAGTAAAATTAGGATCACGGGTTTGGCTATACATTTGATCAACTATCCTTCCATTTTTTTTTATTCCAACAGGCAATACAAAATATCACTAGAGACAAACACCATGCAGGCCAATCACCAAAAGTTCGGTATGGTGTATAACCCTTTACTTGTTGGATTATATCATTCAGAACAGCCGTCTCAAACTGCGGTAACCTACTTTGAATTTGACCTCGGTGATCAATAAAAGCCGTAATACCGTTGTTCGTTGCACGTAAAACAGGTAAACCAAACTCTTTGGCTCTCACTTGGGCAATTTCTAAGTGCTGTGCTGGTCCATGTGAGCCGCCAAACCAAGCATCGTTACTGACAGTGATAATAAAGTCGGTGTTATGATATAAGTTGGCGGATATTTGCCTAGGAAAAGCGATTTCGAAACAAATTGCTGGAGCAAAGTGATAACCTTTTGCTTCTAAGTTAACCTGCTGATAATCACCACGGCTAAAAGATGACATAGGTAAATCAAATATAGGTGCTAAACCACGTATCCAGTCTTCAAAAGGAATAAATTCGCCAATTGGTAATAGGTGGTGTTTAGCAAATCGATTGGCGTGAAAGTAATGATAGTGACCGCGAGATGTTTTCCCCTCATCTTTATCATCTTGGTACCTCTGTCCTAAAGCAATTAAGTTGTTGTAGGCTTCTCGTGTTTCAAAATTGTAGTTAACTATACCCGTGATTAAACCCGTGTTTGTTTGTGCGGCGATGTTATCCATTTCACTAAGATAATCTGTGGCCACAGGTTCTAGTTTAGGAATAGCGGCTTCTGGCCAGATAATAACGTCATTATCCCAATGATCGGCCGTCATGGTTTTGTATTTGTCCATCGTTGGCTGATCTTGTTCTGGGGTCCAGCGAAGGGCTTGTTCAATATTGCCTTGTACCATAGCGATACGCGCACTTTCGCCCGTCGGTTTAGCCCATTGATATTGATTTAACGCGAATCCTGATACAAATATCACTGTGACAACAATAAGACTAGGTAGCCATTTTTTATCAGTTAACCAGACTGCAATCACCGCACAGATTAAAATAATTAGACCAGAAACACCAAACTCTCCAATGACAGGAAACCATCCTGCAAGTGGACTTTGTATTTGACTATAACCTAGAGAGAGCCAAGGGAAACCTGTTAGTAACCAACTTCTTAGCCACTCAACAACTAACCAAATAAAGGGGAAGGCCAAAGGCCAAAGTTTAGGAGTAAAAAATTTAGCAACTAAATAACAACTCAAAGCAGGGAATAAGGCTAAATACGCGCTTAACAGTAACATCAAACTGATGGAGCCAATCAGTGGTATACCACCAAAATCGGCGATACTGACATGCACCCAACTCACACCTGCACCAAACCAACCTAGACCGAAAACAAAACCAAGCTTAAAACTTTGTTTGGGTAAGGAGTGGGTGAGTAAATAAATCAAGCCAGTAATGCTGACGAAAGTAACCAACCAAAACGAAAACGGTGCGTAAGCTAACGTCAGTAACGCACCAAATAAGCAGGTTAGTAGCAACTTCAGATTGAACGACGCGTGGAACGCGCTTTGTGTAATGCTCAGAGCTATGCTTCCGTTTCTGGCAAAGTGACTTTTAACTGCAACAAGCGCCTTTTATCTGAATTAGTTACTTTAAACTTGATATTATTGATAGTGACTTTTTCATCACGTTCCGGCATATGCCCAAAAGCTTTTAAAACAATACCTCCTATGGTGTCTGCTTCTTCCTCATCAAATTTGGTTTCAAAGAATTTATTAAAATCCTCCAAGGATGTGAGTGCTTTAACTGAAAAAGTATATTTGTTTAGTGGGCGAATACCTTCGTTCTCGTCCTCTTCCACATCATGTTCATCTTCAATTTCACCAACTATAAGTTCAAGAATATCTTCAATGGTGACTAGGCCTGATACACCGCCATATTCATCAACTACTATGGCCATGTGATAGCGTTTCTGCTGAAACTCCTTGAGTAAGACATCTACTCGTTTGCTCTCTGGCACTATAACGGCTGGACGAAGAATATTTTTTAGTTCAAACTTTATTTCAGGAGCAAAGGCATATTTAAGGAGATCTTTCGCTAACAATATTCCTTCAATGTGGTCTTTGTCTTCGTTGATAACAGGAAAGCGAGAGTGGGCAGAGTCAAGGAGGATAGGCAAAAATTGTTCAACAGTTTGTTCAATGTCAATGGTGCGCATCTGCGCTCTTGGGATCATTATCTCCCTTACCCGCATCTCACTGACCTCCATTACTCCTTCAATCATCGCTCTGGTTTGAGGGTTAATGACCTCTCGCTGTTCGGCATCAGTGATGACTTCAAACAATTCTTCTTTGTTTTTCGGCTCTCCCGTGAAGGACTGGACTATCTTTTCAATCCAGCCTTTATTGGCAGAACCGCTAGTAGATGGGGGGTTATCTTCGCTCATGATCTCGTTATTTAGGTTAGTTTAAGTAAAAAGCTTTATGCATTGAATATTATATATATGTATCTTTAATGATTATGGTACGGGTCGTCAATGGCTAATTTTTGTAATATAGCAATTTCAATGCTTTCCATTTCCTCAGCTTCTTGTTCTTCAATGTGATCATAGCCTAGCAAATGCAAGGTTCCATGGATCAACATATGTGCCCAGTGATGTTTAAGTAATTTGTTTTGTTGCTTTGATTCTTGTTTGACAACTTGTGCGCTGATCACAATATCACCTAAAAAATTAGATATCGACTCGTCCATTTCAATACCTTCTGGCAAAACTAGTTCAGGCATTTCAAAAGGAAAAGACAACACATTGGTTACTGTGTCTTTGCCACGATATTGTTGATTAAGTTGTTTGATTTCCGCGTCATCAACAATACGCACCGTCATTTCTTTATCAGTAAGCTGCTGATAAGACAATAACGTATCTAGCCATAATTGAATATCTTCTTGTGTAGGCATGTCAGTACAATCACTGGCAAGTTGTAAATCTAAAATAGCGCTCACAGATAATTCACTTAGTGGAATTTTCATCCTTTTTAGCCACGGCTTCTTGCTGTGCTTTTTTTTCTAGTCGCTCTTTTTCTTGTTTGCCTTCATATTCTTCATAAGCCATAACTATTCGTCCTACAACCGGATGACGTACTACATCATTAGCACTAAAGAAGTTAAAAGAAATATCATTCACATCCTTCAATACCTCTATGCTGTGGCGTAAACCTGAACGTACACCACGGGGTAAATCAACTTGAGTAATATCCCCTGTGATTACCGCCTGAGAATTAAAACCAATCCTAGTTAAGAACATTTTCATTTGTTCTACTGTAGTGTTCTGTCCTTCATCTAAAATAATAAAGGCATCATTTAAAGTACGACCACGCATATAGGCCAAAGGCGCCACCTCTATTACACTACGCTCGATTAATTTCTCTACTTTTTCAAAACCTAACATTTCAAATAATGCATCGTATAAAGGGCGAAGATAAGGGTCAACTTTTTGTGATAGGTCGCCCGGTAAAAAGCCTAATTTTTCACCGGCTTCCACAGCAGGGCGAGTCAATAATATACGGCGAACTTCTTGACGCTCTAATGCCTCTACCGCACAAGCAACGGCTAAATAAGTTTTACCTGTACCTGCAGGGCCCACACCAAAACTAATATCGTGATTAATAATGTTAGTCACATACTGTGATTGATTAGGATTACGAGGCTTGATAACTCCTCGCTTTGTTTTAATGTGCACTTCTTTACCGTATTGACCCGCTTCGGCCCGCTCCAAACATTTTGCTTCTTGAATAGCTAAATGTACCTTGTTTGGCTCGATATCTGGAACCTCACCGCGAACTGGCTGCGTTTCCATGTACAGTAACTTGAGAAGTTGCGCTGCACCGCTAGATTGTTGTGATTGCCCCATCACTTTAAATTCGTTATTACGATAAGTGATTTCTACACCCAAGCGGCGCTCAATTTGTTTGATATTATCATCCAGTGGTCCACACAAGCTGGATAAACGTTTGTTGTCTGAAGGCTCTAATACAATTTCACTGCTTACAAGATTACTCAAATGTTTAGTCTCTTTACTAATAGGTTTTGCTGGGATTATTTCTAAACGACGGCAACTTGTCCGACACCTAAGTCGTCAACTTTATCTGGGTTTTTAGCTAAAATAGTATGGGGTGCTAATTCGTTTCGCAAGTCCATCTGATCTTCGGTTCTTATCACATGACCTCTTAATGAATTAGCAAACACATCTGTTATTTTAACATCAACAAAATGGCCAATCATTTTGGGTGTACCTTCAAAGTTCACCACACGATTGTTTTCTGTACGTCCAGATAACTCCATTGGATTTTTCTTACTTGGACCTTCCACCAAAATACGTTGCTCGCTGTCCACCATACTGCGGGCAATACGCAAAGCCTGCTGAGTGATACGTTGTTGTAACAAACTTAAACGTTGCTTTTTTGTTTCTTCAGTAACATCGTCAGGTAAGTCAGCTGCAGGTGTGCCGGGACGTGCGCTGTAGATAAAACTAAAGCTCAAATCAAAGTCCATAGCTTGAATCAAGTCCATTGTGGCTTCAAAGTCAGCATTGGTTTCGCCAGGAAAGCCAATTATAAAGTCAGATGACATGCTTAAATTAGGACGGATTTTTTTAAGTCTTCTAATTTTAGATTTATACTCAATCGCAGTATGTCCGCGTTTCATCAAGTTTAAAATTCGATCAGCACCCGATTGTACCGGTAGGTGCAAATGGTCAACTAGTTCAGGAATTTGTGAGTAAGCGTCAATTATATCGTCAGTAAACTCCACAGGATGTGAAGTAGTATAACGAATTCGGTCTATACCATTAATAGAAGCGACTAATTCTAATAATTCTGCAAAGGTGCAAATACTGCCGTCGAAATTTGGTCCTCTGAATGCGTTTACGTTTTGACCTAACATATTAACCTCGCGCACCCCTTGTTCTGCTAGTTGTGCAATTTCTAACAACACATCATCTACTGGGCGGCTGACTTCTTCACCACGTGTGTAGGGCACAACACAGAAGGTACAGTATTTGGAACAACCTTCCATAATTGATACAAATGCACTTGGGCCATCTGCTTTGGGTTCTGGTAAACGGTCAAACTTTTCAATTTCTGGAAAACTGATATCAATAACTGAATTGCTTCCACCTTTGATCTGATTGATCATTTCTGGCAAACGATGCAGGGTTTGTGGCCCAAAAACAAGATCAACAAACGGTGCACGTTTACGGATAGTTGTGCCTTCTTGTGATGCTACACAGCCACCGACACCGATGATGAGATCGGGTTTATCTTTTTTAAGGTTTTTCCAACGACCTAACTGATGAAATACTTTTTCTTGCGCTTTCTCGCGAATTGAGCAGGTATTAAGCAGTATGATATCCGCATCTTCAGCTGTGTCTGTGGCTTGATAACCATGTGTCGAGTTCAATAGGTCGGCCATTTTATCCGAGTCATACTCGTTCATTTGGCAGCCCCAGGTTTTAATAAATAGCTTTTTTGTCATAGCGGGATGTACTTACCTCTGAAAATAATTTTTGTGCTGTAACCCAATAGACTTTATGTCTTAACCGAGTCACAAAAATTGAACACATTATTTTACGGGTTATTTGATCTAATCGCCACTTTTCCCTAAATATAAGTACCCTAAATATAAGTCAAATGAATAATTAGTTGAATGTGCATGATTAATTGGCTTCGCGATGCAGCAAAATTAACGGTACATATTACTTTTCAGATACCCAGAATTCGCTCAGCTTGATATGCTAGTTAGATAAGATAAATTATTAGATATAAAGACCTCACTATGCAAAATTTACAAAATCTCACCATTGGCAACCTTGAAGTGGCTAATAATAAACCTTTCGTACTTTTTGGTGGTATGAATGTGCTGGAATCCCGTGATATGGCAATGCGTATCGCCGAACACTATAAAGAGGTGACACATAAATTAGGTATTCCTTTTGTATTCAAAGCCTCTTTTGATAAGGCAAACCGTTCTTCTGTTAATTCTTATCGTGGTCCCGGGATGGAAGAAGGTCTAAAAATATTTCAAGAAATTAAACACAACTTTGGTGTGCCCTTGATAACAGATGTTCACGAAACACATCAAGCAGCACCCGTAGCAGAAGTAGTGGATGTTATACAATTACCTGCATTTTTAGCTCGCCAAACTGATTTGGTGGTAGCCATGGCTAAAACAAACGCTATTATAAACGTGAAAAAACCACAATTTTTAGCTGCACACGAAATGCGTCATATCATTACTAAGTTTGGTGAGGCGGGCAATAACAAAATTATACTGTGCGAGCGAGGCTCTTGTTATGGTTACAACAATTTAGTGGTAGATATGTTGGCTATGGACGAGATGAAAGCTTACGCACCAGTCATTTTCGATGCGACTCATGCTTTGCAAAAACCTGGCGGGCGAACCGATTCAGCTGATGGTCGGCGTGCTCAGGCGGCACAGCTTGCAAGAAGTGGCATGGCGTTGGGTTTAGCTGGGTTGTTTATTGAAGCTCATCCTAACCCTAATCAAGCCAAATGTGATGGACCATGTGCATTGGCGTTGGATAAATTAGAACCATATTTACAACAAATGAAAGCACTAGATGAATTAGTGAAAGGTTTTGCACTGTTGGATACAAGTGCTGATTAATGGTTGTGTGGAACTGATGGTTGAGTGGTATTAACAACTGCGTAAGTTTTGCTGTACTAGGCTCTTAAGACTTTTTACGGCAGCCTTTGCACAGCGATAACTTACTAATGGGTAATAACAGGCAGATAAACCCTTAAAACAATTTACTCTGCGATAATAACTTTAAATTTGAACTCAGGTAATTTTTTACCTACGTTTTGAACTAATTCGTTCGCCTGTGATTCAAGCGTTTCGATATCAAACTGTTTCACTAGCTCTGCTTGAGTGATGTGCGATTGAACATTTGCTAACATCAAATTAATGTTATTCTCTATTTCGCTCTCAATATTTATTCCGATTGTATTTTCAAATTGAAGCTTAACGCGATTAACCCCAAGCTTTGCTGTTGCAGTCTGAGTAAATAATACTGAAGCTAAAATAGCCAATATTGTGTAAGTTGTTTTCATTTTGTTAACCTTTAGTTTAGTAATGTTAGATAATAAGTTTTTTTGTTTAAAAAACCTTTTTTGAGGGTTTTATTTATTGTTTTAAAACAATAAATATTTACCACGAGCAGGATTGTATACCTATGTGTGAAGCTAATAAAATGACATTTTGTATGCTTGTACATTAGAAAAACTAATGCTTTAATGGTGTTTGATAAATTATTGGTTGACATCTTATTCATGCATCGCAGGTTACCTCCTCTAAACTCCCTTAAAGCCTTTGAAGTGGCAGCTAGACATCTTAGTTTTACGCGTGCAGCCGATGAACTATTTGTTACTCAAGCAGCAGTGAGCCATCAAATAAAAGCGCTAGAAGAGTTTTTATCTATGAAACTTTTTGTACGAAAAAATCGTGCGTTATTTTTAACTCAAGAAGGGCAAAGTTATTATCTTGACTTGAAAGATATTTTTAATTCACTCAATGACGCAACAGAACGTTTGGTGGCAAAAGGTGGAAAGGGCGCGATCACTGTTGCGTTACAAACAAGCTTTGCAATTCAGTGGTTAGTTCCTAGGATCAGTAAATTTAGTCAACTAAATCCAGATATTGATCTTCGGATAAAAGCGGTAGATGGTGATGAAGGATTTTTATCTGATGATGTGGATGTGGCAATTTATTTTGGCAAAGGAAAATGGTCTGGCTTAACAGCGGATAAGCTGCACACCGAATATCTTACCCCTATGTGTTCCCCTTTGCTGTTTCAAGGCGACAAACCCCTAATGAAGCTAGACGATCTTGGGCGACATACTCTATTACATGACTCCTCAAGAGAATCTTGGCAGGAATGGATACGCCATTTTAACGTATTAGGCGTGAATGTGAACCACGGTCCTATTTTTAGTCATTCTTTGTTAGTTCAACAAGTCGCAGCCCTAGGGCAAGGCATCGCACTAGGATACAGTTTTTTAGCGAGACCAGAAATCGAAGCGGGGCGCTTAATATGCCCATTCGAAGAAAAGTTAATTACTAAAAGTGCTTATTATTTAGTTTGCCATCAGTCACAGGCAGATCTAGGTAAAATTACTGCATTTCGAGAATGGTTATTGGCACAAGTAAAAGAAGAGGAAGATGATCAATACTTTGACTAATAAAGCACAAAATCCTATTGCCAATTTTGTTTTCGCTCATGGCGCTGGCGCAGGTCAAAACAGTGAATTTATGCAAATGATGGCGAAAGGCATCGCTGAACATAAAATTAATGTAGTACGTTTTAATTTTGCATACATGCAGTTAGCTGAAGAGTCGGGAAAGAGGCGGCCGCCGGATCGAGCTGACAAATTGCTGTCACAGTTTACCGAGTTGCTTAATCAAATTGACAATAGTTTACCTATTTTTATTGGCGGAAAGTCGATGGGTGGGAGAATGGCGAGCATGTTATTAGAAGAGTCGACAGCAGAAGGTTGTATATGTATGGGGTATCCTTTTCACCCGCCGGGTAAACCTGAAAAGTTACGTACTCAACATCTATTAAGTATCAATAAACCAGTATTGATACTGCAAGGCGAAAGGGACACATTTGGCAAGCGCGAAGAGATTGCTAGCTTTAATTTGTCTCAGCAGATTCAAGTCAGCTATTTAGCTGATGGTGATCATAGTTTTAAACCGCGCAAGGCTTCTGGCTATAATTTTGATGGTCACATCAATCTAGCGATTATCCAGACTGCTGAATTTATTACGTCGCATATCTGAAATAACTTAGCTTAAATTTCTCTAAATTAATCTACCTTAAAAAATAATTTTCATTAAAAAGGACACAGAGAGCATTGAAGTAAAAAAGGTAAAAAAGGTAAAAAAGGTAAAAATAGAGTTATTATTGGGCAAAGTAGCCAGAACTGACTGGCTCTAATGTGCCCAGGCTTGAGGCTAAATGCGCCTTTATTGGCTGATGGCTTCCTTTAACCCTGTTGTTCCCATTATGGTCAACATACGTTTCAGGTTGTAAGCCAGCACATGCAAGTTCATCTCTATACTCACATTCTTTTTGCGCTTCATTAAGAAGTGTGTCGCGCCTATCCACATTTTAATCGTGCCAAACGGATGCACTACGGTTTGTTTTCTCAGTACCGGTATGTCTGGATTATCATCGAGCCGCTGCTGCATGGCGTCTATCTCATATTCGTGAACCCAACGTTTCATTTTCCCTGGCTTCTTTGATGATGTCGTGCATTTATCTTTAATCTTACAATCTCGTTAAGCGTAAAAATTAACGTATACCTTTAGCTCAAGACCTCTTTCGGTCACGTCGCGTTGATGAGGTAATGCCTCGCCCTCAGGGCAAATATACATGTCTTTTTCTTTGTCGTATTTGAATAACGATTGGTTGAATATGCCTTTTTTTGCCGCACCTGATGTATCGATTTGTGGAATGTTTACCGTCATACCTAAGTCTTGTGTCGCCTTGATATCGATTCGACTAAAATAACCTTTGTCAGCGATAATGGTGATGTCTTTTTTATCTAATGTTTCTTGAACTTGCTCTGCCACTAAAGTGAGCTGGTCTCTATCGGTTGTCATCACGATATCGTGTGCAACAATCAAGTGATGCTTTGTATCTACAGCGCTTTGCACGTTATAACAAACCTGCCTTTCCATATGATGTGTCTTCATCAAACGGGCATCGGGGTCGGTTTGTGTTATCTGCTTGTCTGGATGTGCATTCACTTCTACTTCAAGCGCTTTAAGCTCAATCAAGCGTTGCTCAAGCCATGCTAACCTTGAGACTGAGACGGTGGTGTCAGTCTCTTTTTCATTTTCGTCTTTGGTGTCCATTTGGCCTAAGTATTTTTGAATACTCTTCTCAACACGGTCAATATGGAACTGGACTTTGCTCGGGGTGTGATTTTTAGACTTATTATTAACCGCCTTAAACTTACTACCATCGATGGCAAAGACTGAATCGTTAAAAGGGGGAACCACTTAGCTCCACTTGTGTTTATATCTTGTGGTGACTTTGTACTTGGTATCCCTCAAATCATGTATCTATTATCTTGCATCCAGTTTAATGTTAATTGCATTAACAAGCCGTTTTTTCTCCACCAATAGCTTACAAAGACCTTAAAGTTTCAAAACACAAAATATAGTGGTTAGTGGAGCTAAGTGGATACCCCTTATCGTTAAACATGTTGAGCTGACGACATAAGTCTACGAACTAGCGACAAACGTTTTTAATCACCTTGCCATTGTCTTTCCTAAAGTTGTCGATGGTTTTAAAGTCAGGTTTTAAGGGTTCAAGCAACCACATTAATTCAACGTTGCGGTAACTCTCTTTTCTAACCCACGAGATGACTGAATGCGATTTAAGTCACCATAAATGTAAAATTTTAGCATTGTGGTTGGATGATAGCCTGGATGACCTGTTAGCTTTGCATTAACACTTTCAAAAACTAGGCTTAATCAATCAAGTGGGTCGACAAACATTTCGATAACTCGTATTGGATTGTCTTAGGTAGCAAAGTCATCTATTGCTCCCGGGAGGAGTGTCTATTGGTGTTTTGATTGGCCTTTAATATGATGAGAAATATTAGCTTTCTCTTGTTTGGCTTACCCCTTATTGTACTAAACTCTGTCTCGAAGTTGGCTAAGATTCATTGATAATAAGTATCTTGTACTTAGACCAAAAGTTGCTCAATAGTTTTCACACAGCTTGGGCCAAAAGCGGGAGTTGGTTTAAACATCAACAGGTGCTAACCGTAAACGTCATATCGACCTCCGCCAATCTTGATGCCGCTTATTCATGAATATGTAAGCCGCGGACTAACTTTCCTACCAAATCTGCTGTCTGTGATTTCATTGGCGCAGGATCCGACGGAAAATACTGCAAACACTATGCGTTTAACGCATTGAAAATCAAATGAATACTATTTTTCAACAAACCTGACCCAACAGGTTCACAGATTTTATTATGGACGCTTCGCTCGTTTGTGGGAGAGCTAAGTTGCTCTCACCCTACTTAGAAACGGCTGCCTCCCGAAATTGTCAGGTAGCGAGTAAATATTTTAGTAACAATGCATAGCAGCTGCAATGCATTGTTACTAAAAAATTGCTGTCCGGTTTACTTTTTTGCGGCGCAACGACAAAACAATCAATGCAATGCTGATTACAAAGAATATCAGCGTGGCTGGCTCCGGGATTTCAGCTGTTTGGAAATAAGCGACACCTTGGTCATCAATATGGAAACCCGAAGCGATGCCAATACAACCATCACCGCCGATTTTCGCGGCGTCACCAGTGCTAACGTAGGATTTCGCTGAGAACAGACCACCACAGGAATTACCGGGACCCAGGGCCAGTGCATTAGCGCCGACGTGGATGTATTCTCTGGCTAACAACGTACCGAGAAAAGACGAACCAGCACCAAAGTCTGCATAGCCACCGGCATTCCAGATAACGCTGTCGCTGTTTGCGCCATTGACCATCACAATCTTGCTATTTGCACCCATCTTAATAATGTCGCCGATATTAAACACCCAATACTGGTCTTTCTTATTTTGACCATCAAGAGTGAGAGTGGTAGTTGCTGTAGTCGAAAAGCTAGGAGCCTCGTAAACGCCCGAAAACAGCGTCAGGTTGGCGGGCATTGTTGCATCAAGTACCTTGTATGTAACCATATTGCGAAAAGCGAGCTGCGCTTTGAGTATCTGAAGCTGGTTATTTGCAACCGTGTTGATCAGGCCAGCCACTAGCGTCCCTGCGTCGACAGGATTACTGGTAATGACAGCTGATGTCTGTGGCGTGCTGTTGATGTCTTCCGTATAGACCCCAACCGCGTAAACGGTGCCATCTACCGAACCGCCCACGCCAATACTTGCCGCCCCGCCGGCCTCTATGTTGCCAAAGACTTTTGACGCTGCACCAGTCGAAACAGCGCCCGCTGCAGCCATATTGCCACGAACGCCGCTTGCTGCCCCCACGGTTGCTGCACCGCCGGCAGTAATGCCACCGCCTACTGTCGAGCTGTCACCTGTAGTTAATGCGCCGCCCGATGTCATGCTACCGCCCACTGTCGCTATAACGCCTCTGCTTGAAATGCCGCCAATGGTGAGTGCTCCGACTGCTGTGAAGTCTCCCGAAATAGCACCACCTGCACCAGTAGTGCCGACGTCGCCCGACATTACGCTGCCATAAACCGATGAGTCGGCGCCAGTCGTCGTGTAGGTGTTAGAAAATGTCGACAATTCTTGAAGATTTTGCCCGAAAATCGGTGTTGCTAATACTTGTAATGATATGCAAGCCGATAAAGCTGTAATTATCAATTTTATCTTTACATTTGTTAATTTTAAAATTGCTTTTAAAGTAATTAATACACGGAAATCCAACATAACATTGGATTTAATCTGGTAATCTGCTAGCGTTGTTATATTCAACGTAACACCTGATTTTGGAATACGAACGTAATTGAGCATCAGAGTTTATGCTACCTGCATTTGTTAAGTTAAACAGGCAACAGCAAGTAAGCCTGTCAAATAGTTAAATTTTTCGAACATAGCATGAATTAATATGTCCTGCTATGAAAATATGAGTTCCTCAGGTAAAGGGACCAAAATAGTCCTAACCTGCAAAATAAAGTGAACCAAAATCCTAGTTACCGGCAGGACAAACGCCCATCTATTATTTTTTGCCTACAATTCACAACGTAACCATTTGGTACAGCAAATACCGCGCCATAATGATAAGAAATGATTGTAGTGATTTAAAAAATTGTTTTTTTGTATTTTAAAAGTACAAAAAACCGTTTTATCCATTCGGATTAAAAGCAGGGTGCAAACCATTTCATACTTTACTTCCCATTAATTACCCTTGCTTTAATGGGTGTGAAAATGTAATCAAACCTGACGCATTTTAAGGGGCAAGCTGTTGATATGCATAGTATTTATCGACCTAGTATTTATTCAATATTCCCATGTAAATCAGCATTAAAATGTGCAAAAAAAACTTTTCACTGCACCTCGTCATTTGAATCAGTCACATGCTGTGGCAAAATTGACGTAATTTACCTAAATTTTTTCTGCGCTTTCGTGTCTCTGGGAGAAAAATAAGCCTGTTTGGCGTGCTTTATAACGTTGAAGTCAGCATCGGTTGCAAACAGAGTGAGTTTACGCCAGCATAGCGTGACCCAGGCAAAAGCCTAAATCAGCGAATGTGTATTGGGATTTAGTTGCTTAGCTATTTTTCAGATAATTCCACGGTAGGTAGTTTTCTGGGTGGGCCTTGGCTTGTTTTTGCTCGCGTTGCAGTAGTGTAAAATAATCCATCACGTTGACGCCTGCTTCACTGCCTGTCGCTATCATTGAGGTGATAACATCTCCTATTGTCGCCTTCAGTAAAGTTTTGTGGAACATCGCGTTTTTTC
>Ga0302131_1001172_pt1 | contig 14507 bp, 13 predicted proteins | sample CB9_20m_MG_FD_203105 | JGI IMG/M metagenome (GOLD analysis project Ga0302131, IMG submission 203105) | Marine microbial communities from Western Arctic Ocean, Canada - CB9_20m | ecosystem: Environmental > Aquatic > Marine > Oceanic | place: Canada: Western Arctic Ocean | collected 2017-09-19
AACGGGTAGTAACGCGCCTCATTGGGAGCCAAATCGAACCAGTGGGGGTAGAGATGAGCCCCAATAAAGCCCATATTGGTTACGGCATCTTCCATTGCTCTCACGCCATCCATTCCGGTGAAAGGGTCAATACCAATCAGGCCGAAAAATCGATCTGGATACTTAGCAACTGCCTCAGCCACTACCTCCGCAGGCATGTGATAGCAACCGGGCAGACCTTTCCGACCGGCTTTAGCTGCAACTAAAAAAGCGCTCTGAATATTAGCGTCGTCCATGGATTCAATCATCTGTTCTAGACTGATTCCTGCACTACTATGCTGGCCCTTGACTTTGCCGACAAAAAACTCATCGGTCCAAGAGGGCCGGTGGGAGAGTGCCTCAGCGGTCCAAATGTTTACCACTGCATCAACGACCTTAAAGCCTTCTGTCATAAATCAACCTATAGTCCTAATAATGTTATTGAACAGCCACAGACAAACATTGTACCGCCTACGAGTGCATGACTAAACCGCTCCAATTTTGGCAGTTTAATATCCTTTAAACCCCAGACAGAAAAGACTACGGCCATCAGCATCGTGAGCACTGTTACTATACTAAATATGCTTGTAACGAGGAAAACTATTGCCATACTCTGCTTAGCCGCGGGATACATGAGTACTGGAATCAGCGCCTCACAGGGTCCCAACACGAATACAACAAACAGCGTCCAGGGTGCGACAACCCCATCCGCCTTTTTATGCACGTGGGCATGCTTGTCATGATGGTTATGTTGATGCGTATGCCACATGCTGCCGTGGAGATGACCATGACTATGAGGTCGGTCTTTATAGGCCTTGCGCATGCCCCAGACCATATATACAAGCCCGAAAGCAATCAGGATCCAGGCAGCAAATGAACCGCGAGTACTCTCTAACCACTCAAGCGTACCTAGCTGAACGCCCGCGTATACCCCAACCAAGCCGATAAGTATTGAGCCCATAATGTGCCCAACCCCAAACAACATAGTAATCTTGACCGTCTTGGCGATGGTCCAGCCTCTTGCTTTCGCCATCGCCACAAAGGGCAAATAATGGTCGGGGCCGAGTAAAGTATGCACAAAAGCAACGGTCGCGGCAGTGATCGATAAAAGCATAATCTCAGAGGTCATGGGCTGCCCCAAATTTAATCAACATCACTGCCCCAAATCGCCCATTTTGTGTAATAATAATCGCGCTATACTTTGTATTATTAATATGTCTTTATATCTTATTGTAATCTGGATATAATTACAATTCAAGAGTTTGTTAACTAATTAGACAAGCTCGGGGAGCCGCCAAGGGTTTACCCATTTCTCTCGGACCTAACGCCTTGGATAGTCAGGATATTGGCAGTCATATAAGCAGGCCAATATCTCATCGCATCGCAGCCGGAAACCAGTATTTTAAGGCCAGAAGACCTATCAAAAACTATGTTAAAGACCTTATTTGAAAAACTTTGGACACTTCACGAGATTTCTATTATCGGGAACGGTGAGTGTTTGATTTTCATTGACCGAATGTTCCTTCATGAGCGAACGGGTTCTATCGCACTTAAGGGGCTCGAAGATGCCGCGCGAGCAATAAAGTCCCCACAACATGTGTTCTGCACGATGGACCATATCGTGGACACCACACTGGGGCGCGGCGACGAAACACTTATGCCAAACGGCAGAGACTTTATTGTTGCAACGCGGAAATCCGCCCAGCGTGCCGGCATACGCCTATTTGACATTGGCGATCAAAATCAAGGGATTTCTCACGTAGTCTCTGCCGAATTGGGTATCGCACTGCCAGGATCCACTCTCATTTGTCCAGACAGTCACACCTGTACGCTTGGTGGCCTAGGGGCGCTCGCCTGGGGCGTTGGCTCTACTGAAGCAGAGCACGCTATGGCGACAAATACGCTCAGAGTTAAGAAACCCAAAACCATGAGAGTCGACTTTCGTGGCAAGCTCAGTCAAGGCGTAACCGCCAAGGACATGATTTTGCATCTTATCTCGCAGGAGGGTACGGGGGGGGGTGCAGGATATGCCGTAGAATTTTCCGGTCAGACTGTCCGTGAACTAGGTATTGAGGCACGCTTTACACTTTGTAATATGGCCGTGGAGTTTTCTGCATTTACCGGTTTGGTAGCTGTCGATCAATCAACTTTGGACTATATCCAAGACCGTACATTCGCCCCCAAAGGGAATGAGCTAAAACAAGCGATTAATCACTGGAACACATTGCATACAGATATCGGCGCAGAATTTGACCGAACAATCACCATCCAATGCGAGGAAATAAAACCCACTGTGACATGGGGAACAAGCCCGCAACACGCCATCAGTATAGAGGATGAGATCCCTGACCCAAAGCGAGAGACATCCAGCATAACAGCCAACGCGATGACAAGAGCGCTTACCTACATGGACCTCAGCCCTGGCATGCCTATGACCTCGGTCAAATTGGATGCAGCTTTCATCGGCTCCTGCACTAATGCCAGGCTAAGCGATCTACGTGCCGCAGCACAGTATTTACAGGGTAAAACAGTTTCCCCTTGGGTAAGCGCGGTGTGTGTTCCTGGCTCTTCGCAGGTAAAAGTAGCTGCCGAAGCAGAGGGACTAGATAAGATATTCCTAGCGGCAGGCTTTGAGTGGCGGGAGTCTGGTTGCTCCATGTGTTTTTATGCTGGTGGTGAAACCTTCGGCAAGCAAAAACGTATTATATCCACGACCAATCGAAATTTTGAAGGTCGCCAGGGCCCTGAAACTCGCACCCATCTCGCCAGCCCATTAACAGTCGCCGCATCGGCCTGCAAAGGCTATATTTCTGCCGCGGAGGATTAAGCCATGGATAAATTTGATAGTCACACAGGGATCGCTGCCGCCCTGCTGCGCCCCAACATTGACACTGACACAATCATCCCATCACGCGAGATGACACGCGTTTCTAGGGAAGGATTAAAAGATGGTCTGTTTGCCGCCTGGCGCTATACCTTGCCGGGGAGCCGCGAAGCCAATCTCAATTTTATTCTCAATCGTCCGGCCTACAGTAATACTAGCATTATTCTTTCGGGCGATAATTTCGGCTGCGGCTCATCTCGGGAGCATGCAGTTTGGGCACTTAAAGAGTACGGCATACGTGCCATTATCGCGCCGTCATTTGGCAGCATCTTTCAAAGCAACTGCATCCGTAATGGCGTTCTGCCCATTGTGCTCAGCAATAATATGATTAAAGAGATGGCTGATTGGGTTGAGAAAGATCCGCAACACAATTATCTCATCATTGCATTACCCGAACAAAAGATCCATTGGTCTACGGGAAAATACTTTGAGTTTGAACTGGATGAAGCAGAAAAAAATATGCTAATTAAGGGCCTAGATGCCATTTCGCTAACACAGGTTCTCGACAACAAAATTGACCTTTTTGAACAAAAAGATAGGCTTGAGAGGCCATGGATATATCTCGACTGAACTTACTTTTTCTGAGCCCGCACCACAATCTTATAGCGCTACTTTGACCCGCAGACTTATATCGCAACCTTAACAAAACCTTCGCGCAGCATCTCATCGATTTCGTCTATACTATATCCAGCATCGCGCATTACTTCGATACTATGCTCGCCTTCGCGAGGCAGATCGGAGCGAAGCTCAAATTTTCCATCACTCATTTCAAGAGGAAGAGCCGGCAGTCTGGCTTGCGTTCCAGTTCTCTTACCATCACTTAACGTAACAGGCAACAAACCTTTACTAGCCTCAAGGTGAGGGTCATCTAACAAATCTTCGGGCCGATTAATCGGCGCGAATGGAATGCCAGCCAGCTCAAGACGATCCATCAATTCCTGCTTGCTCATGCTCGCAAATAGCGCAGTAATAACCGGTATAATACTGTCTCGGCATTTAATTCTTCCACTGTTGCTTGCAAGGGCTGCATCAGCCGCAAAGGTATCCAGTTCAAATACCTCACAAAATTTAACCCAAAGTGTGTCGCTAACAACGCCGATGAACACGCTCTCGCCTTCCTTACTGCGAAATACATCATAGATCGACCAAGCCGACTGACGCTGAGACATCGGCATAGGCGCCTCACCTGATACAGCTTGCTGCGCCATATGCTGACCCATCATAAACACTGTCGTTTCAAACAGCGCGCTAGTGACGATACCACCGAGGCCCGTTTTATGACGACGTTCCACCGCAGCCAGGATGCCAATAACACCGAACATACCGCCGGTGATGTCAATCACCGAAGAACCTGCACGCATCGGTTTACCCGGCAAACCTGTCATATATGCCAGCCCGCCCATCATCTGCGCGACCTCATCAAGAGCTGTACGACTACCATAGGGGCCCGGCAAAAAGCCCTTCAAAGAACAATAAATTAAACGCGGATTGAAGGCCGATAACTGTTCATAACCAAAACCTAGTTTGTCCATAGCCCCTAAGCGAAAGTTCTCTATCACCACGTCAGATTTTTTGACCAGACGTCGTGCCAACTGCCTACCCTTCTCTGATTTCAAATCCACACAGACACTTTTTTTATTGCGATTATACATGGGGAAGTATCCAGCACCGGAGCCCTCAAGGTGGCGAGTTTTATCGCCATTCAAAGGCTCTACTTTAACAACTTCCGCGCCTAAATCAGCTAGAATCAAACCTACGGTCGGGCCCATCACCATATGGGTAAACTCAACCACTTTTATACCCTGCAGTGGCAATGTCTTATTATCCATGAGTTAACAACCCTAGTAGGTGACAAAGGCCTAAAGACAGCCCTATTCGTATTTAACTCTATGATATAACAATAACTCATTTAATGTCAGTAGTTAATTCGAAAGTCTGCACTAGTCATTGATAAAAGCGGCTAAATTGGAGGCGTGGAGTGTTGACGCAAGGTGTCTTTCTACCCTACATCGAGGTTAATTCGACAAAGCCCGCGGCATAAATACGGCTTGATTTAATCCGAAGTTGCTATTGCGCCAAAATCCCAGTCTTGATGAGCTTTTCAATCACCTGCAGCTGGGTCGCGACGAAATGCTTACGGTCAGGCACTATTATTTCGCCATCAGCTAACAAATTATTGGCTGGATACACGTTAAATTTCTCGTAGGTGGGGGCAAAAATTTCCAGCCTCTGTCGGGCCAAGATGTTAGTCATACCCGGCCTCAGTCGCGCACTGCGAAGCGCGGCAACATCCACCTCCGCGTTACCACACATTGACTCGCCCACGCTAGCCTCAGCTAAAACACTACCGTGGAAGTCGACAACTTTTGAGCCTCCATCAGTCGAGGCGGCGGGAAAGGCGATATCCACAATGCCTGCACTGTTGGCTGAAACGATATAGACCATATTTTCATACGCTCTTGCCTGCTTAGCAATATTTTTCGGAGTTGCCAACGGACTTCCAACTTCACTGGAGGAGTGGCAGATCACTTCAGCACCCCTCAATGTGAGAGCCCGAATAATCTCGGGATAAAGAATCTCTTCGGACGCAACGGCCGCCAGCCGCCCTATTTCCGTATCCACAACAGGAAACAAAGACTCTTCACCATACACCTCTATATAGCGCTCAAGCACATCATGGGGCGTCGGAGCATACATAGAGATGAGACGCCGATAGCGGAGAACAACCTCCCCAGACGGATCGATAATGAAGCTCACTTGGAAATAAATCCCAGGAAAGTTTGGATCTAGTTCATAGACATTTCCGGACAGGAAAATATCATTGTCCTGGCAAATTTTACCCAGCGCCAAATACTCGGGGCCTTCCATTTCAATACAGGCTTTTTCTGACCAAACTTCAACGCTCTCTCCCATAGGGAATCCCGTCAAAAAATACTCAGGCAGCACCACAAGCCGAGTATTGAGCCCACTAAATGAACTGATAAAGCCTTTACTGCCGCGAATTTGATCAGCTATATTGGCGATGGTTTTCGCCATGCGCTGGCTGACGTCTTGCCGTGAACTTAGGCCGTTGACTGCATGGCAGGTGACCTGAAGTGCTAGTGCGTTATAAGGCTCCACAGATTTCGTCATTCTATTTATGTCCCTACTGGGTTAATCTAATTTTCAGGCGGGTCTTTGGCCGTCTCAAACTTACAAACTCTCTACCAATGTCACTTGAAATTCACCGGCAGCTTCACGTAGTTTTCGCACCACCTGATATTCAGGTGAATACCAAAACTCTCTGGCCGCATCAGCATTTGGCCACTGGTGAACAACGACTTTTCTCTCATCAACATTGCCTTCTAATATTTCAGACCCACTCCCCTTAATGAGGTACTGCCCTCCATATTGCTCAACGACTGCAGGTACCGCCTGCATGTATTGTACAAATAGTTTGGGGTCAGTCACCAACCCCTGAACAATCGTGTAAGCAGGCATATCGTTCTCCACTAAATTAAAGACTACCTTGAGCAAAAGCCGAGAGGCAAACCAGCATCAGGTGTAAAGCCATACAACTCTACATCCGGCAGCGCCGTTGCAACCACATTTCTGGCAGCCATCAATGCATCAAAATCAATACCAGTTTTCAATCCCATTGCCTCAAGCAAGAAAACTAGATCCTCAGTAACAATATTACCACTGGCACCAGGTGCGCTAGGACAACCACCGATGCCACCCATTGAAGAGTCAATTGTAGTCAAGCCCATCTCCACCGACGCCAGAACATTGGCCAACCCTTGACCACGTGTATTGTGAAGGTGAATACCTTTAAGATGTTCTCGACCAACAGCCGCCCAGACCTTACCTATCAGACGCTTAACCTGCACCGGATTGGCGTACCCAGTGGTATCGGATAGCCCCACCTCATCGCATCCGGCCTCCATTAACGCCACCGCGATTTCGACCACCCTATCCTCAGGTATCGTACCTTCAATCGTGCAGCCAAATGCGGTTGAGAGAGCGCCTTCAAGTATAGGCCTCTCATCCACCGGAAGACGCTTAATGAGCTGTGCTATATGGCCAACTTCCTCAAGCATTTGCAGATGGGTTCGATTTACATTTCGCAGACTGTGGGTTTCACTAACCGATAAGGGAATTGTAAGCTTGTGGACGCGCGCCTTTATCGCTTGCTCTGCACCCTTCAAATTGGGCACTAACACGGCGACATTAAGCCCTTCGATGGTTCTAGCATACTGTGCAATTTCCATCGTGTCGGCTAGCTGGGGTAGTATCCTCGCAGGAACAAAAGAGCCAACTTCAATTTCGGGAACACCGGCTGCCGCCAAAGCGCTAATCCAGCCCTTTTTTGCCTCGGTAGGCATTATTTGACTGATACTTTGCAAGCCATCCCTTAGCCCAACCTCACTCACCTGTATGTCGATCCCTTCCATGACAGCCTGCACCTCATTAGTCATTTTTTTTCGTTACATCTCTCTAAATTGACGCTTGTTAATTACCAATAGCATCTTGTGGAGAGTACGTATTTATTTCAATCTGTGGTCTAGGCATACACCACAGATTAGCTCAGCCATTGTCTGGCTTGCAGACTGACAGTTTACAAAAGAATTAACATTATATCTATAGATCATTAGATGCTATTATCCTTATCATTAAATATACAGCCCAAGGTTTAAGCTTAATTACTGAGACCTATCGCAGGCTTTTATCCTGCATATAACTGGAAATCCCAATGAACGAAGACGCGTTAGAACGGCAAATAAAAGTGCGCAACCCGCGCACAGGGCAGTTAGACTATCAGTTCAAAGCAGCCAGTAAGCATGCAATCAAAGCCACAATAGATAGCCTGAGAGAGAATCAGCCCAAATGGCGTGACGCTGGTATCAAATATCGCATCGAGGTTATCAAACGTTGGCAGGCTTCCATGCGCCTTGAGCGCGTAAATATTGTGTCGGCATTACAGAATGATACCGGGCGTTTAATGCTGGCTGACCAAGAATTTGAGGGCTTACAGAAAAGCATAGACAGCTGGTGCTCCCAAGCCCCAACCTTGCTTGAGCCCTATAAACAGGCCGCAGTGGCCATGCCAAATGTAGAAATTCATGGCGAGACTTCTCCCTATCAAATCCTTGGCGCCATTAGCCCTTGGAACTTCCCTCTACTGTTGTCATTTATCGATGTTATCCCGGCCCTTTTAGCTGGCTGCAGTGCTGTAATTAAGCCGAGTGAGGTGACTCCAAGATTTGCTGTGCCGGTCGCTAGGAGTATTGCCGCGGTTGAGGAATTGGACGCTGTCCTCACAATCATGCCCGGCGACGGATTGACCGGCCAAGCACTTATCGACTCAGTCGACGTGGTCGCTTTCACAGGAAGCGTTACAACCGGTAAAAAAGTGGCTATAGCCGCTGCGCAGAAATTTATCCCAGCGTATCTTGAATTAGGTGGTAAGGACCCCGCAATTGTACTGGAGGGAGCCGATTTAGATCGCGCCACAACGGCCATATTGCGCGCATCTATCGTGGCGACAGGTCAGGCCTGCCAGTCATTAGAACGCCTTTATGTCGCACAGGCTGACCATGATGAATTTATTCAACTGCTCACCGAAAAAGCTATGGCGGCTACCTTAACCAAAGATGATCCAAATAAGGGTATTGTTGGGCCACTGATTTTTAGTCTCCAAGCAGCCGTTATCCAGCAACATCTCGATGATGCATTGCAAAAAGGCGCTATCATTTATTGTGGAGGGAAAATCGAGGATCACAGAGGTGCAAAATGGATAGCGCCAACGGTTTTGGGTAATGTCGACCATTCAATGTTGATAATGACCGAAGAAACATTTGGCCCAATAATGCCGGTCATGGCCTTTTGCAGTCCGGAGCAAGCAGTTGCATTAGCCAATGATACCTCTTATGGCCTATCGGCGGCGGTATTCGGAAAAGATGAGGAATCTGCACTCAGCGTGGCTAAGCAGATAAATGCTGGGGGCATTAGCATCAACGATGCAGGCCTAACATCGATGGTATTTGAAACAGAAAAATCGGCCTTTGGCTATTCAGGCATGGGACCTTCTCGTGTCGGTGGCAGTGGTTTGACTCGCTTTCTGCGCCAACAGTCCCTGTACGTTAATCGTGGTGACGTACTCCCAATTACTGTCTACTCAGAGCAGCCTAAATGACCAACCCTAATTTCAGCTTTTAATAATGAGTACCGTTCACTTAGAATAATGTTTTTCAGCAGACTGGCCTATCAATAATTACATCGAATTTTTCTCTCGCGACTCGCTAGTTATTTATGGCATGGAAAAGACACATCAGGCCGACGTAACCATAGTTGCGCAGCCATCCTGTCCGAAGCCGATCGTATCGGCATTAATCTCAAGTAGATACTTACAGGTCGTTTTATGGTGGTCAGGTGATTACATATCAAAAATATAGTTATCAGGGGACGACGACCTCCAGTAAGGCACCCGAGGGAAACCTTATCAAGCTAGACCGCCCCTTAAGCCCAGGGCAACTGGAGGTAACAGAATCATTAGCTTGCGGAGAAGAATCAATACTAGTGAGCGCATCGATTGAAGCGCTCACCAGTATAACGCCACCAGGCACTTTCGTAGTTTCACGTTCTTTGCCGTATTCATCAAACTCAAAACCAAATGGCCCAGAAAACTTCAACATCATGATTGGATAACGGGTATCCGATGAATCTGCTCTTGCCTTCGCCAGCACATCAATTTTAAATGGCACCGGATTAGTCACCAAATTTCCGAAGGTATCCTCGAGAAAAATTCGGGTAGCCTTCAGGTCTGAACTCCCGGCTACCATGATAAAAGTATTACCAATGGGGGACTGCGGTGCAGTCGGCTTAAGTAGCGAACTTTCGGGCTCAAACATCTTAGTGAGGTACAGCAACTCCCCTGATGGCCCAGAGGCTTGCATGGCTAAGATTTTTTTTGCAGCGGTCAGATAAGCCGGCTCCCCAACCACCGTAAATGCGCTGTTAGACATTTGGTGGCTCAATGTATTCGGGTCCTGAGCCAGCAGCTCAACGGCACTCCACCCCGGCGACAACATTGGTTTGTAAGCCTCGCTAGCACCTTCGATGAACCGCAATATGACCTCCCGCTCTCCTTTCGGTGGCCGCATATTCATAAAGGCCCGACCTGCTAAAGACGCATCGCCCATCTGAACCGCACAGGTTTTCTGAATAACCCCGGTCTGCTTGACCTCATACCCTAAATGATCCCTATAGGCAATTGCTGTGACATCAAGGTCGACAGCAAGCACGCTCACCATTAGCAGCGATTCCAAAATCATCGATAATTTCCTTTATTGATTAACAGACTCGACTTATAAATGTCGGGCAGTAAGTAAATGTTAAACCAGCAACGATGTTAATATAGATAATTGAGCATCGGATTGGTTTTTTATATTATGCAGAACTATCGACATTAATCTATCCTATCGATCAACAACATATTCAAACAAATTGCATAGTCTAGCATCAGACTAAAGAATAAAGCATGACCAAAGCAAGACTCGAAAACACCAACATAGAGCAAGGGGATTTAAGCGTTACCAACATGCCTCACCATTTTTATCTCTGCGGACTTATTACAGCCGGCAATTATCCTCTCGCTCGATCATGTCAAAAGCGAACATAAAATGCGCCATACCGGCAAGTAATGAAAACACCAGACCGAGCTCCAAAATTTGACCGTCATCAAAATGCACTGCCAGCGCATCATACAACGGTTGGGATAAGCGACCTCGATGCGCATGCAGCGACATCAAGTCTGCCAGTTCGATCACCGCTTTGTCAGCAGCGTCGAACACTGCGTGTTCAGCGTCACCAATCACCGCTATTTTCACCGAGGATAATCCAGCCGAGTCAGCGTCAAGTCGATTGCCCCGGTTACATGACCGGCAGCCATGTACCTCAGAAAGTCGTAAGCGACCTAGTTCCTTATAAATAACCGGGGCGCTGCCTTCATAAAAAAGTTTTTTATAAAAATCATCCATGTACCAATCAAACAGAGCGGGAGAATGGCCCATAGCACTTATCAGCTTTGCCTCCCCCCGCCGGGATAACGACTTGTCGAATGCCCGCTGCATGGATTCGGACAGCTCGGACTTGTCCTTCACGGGGAAAATACTGTCGATCAATTGTCAGGTACCTCTTTTTGTAAAAAAAAATTATGGCAAAGTGAAGATACATTATTCAATGTGAGATTAGGCTTCAGTTTGTATTCAAACCATCGCTTTTACTTTACCATACAAAATGACAAACAATATAAAGGTATATCAATGATAAGTCAGTGGCACGCGGCAACCATGGGGGTTGCCAATCTTGACTCGGCGCTCGAGTTCTGGATCGAGGCCGTAGGCTACGAAGTTGTCGCAGCAACCGAAGGAGCGGATGTCGACTTAGCCCAGCAGTGGTCACTTGATGCCTGCGCAGTTAAGCGACAGGCTTTTATCGGGGCTCCCAACACCACCTGTGGTTATTTGCATCTGGTTGAAATGCATGAGCCCGGACCATCGGTAAGAGCTGGCGCCGCCGTTTTTGATGCCTGCCCTAAGAACATTGATGTCTATGTGACCGATATTGGACAACGTATCAAGGCCCTAGAAGCATTGGGCTATATTTTCCGCAGTCCCAAGCACAGTGTGGTTACCGCTGAAGATGGAACGCGATTTTGTGAGATGCACATTGGGATACACGACGACATTAATCTGGTACTGCTGGAATTGCCGGATCAGGCCATAGTCACCAATGCACTAGGGTTTGGGGCTATAGGCCCCATTATCACTGTGGTGCCTAACGTGGTGGAAGAAAAGCGGTTCTATCAGGAGATACTCAAACTCGAACTGCTCACCGATAATTTCTTTGATGGTGAGGCGATAGAACAAATGATAGGACTGCCCTCTGGCGCCGGACTGGAGGTCAGTATCTGGGGTCGTAAAGGCGACTGCGAAGCCCAACTGGAACTCGTTCAATATGTCGGCGTGGTCGGCGACAGCCTCTTTTCGCGTGCGGCACTGCCAAACTGTGGCCTGCATCAGGTCTGCTTTAAAACCACCGATGCCGCTGAAATCGCCTTACAAGCCTCAGCCGCAGGCAGCTTAGTAATCCATCGCGGCCGATTAAGTACCCTTGCTGGTAGCGGTGAGTACTGGACACTTTATACCCCCGCGGGCATGCGCATTGACCTGATGACAGCATCGTGAAACACGGTAGCGTGCGCTGGTGGCGGCAGCGCAAATGGCAAATCGCGGGACTACTGTGCCTCATTACCACCATCAACTATATGGATCGGCTGGCTCTGAGCGTGGCCGCTCCGACACTGACCAAATTATTTTCTCTCACGGCTAGTGATTATGGCGATATTTCAGCAGGTTTTTTGGTGGCCTATGCTCTGGGACAACTATTTGGCGGCCCAGTAATTGATAAAATTGGCACTCGCAAGGCATTAACTTTTGCCGTGATACTTTGGAGTATTGCGGGCATGGCTCATGCCTTTGCTCAGGGATTTCGCAGTTTACTGAGCGTTAGGTTTTTACTAGGCATTGGCGAGTCGGTAAACTTTCCCGCAGCCAATAAGGCTATTGCAGAGTGGTTTCCTGCCAACGAGCGCTCGTTGGCGGTAGGGATTGTGACGGCGGGAACAGGTCTAGGGACGATTATTGCCCCGCCTCTCTTGATCTGGCTTATTATTCAGTTCGGTTGGCAATGGGCGTTTATTGTGCCTGGGCTTTTCGGGTTCGTTTGGTTATTGGCCTGGCACCGGGTCTACGCTGAACCTGATGTGACTAAAGACAAGAAGGTTCACCCGTCTGCCCAGAATACGGATAGCGCATATGGCTATGGGTCTTTATTCCGACAGTCTGCCATGTGGGGTCTCATGCTCTCTCGATTCGTCAGTGATGGTGCCTTTTACTTTGTGGTTTTTTGGCTACCGCTCTACCTCACCACTGAGCGCGGACTAGACCTTCCAGCCATCGCGATGTTTGCCTGGATTCCGTTTGTGGCCGCGGATATAGGTGCTCTGGGCGGCGGCTGGGCTGGTAAAGCTATGATTGATCGAGGTTATAGCATAAACGCAGCGCGTAAAATTCTCATATGGGCGGGAGCAGTGCTAGCCATTTGCATGTCACAAGCCGCCGCACTTGAAACAACAACGGCATTAATAGGCTTAATTTGTATCTCAATGTTCGCCATTCAGTTGAAGAACACCAATCTATTTTCACTACCGGCAGACCTTTACCCAAGTTCTTCAGTGGCCACGGTTTGGGGTATTTTTGGCGCTGCCGGTAGTTTGGGGGGAGCCGCCTTTCAAAGCATTATCGGTCGACTGGTCGATCAAGGATCCTATGAACCAGTATTCTATATTGCGGCCTCTATGCACCTAGTTTCAGCGATCATTGTGTCTTTATTTATTCCTCGGATAGAGCCGTTACAGCAAAGAAAAAAGACTATAAAATAGAGAGAAACGGGCAATTGACAGCGACTATTGAGCTAATGTTATGGTAATATGTCATAACTTGAAAAGGCCCTAATGGGACTACTCAAACATTTAGATTGAAACCACCGCTGACGATAACAGGCCCAGAAAACTATGATCTTTATTACAGGTATAACCGGAAGGGTTGGCTCGAGTGCCGCTCGTTACTTACTTAAACATGGGCTGGACGTTAAAGGCCTAACACGTGATTCAGCTAAAGCCATCGATCTAGCCGCGCTAGGCGCCGATATTATTGAGGGTGATATCTCCGATGATACTCTGATAAAGAACACCTTAAAGGGTGTAAGTACGGTTCTGCTAGTGACCGGTAATGGGCCTCACCAATTGGAAGCTGAGTGCCTCATCGCCCGAGAGAGTGCCGCCGCGGGCGTACAGCATATCGTCAAAATATCGTCTATGGAGGCAAGCCCTACCGCCACCGCGCCTATCCCTGTCGTGCATTTTAAGGTCGAAAAATACATTGAGGAAATAGGCCTTACCTATACCTTCTTACGGCCGAATTTCTTTATGCAAAACCTAATGCTGTTTGCCCAATCAATTAAAATGTCTGATCAATTTTCACTTCCTTTAGGTAAGGCAAAAACTGGAATTATAGATGCGGACGATGTTGGCGAGATTGCCGGTATAATTGCTTCAAGTATCCCAGAGACATCCTCAGTTCGAAAGCTAACGGGTGGGACACTTTTAGACTTCCACGAAGTGGCCGAGCTAATCTCAAACGAATTAGATAAATTAGTAACCTACAACGAGCAGTCCCATGACGATTTCCATGCTCTCCTAGCCAGGACAATCCCTAGCCCTTGGCATGTCGAGGCGGTTTCGCTACTGTTTAAGGAAATAGCCAATGGCGCTCTAGAATCGACTACCAGCGATGCTGAAGATATTCTAGGCAGGCCACTGACCGATGTCCGAGGATTTGTTGCGCGTCATAAACCTGCGTTTATTCGTTGAACCACGGGGAGTCTGTTTTCGCGGTCTATCAACCCATAGCCGACATCCAAAGTAGACATCGCCTGTATTGGCTTGGAGCTTCGGATAGGCGCTCCAGTGCCAGTACAAAGCAGACGGAAGCCGTTGACAGAA
>Ga0302131_1001174_pt1 | contig 14495 bp, 13 predicted proteins | sample CB9_20m_MG_FD_203105 | JGI IMG/M metagenome (GOLD analysis project Ga0302131, IMG submission 203105) | Marine microbial communities from Western Arctic Ocean, Canada - CB9_20m | ecosystem: Environmental > Aquatic > Marine > Oceanic | place: Canada: Western Arctic Ocean | collected 2017-09-19
TAATTATATAAAACCCGAAAGAAATCGAACTTCTAAATATAAATATGATTGCGGAACATTAATGAAAATAAGGGAATTTAATAGTAAAGATTCGTTGATTTCAAAAACGGAATATAAATATGATAAATTTAAAAATTGGATTAAAAAAGAATCGTTTGTAAATGACGCACTCAATTCTGTTCAATCGAGAGAAATAGAGTATAAATAATGCTGTCTGCAGCGTCTATAATTTATTACTAGTTCTAGCCTACTTTCAAAATCCTAGCGATTTTTCTATTCAGTATTTATTTACCAAATTAATTATTAAACCATATACAAGAACGTTAGCAATTATTTAATTCAAGATTATAAAAAATTAATCTTAGGATAAACACCAAATATGGAAAAATTATTTTCTTACGAAACGCTTCAATTTGTGCGTGTGCAACGAGATCTTTTTGGAAGCGTATTAATCGGAAATAAAGGTAAATTAGAGCAACACGTTATTTCAAAAATAAAAATAACCAACACGAAAATAATTGAATCAAGCGATACTTGCATGCATCCAATTCTTAAATACACAGCAAATAAAACAGCTGTTGTAATAGGACCATTATTCGATCTAACTGATAAAGAATTAATTAGTATATATGAAGATGAAATCACCCCTTATAAATATGCTGAAGTAACTTTTAAATTTGGAAAAACTGGTTTTATATATTTTAAAAATTAATAATAAATTTAAGGCTGCAACCAGTGTTTTTTAAGGAATAAACCAAAAAAAACAAATACAAAAACACTGCTATTTTTAAATAACTTTTAGATATCTTCGCAAAAATTATGCTAAAATCTTCATTTAATGGATAAATTTTAAACAACATAAGCTCTAATTAAACGATTTTAAACCAACGTATACAGCGACTATATAATTATGTTTATTAGAGAATGCTGCATTGTGAAAAATTTTAAAATCACTTAATATTTAACCAATATCAAAACATTTAGTTTTAATAGAACGCTTTGTAAAATACCAACAATAAAACGAAACAAATGAGAATTATTAAAATTACACTTTTATTTATTACCATTTCTACGTTGACAAATTGCGCTTCTGGCTACAAAATGATTGCGCCAAAATCTATTAATTACATTTCTACTAATGAAACTAAGAAGGTGAAACTTGAATACAAATACGACTTACTTGGCAAAAAATATGCTAAAAAAGAACTAAAAAAAGGAGTAAAACTTGTTGCAATTAAAATAACTAATAATTCTGAAAAAGATTTAATGTTTGGAAGAGATGCTAAATTGACTTGTGAAAATGGAACTGAAATTTTTGTAATGGAAAATGAAAGTGTATTTACAAACTTAAAACAAAGTACTACCTCTTATTTATGGTATTTGCTAATAACACCAATGAATTTATATACGTCTGAAAATGGACATAAAACAAGTTCAACGCCAATAGGGCTTGTTACTGCTCCTAGTTTAGCTGCCGTAAATATGATTACTGTTGATACTGCAAACCAAAAATTTAAAACTGAAATGTTGGAATATAATATTAATGGAACTCTAATTAAAATAGGCGAAACTAAATATGGATTAATTGGAATTAAAGCGGATTCATTTGATTCTTTAAAATTGAAAATTGACTAAAGCTTTTTACAATAACTAGGCATATGGCGTGCCGATGGGCAAACGCTATATGCTTTATTGACTGATCCATTGCTAAGAATAAAGGGGAAAACGGAAGTTTGAGTTTGGGTTTTAAAAGAAGTGTAACTAGGCAAAGGAGAGCGTTTTCAATATTTCTATTACCTACGAGCTATTTATGATGCGTTTTTTTAATTTTTAGTCCTTTTAGATATTATTTTAGAGGTCATTTTTTGAGTTTAGGCACTAGTATACTCTATGGGCACATTACCATTTATTTGCTGTTTGTATTGCAATGTTTTACGTCTTGCTCTCTTTTTATATTCTTTTTGAGGGCCTCTACTATCGAATGTTAACAACGTAGTTAAAACTCCTTTTTTACAACTTGGGCAGCTACGATGTACCGATTTTTCTACCAAGACATACTCTTGTATCACTTCTAAATCTTTATTGGCTAATTGACGTTGGATTTGTGGGAACTTTTCCTTTTTCCAACTGCTACTTAAAAAACCATAGTTTCCTATTCTTGTAAATCCTTTGGGTAAAATATGATGTTGAAAACACTTTATAAAATCTTTTTTACATACTGTCTGTGTTGTCTTTTTTCCTTGATTGCGATACTCTTTCATGCTAAAAGTCACCGTTTTGTTTTGTGTATCAATAGCCAATATTCTATAATTGCTAATGGCTATTTTATGGGTATAACGTCCTAAATATTAGATCATATGTTCAGGTTTTCCAAAAGGGGGGTTGACATAGACCACTCATTTCTTAGAAAATAATTTGTCATACAATGATTGGGGTATCTCAGGTAATTTTTTGCGTAGTTTGGCAACAAAAACACCTCTAAATTTTTTACTTATTGCTTTTACGCTAAACAAAAAATCATCCTTGCTTTTTCCTTTTCTCCAATACCCTGCTTTGGTAATTCCACCTTTAGGCACGATGCAATGCAAATGAGAATTTTGCCCCAGGTATGTAACACTGCTATCATCCCCATTTTAGTACCTAACTCTTTAGTGCCAAAAGAGCTTATCGTTTCCCTAACGCTATCAAATAGAATTTTATAGAGTTCATTTGGATGCCCAAGAGAAATCGCATTCAAGTGATGCGGTATTGTAAAAACTACATGAAAATAAGCAACAGGTAAAAGCTCTTTTTCTCTTGCGCCCAGCCATTGCTGCTGTTTATGTTCTTGCCAGGTTGGGCAATGCCGATTGCGACAAGGGTTAAACTGCAAATGCAGTTTTCCACAAGCTGTGCACCAATCTAAATGACCACCAAGTGCTTTGGTTCTGCATTTTCTGATTGCGTGTAAGGTTCTTAAATGCCAACTCGTATTGGCAAGTTCTTTTAGATGGTCTACTTCAAGATTCAACACATCTGCAACCGTATGTTTTGGATACATTACTCAGTATATAAAGTATCTAAAAAACTAAATTTTATAGCATTTCCTATATTAGCTTCATGCAGATATACCATCGTCGTTTCTATACGAGCATGCCCCAAAAGTTCCTTTAAACTCATAATATTTAAGCCATATTCCAGTAAATATGTCGCACAAGAGTGGCGTAATGTATGTGCCGTAAATTGCTTCTGTGTTGACATTTTAGACCGACTCTCTTTAATAATTCAAGAGATGGTGCGAGCCGCAATGCCTTGTGGAATTCCATCTTTGGTTCGCTGACTATTAAAGAGATGCTTTACAGGTTTCGCTGTTTCTAAATAGGATTTTAAGCCTCTAATAAGATGCGTACTCAAAGGGAGATAGCGCTCTGTTTTCCTTTCTGTTTTCTTATAAATACCGTTTTACACTCAAAATCTACATCGCATTGAAGTAGCTTACAAAGCTCATAGCCACGCAATCCGCAACCATAAAGCATTGCCAAAATTAAACGATGTCGTAGATATTTTGACACCTTTAAAAGTGCTCAAATTTCTTGCTTATCAAGCACGATCGGAAGGTCGTTCTGTCTTTTTATTTGTGTGAGTTGTGTGCGTTTTTATCTCATTTTCATAACCTTGTAGGCAGCACGAAAACCATAGATGGTATGTTTTAAAAAACTTTCAGAAGGTGTTTTGTGAAGATGCTAACAATGAAAAAGATACTCGTTAATAAACTCAATATCTAAAAGTTCGGGACTCGTTTTTTAATGAATAGCCAAATGAGCCAAACAGCCTAAATAATTAGATAAGGTACTTGTTCATTTTCCGTTAATTGAAAAACTTTTTGTAAGTTTATAAATCAAAACTCGAAACTGAGGAACTCTTTCTAGAGCCGTTTCAACAATGGTTTTACTTTTTTTTGATACCTATAGTAAATTTTTAAATTTGTATCTTAAATTTAAGGTATTTTAAAGTGTAAGTGAAAGGCTTCCGAGGAACGAGGATTAGTTTAACAAAGTACTATGGTAAAAAACAAGTAAAATCTCATTAATTTTTCACTAACACGCTTTTATGACCATTATAATATATTAATCCTGATTTTGCGATGGCAAATGCCTGTTTTAATAGCTTATTACAAACTGCAATTAAAGCTAATTTTTTACTCTTACCTTTTGCGACTATTCTATCATAAATTGCCTTACAAGCTTTATTGTATTTACAGGCATTAAAACTGCACATAAATAATAAATTTCGCAGCTTTTGATTTCCTATTTTACTAATTCGTGCTCGACCATTTACACGAAATCCCCTTTACCTAATTATAGGGGTTAATCCTGCATAACTACATAACTCACTTCCACTTTTAAAACGATCGAATCCATCAGTTAAAACCACTATCATTAAGGATGTTTTCTTTCCTATTCCTGGAATACTTTTAAACGTGTTAAAACATCTTTATGCACTTCAATTACCAACAATAAAAGCTTTTCTTCTATAGTATTTATTTCTTTTTTGAGTTGTCTTAAACTCCTTTTTAAGGAAGTAACAGCTAATTTACTGGGTTGCCCTAAACAGTTTCTCCATGTAATTTACTTTTTAACATAGTGCTTTTTTTTGTATACGCAGAAAGTAATCTAATCATTTGAAGACATTCTAATTGATGTTTTGAGTTTCCTTGCCAAAGCTTTAAATCTACTTGTTTTGCGTATTCACAAATAAGCTTAGAATCACTTTTATCTGTCTTTATTTTAGATAGTTTCATCTGAATAAAACGTTTTACTAACAATGGATTTTCTACCGATAATACAACGCTATTCTCCTGTAAATAATATGCTAACCGATACTGATAATAACCGGTAGCTTCCATCACACAATAGCTATTAAAACCCAAAAGTTTTATGAATTTTTTAAATCCAATTAAACTATTTTTAAACTGATAGTAATTACCATCAGAATCTGTAACATCAAATACTAAATGACTGATGTCAATTCCAAAATATTTTATATCTTTATTCACATTCAACTATTTTTTTAAAGGACATACTACGCGCGTTTCAACGACTTAAAATCAAGGTCTAAAAAGCCTCATAGAAATGTACGAAATCTGTGTAGAAAAGAGAGGTGATTTTCAATGTTGACGAAATCTTTAGTCTCGGCGTATATAATAACCTTAATCCCCTCTTTTGTTCTTTCTAATTTATATGTCTAATTTAATGTTTTTATTAAAATGCTAACTTAAGAGGTATATAATTAATAGCTGGTTCTCGCCTATTCACGAAAATCCTTGCGGATTTTCTATTCGGTGTTTTTATTTACTAAATTAGTTGCTTGAAACAATTTTCCTGCAACTTGAATAATATGAATCTGTTCTATAAACTCTAAATGTAAAATATCAAAATCACAGGTGAAAATGCAATAATTTTTTTATTGATAACCATTTAATACATGGTGTTATCAATCTATTTTAACCCGATATTGATAAGGATTTCGTCCAGGAGTGCTCTTCTCCAACTTTGGTAAGCGTTCAAACAATCCGGTAGCAAGCATCTTTTTTTGAAAACGACTACGGTCAATTTTTTCTCCTAAAAGAACTTGATGCAATTGGTGAAGTTCTGGCATGGTGAACTCTTCTGCCAGTAAATTATAAGTCATCTGTTCATAATGAGCATCTTCCCTTAAGCGCTGTCGAGCAGTGTTTACAATAGATTTATGATCCATCCACATTTCGGGTAATTCATCAAAATCAAACCACGCAAACGCTTCATCAAAAAGTCTTACACTTGGATGTGTTTTATCAATGTTTACTAGTGAGTAATATGCTAAGGATACAAATCGATTATTGAACCAATAATCTTCTCGCCATTCCATACCATTTTTTACAAAAAACTCCTTCATCACATCTTTAAATTGACGTTTTTTATCTCCAAAGACTGATAAAAATTTTAAATAAGCATTTTCAATTCCTGTCCGCTGTTTTAAGATAATCTGAGCAGATTCTTCCACAGATTCATCGGTTCCTATAAAGCCACCTGGGAGTATCCATTTTTCGCCTATTTTTAATAAAAGGCATTTCAAGGCATTATCCTCGTACCCAACGATAACTATATCAATCGATAAATTTGGTAAATAATGATTATTTCCTTGTTCAATTATTTTTTTAATATCCACATGACAAACATAAACATTTTAATTGTGACATATTGCCACAATTAAAATGTTTTATTACATTTGTGGCAAATTGACACAATTAAAGTTACAGACCATGAAAAAAGTTTTTAGGATTTCGTTAAAGGCATTAGGCATTATCATTCTATTAATAGTTCTGGCAGGACTTGGAGCATACTGGTATATCAATTCAAACCTCCTTTCTTTTGAAAAAGACTATGCCGAGAAAATCGATATCAAAGAATTGACTATTGATGGGTATGCTTTTCTAGATAGAAATGGAGATGGTAAACTAGACATTTACGAAGACGATAGAAAACCTACCAATGAACGAGTAAAAAATGTGTTACATCAAATGACTTTAGAAGAAAAAATTCACTTGCTCAAAGGTTCTGGGCTTGGATCTGCTCTGGGTATTGGTAATACGGCTGTTGCAGGAGCGGTTGGTACTATTGTTCCAACACCCCGTTTGGGTATTCCAACCATTTACTTGTCCGATGGCCCTGCAGGATTGCGAATTGCACCAGAACGAGAAGATGAAGACCGCACATATTACTGTACAGCTTTTCCAATTGGGACCTTGTTATCTTCTACATGGAACATCGATTTGGTAAACGAAGTAGGAACAGCTATGGGTAATGAAGCTCTTGAATACGGTATTGATGTGATTTTAGGTCCAGGTGCGAACATTCATCGTCATCCGTTTTGTGGTCGGAATTTTGAATACTACTCAGAAGACCCTGTATTAACAGGTTTCATTGGTGCCGCAATGGTGAACGGTATTGAGTCCCAAGGCATAGGTACTTCCGTCAAGCATTTTGTGGCAAATAACCAAGAAATAGATCGTAATTTCAATGATGTCATTGTTTCAGATCGAGCTATGCGCGAGATTTATCTCAAAGGTTTTGAAATTATTGTTAAAAAATCGCAGCCATGGACAATCATGTCATCGTATAATAAAGTTAATGGCATTTATGTTTCCGAAAGTGAAGAGCTCTTGACAGACATACTGCGAAACGATTGGAATTTTGAAGGCTTGGTGATGACCGATTGGTTTGGAGGCAATGCTGCGTCAAATCAAATTGCAGCGGGAAACGACCTTTTAGAACCAGGTACCAAAAAGCAATGGAAAGCCCTCATAGAAGCCGCTGAAAACGGCACCCTTTCCGAAGAGGAAATCAACACTTCGGTTAAACGAATTTTAAAATTGATAATTCAATCGAAAAAGATGCAGAATTATCAATACAGCAACAATCCAAACCTTGAGGCACATGCTGAAATTGCACGTCATTCTGCGACAGAAGGAATAATTTTGTTAAAAAACAAAGATGCCCTTCCTATTAAAAATGTTAAAAATATTGCTTTGCTAGGGGTGACTTCTTATGAATTTATCGCTGGTGGAACAGGGTCTGGAGATGTAAATGAAGCTTACACCGTTTCATTGGAAGAAGGGTTAAAAAATGCAGGTTTTGAAATTAATCAAGCTGCTAAAAAAATATTTAAAACCCACAAAACTGAACATAAAGAAGAATTTATAAAACCGGAAGGTTTTAGTGCAATGACTACCCCATATTTTCCACCAAGAATATCTTACACCGAAAATGAATTAAATGAAATTATAGCAAGTTCAGATTTAGGGATTATTACAATTGGTAGAAACAGCGGTGAAGGTGGCGATAGAGTCGAGAAAGATGATTTCTTATTGTCTAAAAAAGAGCAAAGCATGATGGCTAATGTTTGCAAAGCTTTTCATAAAGTTGGTAAGAAGGTGATTGTAGTGATGAATATTGGTGGTGTTATTGAAACGGTTTCTTGGAAATCAAAGCCAGATGCTATTTTATTAGCTTGGCAAGGCGGTCAAGAAGGTGGGAATTCGGTAGCAGATATTCTTAGTGGTAAGGTAAACCCGAGCGGAAAATTACCCATGACTTTTCCTGTGAACATGAATGATCACGCTTCAAGTGCAAATTTCCCATTGGAAGGCGGAACGATGGATATTATGAAGATGGTATTTGCCACTCGTGAGGAAAAACCAGAAAATGAAAAAGTAAAAAATAAAGACTATACTTATTATGAAGAAGGTATTTATGTCGGCTACCGTCATTTTGATAAAGCTGAATTAGATGTGTCCTATCCATTTGGTTTTGGATTATCCTATACAACATTTGATTTAAGTGATTTTAATGTGACTTTGCAAGATAACACCATTGAAGTAACAGTTACGGTGACAAATTCTGGCAGTCTAGCAGGCAAAGAAGTCCTCCAAGTCTATACTTCAAAACCAGACACCAAAATAGACCGCCCTTTAAAAGAGTTGAGAACTTTCACAAAAACGAAAACCCTAAAGCCAGAAGAAGCCGCAACTGTCAATTTTCAAATTCCTGTTTCGGAATTGAGTTATTGGTCAGAAGAAGCATCGCAATGGAGATTGGAAAAAGGTCTATATTCCATTCAAGTAGGTGCTTCATCGAGAGAGATTCGATTGTCAAAAGAAATTGAAATAAATTAGAAAAGTGATTGAATCATTAAAAAGTAGCAGGCAACAAAATATAAAAATAATGCTGGCAAAATTAGGTCTTTAAACGAAGTCTCAATTTGCTTTTTTTGTTGTAAAATCGGAGTTGCAGTTAATTCTGCACTATTATTATTATATCAACGTTAGCGGTCATGCAAAAACTCCAATAGAAGTGTAAGATGCAAATTCGAATAAAATTATAAAAATTCAAACACAAATATGGTTACTTCAAACTTCATCTTGTCTGTTTCACTTCTTTTTCCAAGAAATATAAAAACAACATATTCTACATTTACCTAATAACAAAATTAAAAGGATGAAAAAATGAAGAATAAATTTAGAACAATGACAAAAAATATTTTTGTGTTATTAATTTTAACGGCACTGCTATTTGGTTGTCTTGAAGATGACACAACTAAAACAGATGATAAGGAGTCCAATTGCATCAATACGAATCATTCTGGCTATACAACAATTGTACATGAAGGAGTAACTAGAGAATACATATTGTATATACCTGCATCCTATAACAGCAATACTCCTAGCCCATTGATAATTAATTTTCATGGTTATGGAGGTTGTGCCTCAAATTTTTCAAGCGCAGTTGGTGATTTAAATTCGATGGCGGATATTGAAAATTTCATTGTAGCATACCCACAGGCTGTTGTTGGCGAAAAAGGAGATGTATACTGGAATCCTGAAGACAACGGAATTAAAAACATAGAGGAAAATGACGTTTTTTTTACAGAGCAGCTCATCGAAGATATCAGCAATGAATATACTGTTAATTCATCCCAAGTATATGCAACAGGATATTCCAATGGAGGTATGATGTCTTATGGTCTTGCATGCTCTAAAGGAGATTTAATTGCCGCAATAGGAATTATGTCAGGAATTATGCTTGAACAAACATGTAATGTAAACGAGTATACCTCGGTCATACATTTTCATAGTACTTCTGATAACGTTCTCCCTTACGATGGCAATCAGGATTATCAATCCATTTCCGATGTTGTGAATTTCTGGTTAAGTCATAATGGCATTCAAGCTTCCAATCTCGTTACAACAGTATTCAATGATGGTGACATGGTACGTGAATCGTATACAGGTGGGAACGAAAATACATCAGTTGTTTTATATACAAATTACGGAGAATCTGGTAAAGGTAGTCATGTATGGTTCAGTGATGACATAGATGGAAACAGTCCAAATCAAATACTGTGGGATTTTTTGTCCTCTTACTCTCTTGATGATTAGGATTCATATTTCACTTATAAAAATATTGATTTAACAACATTATCTCAAATATTTAAGTTTGGAAATTGAAGACAAAGCAATGAGATTAAGGTAATCAGAAGCAATATATGTGATAAACAATACTTATAAGCAATAGCATTCCTTCACGAAGCTAGTGCTCATAATCAAAATATTAATTAGGGATGTTATTTAAATATTATAAAATACATATCATTAGTGCAGTTTCTGCCTCAGTAATTTCATGCCTGTATAATTTCGTTTTCTTATTTAATCTTTACAAACTATTTCAAACTACCTCATTTATCGAATTCACCACAGATGAAAAAGTCGAATTTATTTATGCTTTGGCTTGGCTTTTCATCGTACTTTTTGTTGTTTTATGTATAATCATTTTCAACTACTCATGGAAAGACAATTTTACAAGAAGGTATTTTATTGGATGGAATAAACAATTAGCAAATATTATCAGCAATATTTTTCTATATCTTCTTCTTTCCTTTTTAGCTTATATTCTATTTAAAACGCTTCCCGATAATGTCGAAATATATTCGCTAACCTTTTTTCTGGGCAAATTCATTTTTGCTGAAATTTCGGCTCTATTTATAGCATACGTGCTCGTAACAAATAGAAACGAAAAACAGAATAGAGAAGCTATTTCTAAATTGCAAATTGAAACTAAAAAATCTGAAATACAAGGCCTTAAGGAGCAAATTAGTCCTCATTTTCTTTTCAACACGCTCAATACCTTGATTTCGGTAATAAGAACAGAAGAGAAATCAGAAAGTATTGACTTTGTTGAAAACCTATCTTCCGTATATCGTTATATTTTGGACAACCAATCTCTTGATATATTAAAAGTAGGGGAAGAACTTACGTTTCTAAAGTCATATCTTTATCTTCTGAAGAAACGTTTTGGCGATGATTTAAAAATTAACATTAATATAAGTTCAGACATTGAAAACAATTCCGTTCCACCTTTTGCCTTACAAATGCTGATTGAAAACGCCATAAAACATAATGTTTTTGAGGACAATCATCCTTTAGAAATCAAAATTGAACAAATTGGTACACACATTCGTGTGGAGAATAATCTTAATCCGAAACTAGTTACAGAGAGCCTTGGAATTGGTTTAGTCAATCTCAACAAAAGATTTAAGTTAATTGCTGGCAAAGAAATTAATATCACTAAAAGCGATCTTTCTTTTTCAGTTTCAATTCCATTGATAAAATAATGAAAGTAATAATTGTAGAAGACGAGAAGAGCGCCATAAAAAACATGGTTGCACTGTTGCAAGAAATAGACTCGACTATAACAGTGATTGCCAGTCTTCAAACCATTAGTGAAGCAAAAAAGTGGATTGCAAATAACCCTTCGCCAGAATTGGCCTTTTTTGACATACAACTAGCCGATGGACTTTCCTTTGAAATTTTTGAAAAAACCATAGTAGCGTTTCCTGTAATCTTTACTACAGCCTTCAATCAATATGCCCTCAGAGCATTTAAAGTTAATAGCATTGACTATTTGCTAAAACCGATTAAGAAACAAGAACTTGTATTTGCAATCAACAAGTATAAAAAAATAAATGAGGATTTTGTTTTGAAAAATAAAAACTTCATTGCCGCCATAAAGACACTGAATATTGAAATTAAACAACCGCATAAAAAAACAATATTAGTAAAAAAGTTTGACGGCCTAATTCCTATTCAAACTGCGAGCTTGGCTTACTTCGTTATTGAAAATGGAATTGTTTATGGATATAGCTATGATAAAGAAAAATTTGTGGTAGATGAAACACTTGATCAATTAGAAGGGCAATTGTCATCGTCTGATTTTTTCAGAGCAAACCGACAGTTTATTGTGTCACGAAATTCAATAAAAGAAGCTCTAAATTATTTCAATAAAGGATTTTCTCTTAAACTTAATCCTTCTCAGAATGAAATTATATTAATTAGCAAGGCAAAGGTTTCATTATTTAAAGACTGGTTGGGACAATAGGTTCGTAGCAGCAAAGAATAATGGATTGGCACAATAGAACAAATGCACAGTAAGAGCCGCTAACACTGCGTATAGCAAATAGTGCCATTATCTAACTCAAAATTTATTGCTAACTTGAAACTCTGCCAAAGCTTTTACCTTGGCTAATTAGATATAAATTTGAACTGTAACCAAAACAAAAGCTTCGGCTAGAGCATATTTAGAAGTAAGCGCAATCAACTGTACTAAATGCCATACGCTCAACGTTGTGTGCCAATTAAAAAAAATCATATAAAGATAATTATATTCTTATTTTTTATTATTGGTAATTGGATAAGAAATACTTATCATTTTTATCTATATCATGTTCAGTTTACATAGTCTACCTGATTAAATGTATATTTGATTTATTAATCTTTATTAAAAACGTTATTATTATGAAAAAAATTACTTTTATTTTAATTTTACTATCCTATTCATTCCAAATGAATGCGCAGGATACATGTTTAATAGCTTCCGTGATTACTCCAGGAGTCCATACCGTTGCAGCTGTTAATGGAACTGAAATCCCTGACCCAATATGTGCTCCTAATGGTTCTGGAGCTGCAGGAGGAGAATGGTATTCGTATACTCCTACAGTTAATGGTGCAGCAACATTAACTACCGATTTACCCGCAAATACTGGAGGAGATACAAGATTACATATTTATACAGGTGTTTGTGGAGCTTTAGTTTGTTATGCTAGTAATGATGATGTTACTGCTACAAATTATTTATCAGAAGTAACATTTAACATTTTAAGCGGTACAACATACTATATCGCTTTTGATGATAGATGGAGCGCCTCTGGATTTGATTTTGACTTATCAGAAGTTCCTCTTAGCTGTTTACCAGCAAGTGGATATGTAGCAAATGATATTACAGCTACGACACTAGATATTTCTTGGACTGATAATAATGCAGGAACTCCAACTTGGGAATTTGAGTATGGAGCTGCAGGGTTTACGCAAGGAGCAGGAACTTTAAATACTGGAATTACTGCAACAACACACGTTGTTAGTGGACTAACAGAAAATACAGAATATGAGTTCTATATTAGAACGAATTGCGGAGGAGCTGATGGAGATAGTACTTGGGATGGCCCAATTGGGTTTAGAACAATTAGAAACTGTGTGCCTTATGCAGTATATCCTTACTCTGAAAGTTTTGTTGATGTAACTATGCTAGATTGCTGGGCATTTGAAGATGTAGATGCTTCTAGTCCTGCTTGGAATTACAATTCTGACACTAATGATTTAGATGGTGATGGTACAAATGACAGTTTCATGGTCCTATTTCCTCAAAGCGCAACAGAACTAGTTAAAAATGACTGGATGTTCTCTCCAAAAATGGGTATGATAGCTGGTACTAGTTATAATATTAGCACTTTATATAACGGGTTTGATTTTAATTCAACAACTGCAAATGAAAGTTTTGAGTTAATTATTGTAGATGAGCAATCTTCAACTGCTGCTTTTCAATCAATAATAGGAAACTATTCTGGAATTACACAAAGTGGTGTTTTTGGAGATGCAGGAGGAAATGACTTAATTACTCAAGCATACACCGCTAATGAAACATTTACTCCAACAACATCTGGAGATTATTATGTAGCTATACGCGCAACAAGTGCAGGATCTGCAAGTTTATTTATGGTTTTTAATATATCTGTAAATGGAGCAACATTAGGTGTAGATAAATTTAACCAAAATACAATTACACATTTTTACAATACAAGTAATGATCAGTTAACACTTGCGTCCTCTGGTTTACCATTTAGTGGTGTTCAAATATTTAATATACTTGGGCAAATAGTATTAGTAAAAGATTTATCACAATCTAAAGAAGTAATTGAAATGTCTTCATTTAAAAACGGTATTTATTTAGTAAAATTAAATATTAAAGGAAAAACAAAGACTGTAAAGATGATTAAGCGATAGATAGTATTGTTTTAAAATAAGAAATTCAGGTTGGTAAATCATTTGTTCACCAACCTGAATTAATTTTAGGATCTCAGGTTATTGGAGATACCCGTGTTCGAATCATTTTGCCTTCGCTCAATGACCGGCAGTCTAAACGTGATATTAGTTTGGCAGATGCTGTGAATAGTATTTAGATTGTTTCTTAAATTATAAAAAAATTACTTCGCTTATTGACCCATATAGTTCATTAAAACAAACAATATCTTAGCATTCAGCAATTAAAAATGAAAATCGAAAAAATGACACAATAATTGCAGAATGAATCCCTACTTTTGCCGGAAAAAAATTAAACAGAGCCTATGATGAAACTATACACTATTAAGGTTGTTCCGTTAAATTACTGTAGCAAATTAGCTCCCTTAATTAAGTAAGGGAAACCCCTAAATAAGGTAATTACTTACAAACTCTTGAACAAATTTTTTGGGCTAAGTTCTAAAAAGGATATTGTTTATAGCGATTTCTTTGAATTGTATCCATACTTGATTAGAAGCTAATGCAATAGTAGCAAGTGTTGCCATTTTATTGGTTTTATTCTTTATTTTTT
>Ga0302131_1001175_pt1 | contig 14493 bp, 5 predicted proteins | sample CB9_20m_MG_FD_203105 | JGI IMG/M metagenome (GOLD analysis project Ga0302131, IMG submission 203105) | Marine microbial communities from Western Arctic Ocean, Canada - CB9_20m | ecosystem: Environmental > Aquatic > Marine > Oceanic | place: Canada: Western Arctic Ocean | collected 2017-09-19
GTTATTTGGATATACAAGAGTTGCTGCAGTTGGCAACACTTCACCAATAACATCGGTTTGATTATCTTCTTTACTGCATGAAGTAACCATAATTATAGCCAGTAAAAAGAATGGAATTATTGTTCTGAATGTATTCATTATTTTATAATTTTATAATTAAAGATTTCTTCTTTTGATATAATTTTTAAGATATAAATACCATTAGGTATATTTGATACATCAATTTTTAATTGATTTGTAGCAGAATTATATGATTTTGAAAACAGCAACTGACCTTTTAAATTATAAATTTCAACAGGTACTTCATTTTCGGAAAACTCAAAAGAATTAATACTTATAGTATTATTTTTAATTGGGTTTGGATACACAAAAGGTTCGCTATTAAAAATAATTGTTTTATTGTATACACCTTGACAATCTTTATTAGTTTTAACACTTAAATTATTAGTTCCTTGGTTTAACTCCAATTCAATTTCACTTGCACTTGTAATTGTAGTTTCATTATTCAAGGTTACATAATAGGATTGACCTCCTGCTAAAGAAACTGTCACTTTTTTAGTTTTACTACTTTTTCCCGATGTAGAAACCGACAGTAAATCTGGTTCTATAACAATAATAGTGAAACATTGTTCATAAGTAGAGTTGCCATTAATAGTGACACAAAGTGTATAAGTTCCTGCTGATAAATCTTCAAAAGCAACTTCTGAAGTAAATGTTTTTGTTCCTGAAAAATTATCATTAGACAGTGTTACGGAATAATCATGATTTTCTATAGCAGATAAAACAATACTTCCATTATTTTGAGATCTACAGGTTTCACTTGCTGTAGTTAAAGAAAAATTATCTGCTGATAAAGAAAATATTTCACATCCAGTAACATCAACAATTGTATTTTCTGGAGTATTCGGACACAAATCATCCGCATCTAAAACACCATCTTTATCGCTATCTGGATTATCAAACTCCATCCAATTAAAGTTAAATCCTCCTGCTAAAATTCGCATTCTTAATTTATGGATACCTTCTTCTATAAACAAATTATCAGCAACGGTTTGCCAAGTTTGCCATCCGTTTGTTATCACAGTTGTAACAACTACCAATTCTGTTTCAACCTCATTTTCGTCCACTGAATACAAACCTATCTGTCCTTCACTAAATCCAGCAACTCTAAATTTAATACCGTAATTACCGGATTTAGGAGCAAAAATGGAATAGTCCGCATAATCTCCTGGGTCGGTAAATCCAAAGTTTTTACCCCCACCTTCATCTTCTGAATTTTCAATATTCATTCCAAACATAGCATCAAAGTCTTCTACTTCAATTAATCCTGGAATAACCACACGGTCTGGAGAAACATTAAAAATTGGTAAATCTGAAAATGTATTTAAAGTTTTACTTGATTGAGATTGAATTAATGCACCCGCATAACTCACTGTAATTTCATCAGCTTGAAGCAAATATTTATCAAGCGTCAAAATAATCACTCTGTTTTTTAGAGGATTCTCATTAACAGCTACTAAGGTTCTTTCTTCTCCATTGACATTCACTGTAAATTGATCTAAAGAGCCCGCAAGTGATGTCGCCAATAACGTTTCACTAATGGCCAGTTCAATAGACTTTTCATTTTCACCGGTTTTGCCATTTAAGGCATTTAATTCAACCGAATCAACCGTTCCTGTTTTTTCGAAGTCTATACTCGTTATATTAACAGGTGTATCATTACTAAAGTGTAACTTTAAATTATGTACTCCTGCGGTCAATAAAACATCTGAAATTTCAAAATTGGTGAATTGCGTCCATCCCCCTGACGAACTAACAGTTTGTGTGGCTGTTACTTCTTGATCATCAATAGAAAGGAAAAATTCACCGCCATTTTCTTGAGTAGCATACCTAATGGTTGCTTTGTAAGCTGCGGTTTCATCAACTTGAACGGTATATTTTGTCCATTCTCCTTTATTCACAAATCCTATATTAAACCCATTGCTACTAACAGTTTCGTTATTTCTCTCAATATCTACTCCATCGTTTCTATAAGACCAACCACTATTCCAAGCTGTAAAATTTCCAGTTGATAAGTTGTAGTCCCCAACAACAGTATCATAATATGCAAAATTATTTTTACCTAAATCATAATCTGAAGCATATACCATTCCTGGAATTGCAGCTGGAGTGCCATGAAATGGTAGTGTTTCATCGGTTTGGACTTGCCTGATACAGGCATCCGGGACATCTTTTCTATATCGGCTATTTTCCACCAATAAGTTTTCGCAAAGTTGCATCATCCCATCAAAGGTTTCCTGTTCCGTTGGTCTTGGTCCTTCACCCTCCCAATAATCTAATATCTTTTGATATCCTGGATTGATATCTACGGCGTAAGGACTGTCAATATCACCAATTTTACGCATGGTCCACCATGCCCATCCAATATTATTATCTTCAAATAGTGATATGGCATCCGTAAACCACGTATTGGAGTTTTCTCCAGACTCGCCCATCCATAATGGCGCATTAGTTTGCTCTCTTAAAGGTAGAATCCAGTCTAAATCTCCTGGTTTGTTCGTGTTCCAATATTTATGAAAACTATACACTATATTATCGTCCCATGCAGGTGTAAGCCCTCTATGATCATTAGCATAAGAGTTACCCTCTATATAAAGAATATGATTGGTATCTACACTTCGTATCGCCTCTGTAATATCTTCATACACTTCTCTTAATAATGCGTTTTCATTTCCTAAGTCCCAATGCGTTTCATTAATTAAATCATAACCGCCTATCCATATATTATTTTTGTATCTATCGGCTATTCTACCCCATAAAGCAACTAATTTATCTCTATTTTCTTGACTTTCCCATAAGGAAGGCTTATCGGGATCGTAATCGTTAATTTCTGATCCTAGACCTTGGCCACCTGGTGTAGCGTGCATATCTAAAATAACATAAATATTATGTGGTGCTGCCCATTCAAGCACATCATCAATCAGTTCAAAACCTGTTTCTATCCAGGTGTTTTCACCTGAAATTGGTTCATCTTCGATAGGAAGTGTGAACAAGTTGTAATGCATTGGGATACGAATACTATTATATCCCCAAGCTGCTAAAGAATCAACATCACGTTTTGTAAAGTGATTTTCTCTCCACTTGTTGAAAAAGATTTCCGTATTTGTTTCTCCCATTAAATCGATTAATTTTTCTTTAATCTCATGCTGAGAACCAGCGACACCAGAAGTGTTCATCATGTAGCCTTCCATAACTTGCCATCCTCCCGGACCTAATCCGCGAAGTAACACTTCTTCCCCATTTGAGTTGACTATCTTTTTGCCATCGGCCTTAAGACCTTGACCCCAACTTAGTATTGTTAAAAATAACAAGCCGATAAAAAGTATCTGTTTTTTCATAATAAGTATATGCTATATTTATTAAAAGAATACATCTTAGACATTGAGATTTATTTGCACACTCAAAATAATTTTATGAGTTTTACTAGCCTTTTTTAGACTAGTAAAAACACCATAAAATCAATTCAAATAAACACAATTACTATAAATTTTCCTTTTGTAATTAACTAAAATTATAATTTTAATAAGGACCAGTTGTCTAGAACAATTCCTTCTGCCCCCCATTGCGCACCACCTGTTCTGAACAACAGATAGTATGTACCTGCTGATGCAATTTCAAATTGGCCAGGAATCGCTTCAGGATCACAACCACCGGCAACGGCAGAACCAGAATACGTTTTTAAATTACCACAATCCCATGCGTTATAAGCTCTTAGCACTTGTTGGTCGCCATTGTAGTCTTGACCACTATTATCTGTAGGTTGCGTAGCTCCGATATATACTTCACCCCAAACATCATTGATATCCGTATACGTCATATCCATATCAAATTGATAAGTTCCTGCCTCTAAAGTTACTGCAGTATATACAGCCCAATGTTTCCAAGGATCAGTAGGACTTTCTGTTTCTGAAAATTTTATGACACCATCAGCAATAGCCACAGAACCTTTTCCATTATCAGTAGCGTCTATATTTATAATAGTCCAACCACTTGCATCATTAAAACCACCATTTGTTATTAAGTTTGGATTGGCAATTGTTGTAACATCAGCCGAAAATTCGTTTGAATCTCCATCTTTTGTAGCCGTTAAGGTAACGGTATAAGTCCCTACAGAAGGATAAGTATACGTTGGGCTTTCATCAGTAGATGTACCTGCACCATCTCCAAAATTCCAAGAATAACTTGTTGCATTCGCAGACGTATTTGTAAATACTACGTCGAGAAACGATACTTCAGAAGTAAAACCAGCTGCAGGGGCTGCTGCTGGATCAATTACGGTAACCTGACTTGTAAACTCTTTGGATTCTAAATCATTACTTGCTGTTAATTTAACCGTATATATGCCTCCAGCAGTATATGTATAACTTGGGCTTTCGTCAGTCGATGTTCCTACACCGTCTCCAAAGTCCCATGCATAAGAGGTTGCATTCGCAGATGAATTAGTAAATGTTGCTGTCAAGTCTGTGGTTGCAAAAGAAAAGTTTGCAACCAAAGGCGGTGGAGCCACCTCTGAAGATTCTAGTGAACGAATAGCCACATTATCTATAATAACACCATTATCACCATAACTTGCTCCGCCACCTCTAATAACAAAATATGCTACACCAGCAGTTGAAAATTTAAATGTAGCTCCTTCACCAACACAACTAATGTCTAAAAAGTCGCCATCAAAAGGTTCGTTTCCACAACCTTCCCAAGTATTCAGTCCCATTCGAATACCTCCATCTGCATAATCTGAACCCGGTTGTGGAACTTCCATTCCAATATACACCTCAAACCAAGAATCAGATAAAGGCCCTCCTTTAATATCCATGGATATTTGGTACAGATTATTAGGTAAAACATTTACCGCTTGATATATACCAACTTGCCCCCAACTACCGCCAGTAAAATATGCTTCGTCATTATCGAAAGAAACATCTACACCACCTGATATTGGTAAAATAGTCCATTGATCATTACCATTAAATTCACCATTTTGTAAAATATTAGGACCTTTAAAATCTTCATTAATAACGATGGTTTGAATAGATTCAGCATCCCCTCCTTCGGTAAACACTTTAAATCTCACATCGTAATCTCCTTTTTTTAAATATATTTTACTCGCTTCCAGACCTTCTGCTGAAGAATTATCGCCAAAATCCCAATGTGTATACCAGGTTTCTACTTCTGGATTCGCGGTAAATTTCACCTTGTTTGGGTTTTCTGTATCAAATGCGAATGAATATGCAGCATCTTCGTTTTGAGGTGCTTTCGCAACATAATCGTCCTCCGTGCAGCTTATAGAAATTAAAATAATTCCTAGCATTAAAAATTTGCTCAAAAATTGTATTGTTTTCATATCTTAAGTTTTTAATTAACTTTAGTAACCAGGGTTCTCTTTAAGTTTGTTATTATTATTAATTCTACCTTGACCAATTGGCAAGTAGTAATGACGTTCAGCAAAATTCATTTTTTCAGCTTCTGCATTAAAAGTCTCGTAAGTAAAAGTCTCATTTCCAAATCCATCGATACTTCTCAGCGTTTTTAACCCTTCTACTTGAATACTTAATTTTTCAGCAGCAATGCGCCATCTTTTTACATCCCAATAGCGATGGTCTTCAAAAGCCATCTCTAATTTTCTTTCATTTCGAATTCGATCTCTTAATTCATTTCCCGAATAGGTGTCTAAACGTAAATTTTGTTGTAAACCCGCTCGAGTTCTAATTGGCTCTATATAATCCCTTGCCGAACCTTCAATACCCAATTCTATTGCAGCTTCCGCAGCGTTTAGATATATTTCGCCTAATCTGAATAAAATACAATTTGTCCCAGAGTAATATTCTGTTATAAATAAAGGCGCTCCACCATCCTGTAAATGTTTTCTAACATAAAACCCTGTTTTTGTTGCATCTGGATGGATTCCTATCCCGTCTTTTCCAACTCCTGTTCCTCTCTCTGTATCTATAACACCACCTGTTTCTGTAGCATACCAAAGTTCCACAGGCAAACCTTGAAAGATGTCATTGTTCGTCAATAAAGTTCCTTTTAAACGAGGATCACGATTTTCAAAAGGATTATTTTCATCGTAACCCGAACCCGCTTCATTTGGTAAAAGACCTGTACCTAACATTTCATAACTATCTAAAAGTTGTTTTGTTGGAGACATGCTACCACTCCAATCTACTCTATAACTATAAGGCACATTGTGTAAATCATAAGAATGTCCTTTTTCAAAAGGAATCCAAACCTTACTAAAAATGGTTTCATCATCAGTTTCATCCAAAAATAAATTGGCATAATTATCTGAAGCATTTGGGTATTTATTAAACAACGTATATCCAGCATCTGAAATTATTTTTTGAGAAGCACTCAGCGAAAGTTGGTAATATGCATCTGCCTCTGAATTAGGAATTCCTACTAATCCATCTAATTGAACTGTTCCATATTTTGCGATACTAGCAGCAAATAATGCAGCTCTCGACTCCAATGATTTTGCCGCCCATTTTGGAGCTCTTCCTTTTTGAGAAGACCATCTATTTGGTAGTAAATCAAATGCAGCTTGCGCATCAGAAAGTACTTGATCGTATACTTCTTTTTCCGTGTTTCTTGACGGATAATATGCATCTTCTGGTGTCGTTTCTGGATTTTGAGCATTTAGTATAATTGGCACTCCACCGTAACGCTTTACCAAAGCAAAATAACTGTATGCCCTCATAAAATGTAACTCCCCTAGTCGTTCATTGCGCTCATCAACAGTAAGCACATTTATTGGCGCTAATTCAATGTTTTCAATGGAGTAATTAATTTTCCATATAATATCGTAACCCCACCAATCTAGAGGCCATGTATTATTCGCTGTCCCCCAGTTTCCTGGTCTAAATTGGTTATTTAATTGAGTCCATGAGTAGGTTCCTCTTGCCAAATCTGATAGGCCGTCTCGATGTGAACCAAAGCCACCTGCAGAAAAATCTTCTAAATAATCCCATGGCATTCTATCGTATATTTTAAATAGATAGGCATCCATCAAGTTTTTATCATTCCACACATCATTTTCTGTTATTCTATCTAATGGTGGTTCGTTCAAAAAATCATCACTACAAGATACCGCAAGAGTGAAGGTTAATATAACCAATATTATGTTTACATATTTTTTCATGATTCGTTTTTTTTTATAGTGAAACATTAATACCAAATGTTATCGATTTAGTTTGTGGGTAATACCAACCAAGACCTGATCCTGTTTGTGGATCAAAATCTTCATCAAAATCTTTTATGACGAATAAATTCTGTCCTGTACAAAACAGTTTTACTTCATTAAAAGTTGAATTCTCTTTACGTTTTGGAATTGTATAACTAAAATTTATATTTTTGAAACGAATATGTCTACCTTTTCGTAACCAAAAATCAGAGTATTTATAATTATTCTCGTTAAATCCTCCATCAGATATTCTAGGGAATCTTGCACCAGTATTTTCTGGTGTCCAATAATCTAATTGATAATCATAACCGTTGAAACCATTACGCAACGGACTTTGAGCCTCTCCTTCTAAATAAATATCATAACCACCTGCACCTGTTAATAAAACAGATAAGGCGAAGTTTTTATATTCGACTCCTAAATTTAAAGAATAATTAGTTGCTGCTTTGCTCCCATTACCAAATACTTTTTGATCTTTTACATCTATCACATTATCGCCATTCAAATCAATATACTTTACATCACCCGGTTGCAAACTTGTATTTCCATTATTATCTTGTATTGCGTATTGTGCAATTTCTTCTTGACTTTGAAAAAGTCCATTAGAAATATATCCCCTTCTAAGGCCTGTATACCCTCCTGTTTGGGTTAAATTTGCTCTCATAAATGGATCTTCTTGCAATGTTTCATCAATAAAAACTGCCTTTTCTCTAGATTTTGAAAAATTTAATAATGCAGAAATTTTTAAATCCTCGTTTATCTCTTTGCTATAGTCAAATGAAAACTCAAAACCTTCATTTGAAAATTCATAAAAATTTTGTGCTGCTAATGCAACTCCTAAAGTACTTGGCACACTCGCATTTGCCCCTGCAATTACATCTTCTCTTTTTCTAAAAAAATAATCGAAAGAAAATTTAAGATTACGATCAAATAAATCGATATCTAATCCAATATCATAAGTGGTATTGGTTTCCCAAGTAATATCTTTATTTGGCAAAGCAGTATTGTCTATTGTTGGTATAGCCGTATCATTTATTGCATAGAACAGATTGTAGTTAAATCCGCTAAGCCACTGATAAGCCGAAGTCCCATCGTTTCCTGCCGTACCTACAGACGCTCTAAGTTTTAAGTTAGAAACAATGTCTTTTAAAGGTTTAAAAAATGATTCTTCTGAAATTCTCCAACCTACTGAAACAGATGGAAAAAGTCCCCATTCATTGCCCGGTGCAAATCTTGAAGACCCGTCATATCTGTATGTTGATTCTATAAAATACTTAGATTGATAATCATAGCTAAATCTTCCAACAAAACCCAAACGATTTTCGCGAAACTCACCGCCATTAGCTCCTTGATTTTCTAGCGAACCTGCAAAAAGTTGATCTATTAAAGTGGATTGAAAATCTTGACGACTTGCATTAAAGTCTTGACCTTGCTGTTTTTGTATTTCTGCTAACAATAAAGCAGATACATTATGATCTCCAAAACCGCGTTCGTAATTAATAGATTCTTGTAAAACATAGTGATTTGTATAGCTTGTACCTTGACTTAAAACTGTTTCGCTAACAGCTCCTTCTGGTGTTGCAGAAAATACATCATAATTTCCTGTTTGTCTGTTTAAAGTAAAAAGGTCATAACTTTTACCCCAATTTTTATTAAAATTAGTATTATATACAATCGAAGCATACGATTTTACACTTAGACCCTCCACTTGTTTAACATCCCATTTAAGCGATATCTTAGCATCAAAATTGTTATTTCTAGCTCTATAATAGCCTGCATTAAAGTCTTTTATACCCTCTACAACATGATTTGGCGTAACACTTAGTCTAGCAGGTGTACCATCTGGGTAATACGCTAAATCATTAGGTAGTGATCTACTTAACTCCCTAAATATGTTATAAGCAGAATACGCAGGTGCTTCATTTAATTGTCTACGAGCCCCCATATTAAGAGTTAATGTTAAATCATCTGTTATGGCTGCGCTCACATTTGCACGGAGATTATATCTTTGAAAAGAAAGTACGTCTGCATTATAATTTGACCCTTGATCTACATAACCGGTAGAAACAAAATATTTTACTTTTTCAGTACCTCCAGAAAGGTTTAAATTATGTTGCTGTTGCAATCCCCAATCTTTTAAAACCAATCCTCTCCAATCTGTATTTGGATAATTAATAGGATCTGAACCATCTCGATACAGTTCTAACTGTTCCTCTGTATAGAACGGCGTTTGATTCGAATTTCTAAGACCTTCATTTAAAACTTCACCTCGTTCGGCTGAACTTAAATATTCTGGGTATGATGTAAAGGCAGTATACGTAAATTGGTTGCTATAAGATAGTTTTGGTTTTCCTAATTTTCCTTTTTTTGTTGTAATTAACACAACTCCATTTCCACCTTGCACTCCATAAACTGCTGCTGCTGCTGCATCTTTTAAAACCGAAATGTTTTCAATTTCATTAGGGTCTAGCTGGTTTAAATCTCCTGGAGCACCATCAATAATAACGAGTGCGGCACCAAAATTTCTAACTTCAAAACTAGAGTTACTAAAACCCGGTTCACCTGAACCTTGGGTTACAAATAACCCAGATGCTAAACCTTCTAAAGCGTTACTTACATTTGCAACAGGTTGCTTTTTCAACGTTTTTTCATTGATTGTTGATACTGCAGCAATCAATTTTGATTTTGATTTGGTACCATACCCAACTACGACGATTTCATCTAGAGAATCGGCATCTTCAATAAGAATAATTTTTAGGGTTGATTCATCTCCTATAGTTATTTCTTTAGTTGCAAAACCAAGGTACGATACTACAAGAACATCTCCTTTAGAAACCTTTATAGAAAAATTTCCATCAAAATCGGTTTGAACACCAGTATTCGTTCCCTTAACCACAACGCTTGCGCTTGGTAAAGGTTGATTTGTATTGTCGGTTACAAGTCCGGTAACCGAAATTTGAGCCAACCCAAACATACTAAAGCATAGCAATAATGCAAAAGTAATTATGTTGGTTTTTTTTAGTTTTTTCGAACAATTTAAAAACATTGTCTTCATATAATCTTTTAATTTTTTGGTTTAAAAATTCATTTGTTTTGATCATAATTTAATCTTGTACCATCCAAGATATTTAATAGTTCATGGACGGCACAAGAATATTTGTTTTAACGAAATATGTTAAAAAATTTTATTATTGTTTTATTAATTTTCTACTAGCTGTTCCTAATTCCGTTGTAATATTAGAAATGTACATTCCCGGAGCTAAACTTGAAGCATCAATAGCAACCTTTATAGCGTTAGGCTTTAATGAAACCACTTTACTACCTAACAGGTTAAACACCTCAACCGTTTTGATAACCTGATTTTTTGTTGAAATTGCCCAAGAAGATGTTGCTGGATTTGGATAAGTTCTTAAACCTTCAATTTGAAATTCTTTAGTGCTTAATGAAGCGAATGCTCCAAAAACTAAATTATCAAATTGGAATGTATCAGTAGAACCTCCAGAATTAGTATCACTTTGAACATCAAAAAAGAAAACAAGTCTAGACCTATCATTGGTTGTATATTGAGATAAATTCCATGTGATTTTTTGCCACACACCTGGAGTTGTATATGATTCACCTACCAATTCATGATTAGTGTCATAATCATCTCCAACCTGAAGTTTTAACATTATTGGGGTTTCACGTTCACCCTTTACCATTAATGAAATTCCTCTGTCACCAGACGATAAATCAAAACCTGTAGTATTTATAAAAACATGAGACCACCAACTAGCATTACAGTCTGATACTTGCCCAGCCAATGCGCTTGAATTAACACCATCTGTCACAGTATTTGTTGTTAAATCTATATAGGTACCGCCATCTGCAGATCCAAATTCTGTTGCTGTTTCGAAATCTACCGTTAATTCTATAATTGGCGCTGGTGGTGGATCTGCAGAAACTAATGTTATATTATCTAATATTACCCCAGTACCCCAAGTTATACCACCAGTTCTAATAAGAGCGTAATAAGTGGTACCTGCTTCCAGTTGAATCTTTCCGTCTAAACCTTTACATCCAGTAGCAAGCCAAGAACCAGAATACGTCTTGTAATCTACACAATCCCATGCGTTTAACGCCAATAAATTTGTAGCTCCAGAGTCTGAATTATATTCAGCTCCATCTGCAGGAGTTGCCGTTCCAACCCATAATTCAAACCAATGTTCATCAACTCCATTTGTGGTAACATCTGCATCAAACTGATAATACCCACTTGATGCAACAGTAAATGCTTTGTAAATAGCAACATGACCTTCGCTTCCCCAAGAACCTTGAGTAACATCATCAAATGTAGCTATGCCGTCATTAATAGTAGCCGTTGCATTATTATTTGCATTTTGTTGGATAATCGTCCAAGCTGAAGGATCATCAAAAGTCCCATTTGTAAATACGTTTTGAGCATAACCAAAAGTAGTTGCTAGAACCAAAATAATTAGTAAAGTATTTTTTTTCATAATAATGTAGTTTAAGTTAAGTAAGTATATAAATGCATCAAAATAACTATTGTTAAAGACCTCTTCTTATTATTAATTTTACCGCAGAAAATAGGCTCTGCTTTTTTAAAACATTTTCTATAAAAATTGTTCGAATACATTTTGATTAAGAATAAGGAGGCAATACGGTTTTTTTAACTCCACAAATATTTGTTAAAAACAACAGATATTCCTAAAAAAGGACATCTACAAAACTGCTAATTAGCATGTAGTGTACTCTACAAAAACTCTACATAAAAATTATAAAGTTTTGTTTTTTAGCTATTTAAAAACAACAAGAGTGTTTTACTAAAAAGATTGGATGTAGTTTACTAAGTTAGATTCTTTTGGTAAATCTAACTTTTTTCGAAGGCGCCAGCGTCCTTGCTCAACACTTTTTATGGAGATATTCATTAAGGAGGCTATTTCTTTCGAAGATAGATTTAACTTAAGGTAAGCGCTTAATTTGATTTCATTGGAAGATAATGCTGGGTGTTTTTCTCTTAATCTTTCAAAAAAATTAGCATGTGCATTTCTAAAATGAAGCTCGAATGCGAGCCAATCCTCTTTATCAATTAAATGATGGTTAATTTTCTTTACTACCTTTTTTATTGGGGAGTGTAGCGAACTATTCAGCACATTTTCATCAATCTTTTCGATATCTACAATTAAGTCTGAAAGTAGTTCGTTCTTTTTAATATTGTTAAGCGTAGAAGACGCTAATTCAGAATTTTTCTTTTTAATTTCTAAGTTTAAATTTTCCTCTCTTAGAACCGACATTTTACTTTCTGTTTCTAACCTATCCAATTTAAATTTCTCTTCTTGACGCAGCCTTTTTTCTTCCTCTTCTAATTTTAAAACCATCATTTGTTTCTGGTTTTTTCTTTTAAAATATCTTCTGTAAATAAAATTAATAAAAACTACTAACAGAAAATAAATAGCATACGCCACATTCGTTAAATACCAAGGCGGTTTAATATAAAAGGTTTTAGTAATTGTTTTAGACAAGGCTTCTTTTGGACCTCCCGAACGCAATTCTAAAACATAATTTCCAGATGACAATCCCGGAAAATTCAATTCGTTTATAAAACCCCAATTGGACCAATCTTTATTTAAACCTTTTAACCTATATTGAATTTTTTTGTAATTAGCCAAAGGTGTTTTTGGCATGGCGATACTTATTTTTATAAAATTATTACGATGAGGAACCTTCAATACCTCATGCTGATTAATAGGTGCCATAATAGTGTCGGTTGTACTTATAAATTCAATATACCGAAACATTGGTGGAGCCTCATGTGTATCTATTTCAAGATTATTAATATTATGAAAAACCATACCATTATCCATGCCTATTCCAAAGGTTGAATCATTAAACTTTTTAAACTTGTTAAAATCATTTAAATGCCTATTGATCACGGAATGAAAGGGTTCTTCAATAGTCTTAAATTTATTCCGGTTTCTTAAAACGTAACCCAAAAACTTTGAAGTAGAATACCAAAAAACATTTTCATATTGAGAAATACTATTAATTCCCTGGATATCTTTAAAAACTTCAGAAGCATATTTGTCTTTAATAAAAGTATTGTCAATAGGGTCATAATTAAAAAAACCTTTTGGATTATAGAATACCAAATCGTTGTCAATTTTGCTTAGATAGGCATATGTATCTACAAACTTATTTGACACCCCATAAAATTCGTATTCTTTAAGTTCCATCCCATCATCAGATAAACGCAATCGATAATAGCCTTTGGATGGATGCGCAACCCATATGTGACCATACTTATCAAACTCCATAAAACGGGACGATTCTCCATAACCTAGCCATTTACTAATGAATTTCCATGCCCCATTTATACGTTTAAACACGGCAATACCAGAGTAAAAACCGACATAAAGAATATCATCTATCTTGGGATGCTTTCTAAATATCCATGCACCACCTTCAATAAGAAGAGGTTCTATTTTATTATTATCTATAAAAAACACACCTTCATGAGAACCTACTAAAATTTGGTTATCAACCTCTTCAATTTCCCATATTTGCCCCAAAGCATTGTCAACCAATTTAGGCTTTGATTTTGATTGAAAAATATTTTTTACAAATAGCCCTTGATTCGTTCCTAAGTAAAGTAAAGAATCTTTTAAATGACTTGCATATACGGTTCCAAATTCCCCTTCTGTGTCTAATAGGTAGTTCGTATTACTATTAATTTGCACATAACTTAACCCATTATCCAAGCCAAGCCAAAGGTTGTTATTTAAATCAGTAAAAACTTTTCTAATTGTATTATCTAAAAGTCCGTTTGTTTTTTTTAGATGTAAAAGTAGTTTACCTTCAAGTGAAACTATAAAAACACCATTTCTTACCGTACCAATAATAATCTTATCATTTTCAAATTCTTGAACATCATTTACTAAGTACTTTTCTAAAATACTATTTAATATCCATTCATTCTTTGTCAATTTTTCATCTTTCAAAGTCCAAGTGCCATTGTTCTTTGTGACTATTAAAAGCTCGTTCGTGTTTTGGACAAATACACCAACGATATGAAATTTATTAGATTCAATTCCTTTTATTAAAATGAGTTCTTTATTCTTTATTTCAAAAAGGTCATTATCAGAGTCTTGGATAAAGGCTCTCTCTTTTGATAAAAATAAAATATTAAAACCTTTTAAAGCATTAATAGAATCGATGACATTTGTTTTAGGGTCATAAATGAAGATTTGCTGAAA
>Ga0302131_1001179_pt1 | contig 14473 bp, 20 predicted proteins | sample CB9_20m_MG_FD_203105 | JGI IMG/M metagenome (GOLD analysis project Ga0302131, IMG submission 203105) | Marine microbial communities from Western Arctic Ocean, Canada - CB9_20m | ecosystem: Environmental > Aquatic > Marine > Oceanic | place: Canada: Western Arctic Ocean | collected 2017-09-19
TGGCCCAACGGGTGACGGATGCTATGGAGGCAGAGACCTTCATGATTCTACCACATCCAGATGTGGCGGGATATATGGAGTTCAAAGCCTCACATTACGAAAAATGGCTATCTGGCATGCGCAAGTTACGCGCCAAGATTGTTAGCCAGCTGGGTGGCACCAAGCTCAGTGAAATGCACAAGTGGATATAACCTCAGCCGGACCTCTCCGTCAGCGCCGCACACTGGGCATAAACCACCCTTTGCACCATTTACTTATGCCGCTACGCTAGCAAGGCCGACCGTAGGAGAAAGCAAAAACTAGTCAAATCATCGAAAAAATGTCGCGAATTTACAATTTGGATGGCTTCACTGCGCTCAAAATTTTCTGCATGGTGATTTCCGTCACGCAGCCATAGCCCGGATGGCAATTTTCCGAAACTTTCACAAAGCCCATCTTGGCGAAAGCCTGTTGATTTTCCACCAATTCAATGCGCACTTGCAGTTCAAGCCGGTCATGCCCCATTTCGCGCGCAATCTCCGCACAGGCGGCCACCAACAGCCGCCCCACGCCCTGGCCACGCAGGATTGCATCCCACCGCCATTTTGCCAAGATAGAGCGCATGCGGTAAAGGGCTGGCCACTACACAGGCCTCCACCGGGTCGCCCATAGCCAAGACCCAACTTGCTTGCGCCTGATCTGACAGGTCTTGTACCGTGAGTTGGTGCATCGAACTGGGCGGATCGATGCGCCAGTCATAGAGGCAAAAGAGGTGCGGATCAGAGTCAAAACCTCTGACAAGGCCTGGTCATTCGGCTGTAATCTACGGATGGGACAGTGCTGCATAAGATATCCAAACTAGGCGGCAGTTTCATCGTTACCGATCATACGCTGATAGATCGCTGTGCCGTGCCAATTGTCAAATTTGCGTCCCACTTCACGTAGGGTACCCACCAGTTCAAACCCACAGGCATTATGTAAGCGCACACTTGCAGGGTTTGGGGTCGTGACGATGCCGATCACTGTGTGAAATCCACGCGCCGCCAAATGCGCAAGAAGCACCTTATAAAGCGCGCGCCAATCCGCATCCTTTGGCCTGCGGCGCCAGATAGACACTCACCTCAGCTGTTGTGTTATAGGCCGGGCGTGGGCGGTATTGGCTTCCGTAAGCATAGCCCAAGATCACCCCAGCCTTCTTAGCAACAAAATAGCCGTGAGAACAGAGATTGGCAGAAATTCGCGCCTCTATCTCCGCAAGGCTGGGCAGATCCGCTTCAAATGAAACAGAACTGTCGCGCACATAGGAGGCATAGATCTCCAGAATGGCTTCGGCATCCGCAAGTGTGGCGGGACTGATCGAGATGTGAGATAAAAGCTTAGTCATCGATTTGCCCTGCCCGGCTAGACTTGATTGGGCAGATCATGCCCATTTGCTAAGGCGGTCAAATTGGCCACAGCCATCACCCCCATATCCAATCGAACTTCAAGCGTAGACGTGCCCATATGCGGTAGAAGCGTGACGTTCTGCATGTCTTTCAAAGCCTGTGGAACCAGTGGCTCATTCTCATAAACATCAAGCCCAGCGCCCGCAATTTGTCCCGCAGACAGCGCCGCGATCAATGCCGCTTCATCGATTACATCACCACGGGCAATATTGACCAATACCGCATGAGGGCGCAAAGCGGAGAGGGCCTGCGCCTCAATCATGTGGTGCGTATCAGCGCCCCCCGGCAGCGCCACAACCGCTATATCACAGGCCTGCATCACCATTTGGATCGACGGCAATTGAGTACAGCCCTCAGTCGTTTTCTCAGACCGGTTGAAAAACACAATGGGCATACCAAAGCCAAGGCGACAGCGCTGTGCGATCGCTTGGCCGATCCTGCCCATGCCAATAATACCTACAGTTTTACCAGACATATGCATGCCCAAGAGCTGAGTTGGCCCCCAGCCATGCCAGTCTCCCGCACGCACCATACGTTCACCCTCACTGGCTCTGCGGCAGGTCATCAACATCAAGGTGAGCGCAATATCAGCGGTAGCCTCAGTGACGACACCGGGGGTATTGGTCACACGTATCCCTGCACGTTGCGCAGCCGCGACATCAATATGATTGATACCCACACCAAAGTTGGCTACTAATTTGCAGGGCGCATCGTGCAAGCCTTCAAAAGCGGTGGCGGAAAAATTATCACCAAATGTGGCAAGTATCGCGTCATACTCAGCCATAGCAGCTTGCGCTTCGAGGGCCGTCATCGGAAAATCACTCTGGCGCCGCGTGACGTCAAATTTAGCTTCCACAAGCCGGACAACTTCTAAGGGCATTTCACGACTGATCAGAACTCGCATTAAAATAAACTTCCACCGATAGGTACATCCATATCAGGACGTATCAACACAACTTCGCCCGCCGCATCCGGAACACCAAGCACCAGAATTTCAGACATGAATTTGCCAATTTGGCGGGGTGGGAAATTAACAACGGCCATCACACTGGTACCGATCAAAGTTTCAGGAGTGTAATGAGCTGTGAGCTGTGCCGATGACTTTCTCTCACCCAACGTTCCCCCAAAATCGACCCAAAGCTTGATCGCAGGCCTACGGGCTTCGGGATAGGGCTCCGCGCGTGTCACCACACCCACTCGGATGTCGAGCTTCATAAAATCGTCAAAAACTATCTCAGCCATTGGAGAGTTCTTGCGAGCGTTTGGTGGCCGCTTTCACGGCTTTGGTCATCAGCGATTGCAACCCTGTCTTGTCTCGCATCAAAACATCTAAGGCCGCTTGCGTAGTGCCATTTGGACTTGTAACGTTGACGCGAAGTTGCTCTGCACTCTCATCAGACTGCATGGCCAAAGCCCCTGCCCCAGCCACAGTAGCCTTCGCCAATTGCATGGCCATGTCAGCGGGCAGACCTTGTTTAACACCAGCCTGCGCCAAAGTCTCAATCATATGGAACACATAAGCAGGCCCTGAGCCAGAGACACCTGTAACGGCATCCATCTGGCCTTCATCCTGCAACACAATCGTTAGACCTACAGCCGCCATCAAATTTTGCGCCTCGGAGAGGTCTTTTTCTGTGGCGCGACCGTTGCCAATCAAAGCAGTAATTCCTTGGCCAACCGCCGCCGGTGTATTGGGCATCGCGCGCACAATCGGTGTGGACCGCCCCAAGACCTCCTCAAACGCCGACATGGGCGTGCCCGCGGCGACAGAGATGAACAGGGTGGTGGCAGATCCGAATCGTTGCAAGCGTGGCAAAGCTTCGCCCATCATCTGAGGTTTGACGGCAACCATTACAACAGCAGGATCATCGGGCAGCATTTCATTCACGCGCACCCCAATCGACAGGATCCATTCGCTGGGCTTTGGATCCAAGATCCACACAGATTTAGGGTCTATCCCTTGCTCGAGCCAACCAGACAAAAGGGCCGATCCCATTTTGCCACACCCAAGCAGCACTAGGCCACGGTCAGAAATATTCTTAGAAATCATTTCACATGATCCACAAATGTTTCATTTTAGCTAGTATTACGCGTGGCCGTGGACCTCTGCAATGGCCACCTGCATCGCGGTCTCTAAGTCTTCTTTACCCCAAGTGACCAATTGGAAGGCTGGGTAATAGCGCTCGGCCGATACAACCGCCGCTGAAATCATGGTGTCAATTTGACCCGGGCTAGCGGCTTGCCCGCCGGACAAAATCAAACCGTAGCGGAAAACCATCAGCTTTTGAGCTTCCCAATAGGTAAAGCTGCCCGCCCAACAGTTGTCATTCACCGCATTCAGCGCCGCATAGAGCTCGTTCATGCGATGCGCTGGCGGTTCCATATCGAATGTGCAGATCAACCGCAGGGTTTCATCCGCCTCTGACCAAGCCAAAGTGATCGAATAGCTGCGCCATTGGCCTGCAATTTCCATTGAGATTTGATCATCAGCGATCCGATTAAATTCCCACTCTTGGTTGGCGGCGATGTCTTGCACCATATCGATTGGGTGCAGATCTTCAAAATCAAACGCGTGGTTAGACAGTCCCATAACGGCCCCCTTCTGGGAAATATTTAAGCCAGCGAGCCGCCACAAAATATTGTACTAGTCCCAATATTTTGCGGATCCCCCACCTTTTTCTACCAAGTATGGTGTCTTCAAGACACTACCCTGTCCAGTAAAATATCTGGGGATAAGTCATTTATCTGTGGAGAAGATTAAAAATTGCCAACAAAATGCTCCCCAAAACGAAAAAGGCCGCCCATAATGGACGGCCTTTCACATAACCTCACTTAGGGGTTATTTCTTTGTCGCTGTCTTTTTCTTCGGCCCAGCCACTTCCAACGCGTCAAGCCGGATTTTCAAAGCCTCATTCTCTTCACGGGCTTTTTGCGCCATGGCACGCACTGCATCAAATTCCTCACGCGTCACAAAATCTCGATCAGCCAGCCAGCGATCCATCAAGCTTTTCATCGCTGTCTCAGCCTCATCTTTTGCGCCTTGGGCCACACCCATCGCATTAGTCATCATTTGGCCAATGTCATCCATAAACTTATTCTTGCTTTGCATCATCTGTCTCCTTGGTGGCGATATCGCGCTTTATCCCTATATGGGGGCTACAATAAGAATTCTCAAGCTTGACTTAACCCGCTGCGCTGGGAATGAAAGAGTATGTTAGCTTCGATTCCATTTCCCGACATCTCCCCAGTGCTTTTTGCACTGAATATTCCGCAGTGGCACTTCACCATCGGAGACACTGATTTCAGCCTTGGCGGCTTCGAGCTGGCAATCCGCTGGTATGCCTTGGCCTATATCTTAGGCATCTTAGTCGCAGGCTGGCTGATGCGACTGGCAATCCGCAGGCCAAACCTCTGGCCAGAAGACAAAGTAGCATTCAGCGAGAAAAACCTTGACGATTTAATCACATGGCTGATCATCGGTATCATTGTGGGCGGCCGCTTGGGCTATGTCTTGTTTTACAAGCCACTCTACTATCTTGAAGACCCCATGGCCGCGCTGCGCATTTATGATGGCGGCATGTCGTTCCATGGCGGATTCTTAGGCGTTGTGATGGCCGGCATCCTATTTTGCCGCAAATATCAAATCCCCATGCTGCGCGCCGCCGACGTCATGGCTGTCTCTGCCCCTGCGGGATTGCTGTTTGGTCGTTTGGCCAATTTCATCAACGCGGAGCTTTGGGGCCGAGAGACAACCCTGCCTTGGGGTGTTGTTTTCCCCGGATATGAGGCACAAACCTGCTCTGATGCGGTTATGGGACTATGTGCGAGACATCCCTCACAGCTTTACGAGGCTTTGGGGGAAGGGCTGATTTTGAGCGTGGCGCTCCTTTACCTGTTATTTAGAACCAAGGCTCTGCGCCGCACCGGACTTTTGACTGGATTATTTATCTCTGGCTACGGGCTAACACGCTTTTTGGTTGAGATGGTGCGCCAACCGGATGCGCATTTTCAAACTCTGCAAAATCCAATTGGCTATGCGCTGCAACTCGGCTCATGGGGGCTGACCATGGGGCAAATGCTGTCACTGCCGATGCTGATTGTGGGGCTTTGGCTGATGGCCAAGGCGCGCAAGACGTGACCCCGCTTTGTGACATATTGCGCGAACGCATTGCGGCTGATGGTCCAATCACCGTGGCCGATTATATGGCCGATTGCTTAATGCATCCCGAACATGGCTATTACACCCATCAAGAGGTGTTTGGCCGTCAAGGCGATTTTGTAACGGCGCCAGAGATCAGTCAAATGTTCGGCGAGATGATTGGCCTGGCGCTGGGATCCGCTTGGAAGGCGCAGGGAAGCTCCAAGAATGCGATAGTTGTGGAGTTAGGGCCCGGCAAGGGCACATTGATGCGCGATTTACGCCGGATTGCCCCAGCGATTTCAGGCTTCGATCAACTGCCCGTGCATATGCTGGAGAGCGCGCCAAAGCTGCGCGACATTCAGGCTGAGGCCATTCCTGGTGTGATTCATCACAGGGATATTAGCACGCTGCCCCAAGTTCCTCTGTTTTTAATTGCCAACGAGTTTTTTGACGCACTTCCCATCCGACAATTTTGCCGAACCACAGCCGCTTGGGAAGAAATCTTGATCGGTGCGCGCGGTGGAGCGTTGAATTTTGGCCGTGCTGCGCCGCAGCTGTTTGATTTTTTAACCCACCGCCTCGACGATACTCAGCCCGGCGACATCGTAGAGTGTTGTCCGGCATTAACGCCCATCATAGTGGAAATTTCAGAGCGAATCTCAGTGCATGGCGGTGCGGCGCTGATTGTCGATTATGGGGATTGGCGCTCACAAGGGGATACGTTGCAGGCCATTGGAGATCACAAAATGGTCAACCCGTTGACAGCCCCGGGCATGACCGACCTCACCGCCCACACCGACTTTGAGGCCATCTTCAACAGCGCGGCACCCGCCATAGCATCACGCCTGACCACTCAAGGGGTGTTTTTGGAGCGGTTGGGTATCACCCAAAGGGCGCAAGCATTGGCGCAAAAGCTGACCGGCACCGCCCTAGATACGCATATAGCAGCCCACCGCAGGCTCACACACCCAGATGAAATGGGAAATTTATTCAAAGTGATGGGACTGGCTGCCACTACTCAGGAGCTGCCGCCGGGGTTAGAGGTATGACCCTTAACCCTATCAAATCAGACCTTCTTTTTGGTGCAAAACACGGATTTTTTACCCGTCTAGGCGGTACATCTCGCGGGATATACCAAGGATTGAACTGTGGCCGCGGTTCTCAAGACAGGCCGGACGATGTGCAAAAAAATAGAGCCGCCGTTGCCGAATATTTTGGCGCTGCAGAGTCACAGCTGCAATCGGTGCATCAAATTCATTCAGCTGACGTCGTGACTTTGAGCGCCATATCCCCTGACAGTTCAAAAGCAGATGCCATGGTCACTGCCACCCCCAGCGTGATTTTGGGCATTCTCACGGCGGATTGTCAGCCTGTCTTGTTTTACGATCCGGAGGCACAAGTCATCGGGGCGGCCCATGCGGGATCTAAAGGCGCAAAGGCCGGCGTATTGCAAAATACCGTTGCAGCTATGGAAGAACTGGGCGCGAACCGCAACGTGATCTGCGCGGCCATCGGCCCAAGCATCAGCCAAAAAGCCTATGAGGTTGGGCCTGATTTTTTAGACGACATATGTTGCGATGAGCCAGAGGCGCTTCGGTTTTTCGCTCAAGGCCAAGGTGATCGATATCAATTTGATTTACCGGGCTACGGTTTATCGATTTTGCGTGGCGCGGGATTAAAACAGGTGGAATGGACCGGACATTGTACCTATGCCGATCCAGACCGATTCTTTTCCTATCGCCATTGTGTGCATCACAACGCAGCTGACTATGGTCGCTTGATTGCCTGCATAAGCCTGTGAATGAGGCCTATGGGCGTTTTGACAACCGCTCTTCCAATACCTCAAATGGCACTCCAGGCTGATCTTTTGCACCACGGATCACCAAAGACGTTTTAACCGAGGCCACGTTATCCGCAGAAGTCAGCTCTTCTGTGAGAAAAGATTGGAAAGTCGACAGGTCGGGCGCCACGCATTTCAACACGAAATCGACTTCGCCGTTGAGCATGTGGCACTCGCGCACCAAGGGCCAGCCCACGCAGCGGGCCTCAAATGCAGACAGATCCGCTTCAGCTTGGCTTTGCAGCCCTACCATAGCGAAGACCTGTACTTCAAATCCCAATTTCCGAGCATCAATATCCGCGTGATAGCCGCCTATATAGCCAGTCTCTTCCAGAGTGCGCACCCGGCGCAAACATGGCGGCGCTGATATCCCAACACGTTTGGCCAGCTCAACATTCGTCATCCGACCATCAGCCTGAAGTTCAGCCAAAATCATGCGATCAATGTCATCCAAACGGTGCATACAGCTCATACCTTTCTACAATACTCGTAAAACATACCGAAATTGTCCACCAAACGCAATAATATTTCAACATTGCGCAACAATAATTCGCGAACCCCCTTCCAAGGGGAAAGATCTCGGTTTGGGCTTTTGCCTGACGGCTGGCGCGTATATATGACGCCTCAAAGTTTAATCGTAGGAATTCCCATGTCTAACACGCGCCACACCAAAGTATTGATCATCGGCTCCGGCCCCGCGGGCTACACCGCCGGGGTTTACGCTAGTCGCGCAATGTTGGAGCCAATTTTGGTGCAAGGAATCGAGCCCGGCGGGCAGCTAACCACCACCACCGAAGTGGAAAACTGGCCCGGTGATTCCGAAGTACAAGGCCCCGATTTAATGATCCGGATGCAAGAGCATGCAAAAGCTATGGGCGCTGAGATCATCGGCGATATCATTACTAATCTTGACGTCTCCGAACGCCCTTTCAAAGCGCAGGGTGACAGCGGCACACTCTACACCTGCGACGCGGTGATCTTGGCCACCGGCGCGCGGGCCAAATGGATTGGCCTTGAAAGCGAAGAAAAATTCAAAGGCTTTGGCGTTTCGGCCTGCGCCACTTGCGACGGTTTTTTCTATCGTGGGCAAGAGATTGTGGTTGTGGGCGGCGGCAACACCGCTGTTGAAGAGGCACTGTTTCTCACCAATTTTGCGTCAAAAGTCACATTAATCCACCGTCGCGACGAGCTGCGCGCCGAACGTATTTTGATTGATCGATTAATGAAGAACGAAAAAATTGTGCCCCTGTGGTTTCACGAGATCGACGAAGTTTATGGCACAGATCTGCCTCTTGGCGTGGAGGGTGTGAAAGTAAAGCATACCAAAACCGGCGAGATTACCGACATCCCTTGCAAAGGTGTATTCGTAGCCATCGGTCACGCTCCGGCCAATGAATTGGTCAAAGATGTGTTGGAAACCCATATGGGTGGCTATGTTGTCACCAAACCAGACAGCACCGAAACCTCAATCCCAGGGGTTTTTGCAGCCGGTGATTTGACCGACCATAAATATCGCCAAGCAGTTACAAGTGCTGGCATGGGTTGCATGGCGGCGCTGGAAGCAGAACGCTTTATTGCTGAACAAGTATAATATCATAGGGTTTTGAGCAGGGTTAATTTAATCCCACTCAAAACCACATTCACGGCTTGAACAGAATTTTCAAGGACTTCAATTGACACGGATAGTATTTTTTAACACTTGGACAAAATAACAAATCATCCACAAATTTAACACCCTCTGTACTCTGTCCTTATTTTTACCCCCCCCTAGTAACCGTGAGAAAAATTAGTCTATTATATCCATAGCGGATAAACATCTAAGGCCATTTTTCTCTGAACCTAATTCACACTCTGTACGTGTTTCCTGCCATAGTGATATGTTGGCGAACATAACTGCAGCTCAGACAACGAGACACTTATTATGCAAAAAAATTTAGCACCGGTCCCCGAACTTTACGTAAGCTATGACAGCGCCCAGAAAATAAAGATGGAGGCGGCAGAACTGGTCTCTTGGGACCTGACACCCCGACAAATTTGCGATTTGGAATTGCTGATGAACGGCGGGTTTAATCCTCTCAAGGGCTTTTTAAGCCAAGCGGATTACAACTGCGTTGTGGAAAATATGCGCCTTGCAGATGACGCGCTTTGGCCCATACCCATCACCCTTGATGTATCGCAAGGATTTGCAGACAGCGTTGAGCTTGGCCAAGATATCGCATTGCGCGATCAAGAGGGAGTGATCCTCGCCACCATCACTGTAACCGACAGCTGGCTGCCCAATAAGGCGCGGGAGGCTGAGATGGTGTTCGGCTCAGATGATCTGGCGCATCCAGCGGTAAACTATCTGCACAATCAGGCTGGAGCGGTTTATCTGGGCGGCCCCGTGACCGGGATCCAGCAGCCGGTACATTATGATTTTCGCAGCCGCCGTAACACACCAAACGAGCTGCGCGCTTATTTTCACAAAATGGGGTGGCGCAGGGTGGTGGCATTTCAAACCCGCAACCCCTTGCACCGTGCCCATCAAGAGTTAACCTTTCGCGCCGCTAAGGAGGCACAGGCTAATCTATTAATCCACCCGGTGGTGGGCATGACCAAACCCGGCGATATCGATCACTTTACCCGCGTGCGCTGCTATGAGGCAGTGCTGGACCAATACCCATCGTCGACAACAGCCATGTCGCTTTTGAACTTGGCAATGCGTATGGCCGGGCCACGCGAAGCCGTTTGGCATGGGTTGATCCGCGCCAATCATGGCTGCACCCATTTCATTGTGGGACGTGACCACGCCGGGCCGGGGAAAAACTCCGTCGGCGAAGATTTTTACGGCCCCTACGATGCACAGGAGTTGTTCCGCAGCTTTGAATCTGAAATCGGCGTTGAAATGGTTGATTTCAAACATATGGTTTATGTGCAAGAGCGCGCACAATATGAGCCCGCCGATGAGGTGGAAAAAGGTTTCACAGTTTTGAACATCTCTGGCACCGAACTGCGCCGCAGGCTGTCCGAAGGTTTGGAAATCCCCGAATGGTTCAGCTTTCCACAGGTGGTTAGTGAGCTCCGTAAATCACGACCCCCGCGTGACAAACAGGGCTTTACAGTGTTTTTCACAGGATTTTCTGGATCCGGAAAATCGACCATTGCCAATGCCTTGATGATCAAATTGATGGAAATGGGTGGGCGGCCTGTCACCCTTCTTGATGGTGACATTGTGCGCAAAAACCTATCGTCAGAGCTTGGTTTTTCCAAAGAGCACCGCGATTTAAACATTCGCCGTATTGGCTATGTCGCCTCCGAAATCACCAAAAACGGTGGCATCGCCATCTGCGCCCCCATCGCCCCCTATTCCACGACCCGGCATGCCGTGCGCGAGGACGTGGAGGCCTTTGGGGCCTTTGTTGAGGTACATGTCGCCACCTCGATAGATGAATGCGAGCGTCGGGACCGTAAGGGTCTCTACAAGCTCGCCCGTGCCGGAAAAATCAAGGAGTTCACAGGAATTTCAGACCCCTATGATGTTCCCAAGACGCCTGAATTGCGCCTTGAAACTGAGTATGTGGAAGTCGACAACTGCGCGCATCAGGTCTTGCTGAAGCTGGAAAGCATGGGCTTGATCGGCCCATAAGAACGCCGCGCGGATCACATTCAGCTGACCCGCGCGCCGATTGTCACCACATACTCTATCACCAAAGCCAGCGGTTCAGTCTGAATCTCAATGTATTAATGCAGGGTCATCGGTGAGTAGCTAAACTCACGCGCCATATCATAGGCTTGATCCAAATCGCCAACCAATGCCAATTGCTCACCCTCAGAATTGTGAACGGACCAAAGTTGGTCGATATCCCTGGTTTCTTCGATCACCTCATCAGGCAAGTCAGCCTTATCGATGGGTTTAAGGTAAACAATGCGATCTGCTAAAACGCCAAATTGATCTTTCATCTGCTTATCCTCTTTTGATCTTAATCTTCTGAATCACTGTCTCTGGTAGAGCGCGCTTTAGGTCGACATGCAACAGCCCATGTTCCATTATGGCCTCGCCCACCTCGACTCCATCGGCCAACAGGAATGTCCGCTGGAATTGCCGCGCGGCGATTCCTCTGTGCAAATACACCCGATCCGCTGTTTCATCTGCTTGACGGCCAAGAATAACCAACTGGCTATCTTCAACGGTGATTGACAAATCATGATCTCCAAAGCCTGCCACAGCCAAGGTGATCCGGTAAGAGTTCTCGGAGGTTTGTTCTATATTATAAGGAGGATAACCCTCATTACCAGTTTTCGCCGTGCGCTCGACCAACCGTTCAAGCTGATCAAATCCCAGCAAAAAGGGGTGGGTTCCGAGGGTCAATTTCGACATATCATGGTCCTTTATAAAGCGACGGTCTCAAAGATCCCTCAAGAGGCAATCTCCGTTAAGAGATATGGTGATCAATGGTTACATGCGCAAGTGCCTGCTTCTCAATTCGACTTAAAACCACTACAAGAGGGAGAAATATGCGAGAGGTCTCCCATGCAAGCCGGTAGCCAACTAAACCATATCGAGGTATTGGCAATCCAGCTTGAAGTACTGCGTCAAGAGCATCGCGATCTCGACTTGGCCATTTCAGTATTGGCCGAAAAAGGCATCGACCAGCTGGCAGTAAAACGGCTTAAAAAGAAAAAATTGCTCCTCAAGGATCAAATTGCCAGATGCGAAGACGAACTCACGCCCGATATTATTGCCTAATCTTCCGCGATAGGTTAATTTGAGCTTTCTCTAGCGGCAAAATACGGGGCAAAACTATGGTGCATGTCGGAATAATAATGGGCAGCCAGTCAGATTGGCCCACAATGAAACACGCCGCCGATATACTCGACGCCTTGGACATTCTCTACGAAAGCAAAATCGTATCGGCACATCGCACCCCCGACCGGCTTTGGGACTATAGCACAAGCGCAATTGAGCGTGGTTTAAAAGTGATCATTGCCGGCGCTGGAGGCGCTGCGCATTTGCCCGGCATGGTGGCTTCAAAAACCCGTATTCCGGTTGTTGGTGTTCCTGTACAAACCAAAGCGCTCTCGGGTATCGACAGCCTGTATTCCATTCTGCAAATGCCAAAAGGCTACCCGGTGGCCACAATGGCAATTGGTCCTGCAGGTGCTGCAAATGCAGGCTTGATGGCTGCGGGCATGCTGGCCACGCAGGACCCTGAGATTGCGGCCCGGCTTGACGCGTGGCGCGCGGCGCTCTCGGCTTCTATTCCGCAGGAGCCTGTTGATGAATAACCCATTGCCCCAAGGGGCCACGATTGGGATTTTGGGCGGCGGCCAATTGGGCAGAATGCTCTCCGTGGCTGCAAGCCGTCTTGGGCTGAACACGCATATTTTTGAACCAGGCGCCAATCCACCAGCGGGCCAAGTGGCCCAGTGGGTGACAATGGCCTCTTATGACGATGGCGAGGCCCTGCGAGCCTTTGCACAATCTGTTGACGTCATCACCTATGAATTTGAAAACATCCCGATGTCGGCCCTAGATATCATTGAAGATATCTGCCCAATCCATCCCGGCCGTCAGGCACTTGCCGTGTCTCAGGACCGTTTGAGCGAAAAAGAGTTTCTAACGGGATTGGGCCTCAAAGTCGCGCCCTATGCTGATGTGACAAACGCCGAACAGGCCGACGTTGCCGTCGCGCGTATCGGCGCGCCATCGATCCTAAAAACCCGCCGTATGGGCTATGACGGCAAAGGTCAGATGCGCCTCAAACAGGCGTCAGATATGCCAGCCGCCTGGCAGGCTATGGCCGGCTCCGCCTCCGTCTTGGAAGGCTTCATCGATTTCAGTCATGAAGTCTCAGTGATTGCGGCAAGGGCCAGCGACGGCCAAGTAGCGTGCTTTGACCCCGGTGAAAACGTGCACCGCGATGGAATTTTACACACCACAACCGTCCCGGCCAATCTCACCACATCGCAGCGCATGGATGCGGTTTTGATAGCCGCTAAGATCCTGAATAAGTTGAATTATGTGGGAATTATGGGGGTTGAGCTGTTCGTCACCGCAGACGGCTTCATCGTCAACGAGATTGCCCCCCGCGTGCACAATTCAGGCCATTGGACACAAAATGGCTGTGACATTTGCCAATTTGAGCAACATATCAGGGCCGTGGCCGGGTGGCCCTTGGGTGATGGAGCGCGCCACAGTGATATCCGGATGGAAAACCTAATCGGTGACGATATGGACCGCCTACCCGAGCTGCGCAAAACCAATGCAGCCCTGCATCTCTATGGCAAGTTAGAGGTCAAACCTGGCCGCAAGATGGGTCATGTCAACTTTCGCAGTTAACGCCTGACCTCATTGCGTCTCAATGCCTTTTACAAGACTACTAAACTCGTATCACACAGGGTCAAACTGCGGTCCAACGCCCCATGCTTTAGATAGGCTTGCAATTGGGCTATCACCAATGGATTGTTCATTATAAATGTATGGCTCATCGGTAGCACCAGATGATCATGCATGCCCTCTACGCGGGTGCTTTCCACCAACACCTTGCCATCATCAGGTACCTAAATAAAATTTGAGTACAAATGGTTAAAGCTCACCCGCCCAGAGATAATCTCCAGCGAGAAGGTGATCGACGGCAATTGATTGGGCTGGCTTTTTGGGTCCGTGCTCAGCTGGCGGTCAGCTGGGCTGCTGACCCGTTCGAACCCAGCCAAAGCCAGCATGACATACACCACCTTGGAGCCTTTATAAGGCGAACCCAACATCACCGCATGGCCGAGTTTCTTTGGTTTAGCCGAAACCAAATAAGCCCGCACCATGATCCCACCTAGGGAATGAATGACAAAATGCAGGCGCTAATAACCACAGGCCTTCACCGCCTGAGGGATCGTATCGCTAACCAATTCTGCAATTATTTTGCTGCGGGTCGAAAATTCCAAGTTTTGCACACGATAGCTCTGCGTCTTTAGGCTCCGCGCCATCAGCGCAAACGACGCCTCACTGCAAGCCAGCCCGTACAGTAAAATGACACAGTCCTGAGCGGCAGCCAGTATGGGGGCTAAGAGTAAAATATGAGACACAATCGGGGC
>Ga0302131_1001183_pt1 | contig 14447 bp, 12 predicted proteins | sample CB9_20m_MG_FD_203105 | JGI IMG/M metagenome (GOLD analysis project Ga0302131, IMG submission 203105) | Marine microbial communities from Western Arctic Ocean, Canada - CB9_20m | ecosystem: Environmental > Aquatic > Marine > Oceanic | place: Canada: Western Arctic Ocean | collected 2017-09-19
AAATTTCGGTTAGTTTAGAAGAAGGAATATTAAGAATTACAAAAAATGAAAAGCACATTTACAAAATATCAAGTAGGCTTCAAGTATTAAGAAAATCACAGTTAAAAACTATGTGATTGTTTATTCGTTTCAGCAATACAATTATATAAACAAACAATTACACAATTATCAAGCATAGCGATGTATAAGATTGAGGAACCAATTTATTTTTATCTATTAGCAATCATTCCGGCAATGATTGTAATTTTTCTATTGGTTTTATGGTGGAAAAAAAGAACACAGCGTAATTTCTCAAATCCTGATTTATTAGAAAGATTAGCACCAAATTCATCCACATTTAAATCAATTTTAAAATTGATCATGTTGTCGTTAGGAATTGCTTTTTTAGTAGTTTCTCTAGTAAATCCTAAAATGGGTTCTAAACTAAAAACGGTAAAAAGAGAAGGAGTCGATGTCGTTTTTGCTTTGGATGTTTCTAAAAGTATGTTGGCCGAAGATATTGCGCCAAACAGGTTAGAAAAAGCCAAACAAATCATTTCTAAAATTATTGATAAATTAGGCAGTGATCGCGTTGGTATTATTATTTATGCAGGTAACTCTTACCCGCTATTACCGATAACTACAGATCATGCAGCTGCAAATATGTTTTTGCAAAATGCAAATCCCGATATGGTCTCTAGCCAAGGAACTGCTATTAATGAAGCATTAGAATTAGCAAAAACCTATTATAATAATGACGAGCAAACTAACCGTTTTTTAGTCATTATTTCTGATGGAGAAGACCATGAAGAAGAAACAAAACAAGTGGCTTTAAACTTAGCGAATGAAGGTGTTAAAATTTACACAGTTGGTGTAGGTAACACAGAAAAAGGTGGCCCAATTCCAATGCGCTTAAATGGTTCCATGATCGGGTACAAGAAAGACAACAAAGGCGAAACCGTAATTACTAGACGTATGCCAAGTGTTTTACAAGGAATTGCAGACGCAGCTAATGGCAAATATATAGATGGTAATGTAACTGAAAACCCGGTAAAACAAATTTCTGACATTATTACAAATGCCCAAAAAAGTGAATTTGAAACCAAACAATTTTCTGATTATAAAGACCAATTTCAATGGTTCTTAGCAATTGGAATTTTATTTTTGCTTTTAGATGTTTTCTTATTTGAGAAAAAAACAAAATGGCTAAGAAAAGTTGATTTATTTAATGAAGAGAAAACGAAAAAATAAAAAAATGAAAATTTACTTAAACATAACTATTCTATTCGTAATGTTGTTTTCATCGACAGCCTTTATTGCACAAAACGATTCTATCGCTATGCAGCGTAAAGCCAGAAAAATGGTTAGACAGGGCAATCAATTGTATCAACAAAAACAGTACACAGATGCCTCTGTTGCCTATAGAAAAGCCTTGGATAAAAGTTCCTATTACGACAAGGCCAGTTATAATTTAGGGAATGCTTTGTATGAAAATAAAAACTTTAAAGAAGCGGCACCTCAATATGAATTAACTGCAAAAACGGCTACCAATAAATATACAAAAGCAGAAGCATATCACAACCTCGGTAATTCTATGATGGAAACTAAAAACTATCAAGGTGCTGTAGATGCTTATAAAAACTCGCTACGAAACAATCCAAATGATGATGAAACTCGTTATAATTTAGCGGTTGCTCAAAAATTGCTTGACAACCAAAATCAGCAAGACAAAGACGACAAAAACAAAGACGATAAAAACAAAGACAAAGATAAAAAACAGAAAGACGACAAAAAGAAAGATAAGAAGGAGGGTGATGACGAGAAAGATAAAAAAGACGATAAAGACAAAGACGGCAAGGGAGATAAAGATAAGGATAAAAAGCAAGATCCTAAAAAGGAAGAAAAAGAAAAGCCTAAGCCACAGCAAGGAAAAATGTCTCCTCAGCAAATTAAGCAATTATTAGAAAGTTTAAATAACGAGGAAAAAAAGACGCAAAAGAAGATGAATGCGAAAAAATCGAAAGGTAAAAAGATAAAACAAGAAAAAGATTGGTAATCACCAGTCCATAATGCAGAGAAAGGAAAAGAAAAATCATATTTTTGAAAAATCTTTGAATATTTCTTAATGGAACTTTTAAAGCGTTAGTAAAAAAAATAAGTAAGAGTGTTTTCCGTTTTGGAGAGCTTAAGAGTGGCAAATATGAGGTTGAAATTTTACATATCAATATTTATAAGCTTATTATCACTTTCAATTCTCGGGCAAGAAGCAGAATTAAAAGTTAAAGTAAGTAAAAATAAACTAGGTTTAAACCAGCGTTTACGCATAGAATTTTCTATGAATAAACAAGGCGCAGATAATTTTACACCTCCCGATTTCAAGGACTTTAGAGTCATTCAAGGGCCCAGTCAATCTGTAAGTCAATCTTGGGTAAACGGAAAGGTAAGTTTTTCTCAATCTTACACCTACATACTAAAACCAAAAAGAAGAGGAGAGCTTATTATTGGTCCAGCAAATATTAAATACAGAGGAAAAAATTTGAATTCAAAAATGATGAAAATTGTTGTTTTGGATCCAGTGAAGACTCCTGACAACCCAAATGATCCAAATTATATAGCACAACAAAACATTCATTTAGTTGCAGAAATTTCTAAATCGAGTCCTTTTGTTGGCGAAGGAATTTATGTGGAGTATAGATTGTATGTAAGCGAAAATATAAGTGTATATGACACTTCAGTAACAGAAGCTCCTCAATATAATGGCTTTTGGAATCAAGAAATTAAAATAAACGGTTTTCCTGTGAAAATGGGTAAATATAATGGCGAAAACTATAGATATATTGTTCTTCAAAAAGCGCTACTAATTCCTACAAAAACAGGAAAGCTTACTATCGACTCTATGAAGATGGATATTGTTATTGGTGTTCCAACAGGAAGAGCGGATTTTTTCGGGAATGTAATTACAAAAAATATAAAAAAAGAATTTGCCTCTATTAAAAAAGTTGTCAGACCTAAAAGGCTGCCTTTAGAAAATAAACCAGAAAATTTCACAGGTGCTGTCGGTGCATTTCAATTCGATGTTTCTTTGAGTAAAAATGCTTTAAAAGCAAATGAATCCTCTCAAATTAAACTGGTTGTTTCGGGTAAGGGGAATTTAAAATTATTTGAGCTCCCTGCCATAGAAACACCAGCTGAATTAGAAAAATATCAACCAGAACGAAAAGAAAGAATTCGCGTTGCTAGGGACGGCATTACTGGCTCTGTAACGGATACTTATACGATTGTACCTCAGTATAAAGGAAAGTACAAAATACCAAATATTTTGTTTTCATACTTTAATCCAGTTGAAAAAAAATATAAAATAATTACGACAGCAGACCTATATGTTGAGGTTTTAGAAGGAAAAGAGTTGGTAACTGTAAATGCGACTTCCGTGCAAAAACAAACCGTAACTTCTACTGGTAATAACTTCAGATACATTCAAACAAAAAGTGAGTTTATAGCTCGAGAAAGTTCCGATTTTTACAAATCTAATTTATTTTATCTTCTATTATTATTTCCGCTATTATCCATTCCTGTTGGCATTGTTATTGGAAAAAATAATAAAAAACGCAACAGTGATATAATTGGTAGAAAACAAAGAAAAGCCGAAAGACTTGCTAAAAAATACTTATCTGAAGCACAAAAACAGTTGGGTAAAAAAGAAGCTTTTTATGAAGCTTTAGAACGTGCATTGCACAATTATTTAAAAGCTAAACTAAGCATTGAAATAGCTGATATTAGCAAAGAAAAAATAACTGAAATTTTATTACAAAAAACCGTTGATAAAAATACAATAAAACAATTTATAGAAGTTTTAAAGGCCTCTGATTTTGCTCGTTATACACCAATAACTAATACAGAAATGAAACAAGAGTTTGAAAGAGCAAAACAAGTAATCGTTCAATTAGACAAACAGTTATAAGATGAAGAAAATCCTATTTTTATTGCTGATAGTTGCCAATGTAATCACTGCTCAAAAGACAAGTGAAACATTTTCTTTAGCAAATAATTTATATAAAAACGAAAAGTTTGAAGAAGCCATTCAGCTTTATCAAAAAATTGAAACTGAAGGTTTTATTTCTTCAGAATTATATTATAATTTAGGGAATTCTTATTACAAACTAAACAAGGTTGGTCCATCAATTTATTACTTTGAAAAGTCTTTAAAATTAAACCCTTTAAACGAGGATGTAAAAAATAATTTGGTTTTTGCAAGACGCCTAGCTTTAGATAATATTGAAGCATTACCAAATACGATATTTCAAAAATTTAATAAAAACTACTTACAAAAACTTTCCTATAATCAATGGGCTATTATTGTTATTGTTTTCTCTGTTTTAGGAAGTTTGTTGTTTTTAATATTTTATTTTGCAACTACCCCTTCTAAAAAACGATTTTATTTCGCAGCAAGTTCTTCAAGCCTTCTCTTACTGGTCTTTTCTTTACTAATCACTTATAACCAATATTTGGCATCTAAAAACAACAAAGAAGCCATTATTTTTGTCGCAAAAACCGAAGTAAGAAACGCACCAACTTTAAACTCCGAAGAAGTTTTTACCCTACATGAAGGGACGAAAGTTTTGGTATTAGATAGCGTAGATGACTGGAAAAAGATTAAACTATCCGACGGGAAATTAGGTTGGATTATTGCTGATGAAATAAAGCTATTAAGCGATTTTTAATTATTATTGCTCTAATTTAAAAAACTTTCTTATTTTTACTGGAATTATAACAGAGATTCTATCATTGAAAATTAAAATTGCACTTTTTTTCACATTCCTCTTTTCAATTTTATTAGTTACACCTTCTGTAATTAGTTTAATTGATGACGGTCAGTATATTGCTTTTTTTTTAGATATGAATGAAGAAGAAGAAGAAAGCAAAGGAAAGGAAACTCCAGAAGACTTAAAAATTAAAATTCATCCAACAGGCTCTTTTGGCGCTTTATTATTAGATCGAATTCAAAAAAAAAGAAATATACGTTTTCAATCTAAAAACTATACTTCAAAATATCCGAAAAAAACAATTCGACCACCGCAATTGTTGTCATAATATAGCGTTAATTAAGACAAATTCAATCATCTTTTAAATTTAAAACACTCTAAATAAATATTATTTAGAGATAAAATATATTCATATATGTTTAAATATATTAAAAACGATTTACCTGCAAGTGTTGTGGTATTTTTCGTCGCATTGCCTTTATGTTTAGGTATTGCATTAGCAAGTGGTGCGCCTCTTTTTTCTGGATTAATTGCAGGAATTATTGGTGGAATAATCGTAGGATTCTTAAGTGGATCTAAAATTGGAGTAAGTGGTCCAGCAGCGGGTTTAGCTGCAATTGTTTTAACTGCAATTGGCACATTAGGGGGGTATGAAAACTTCTTAGTTGCTGTAGTTTTAGGGGGGGTTATTCAATTAATTTTTGGCTTTTTAAAAGCAGGAATTATAGGGTATTATTTTCCTTCATCCGTTATAAAAGGAATGTTAACAGGAATTGGAATTATAATAATTCTGAAACAAATTCCTCATTTTTTTGGATATGATGCGGATCCTGAAGGTGATTTGGCTTTCTTTCAAGTTAATGGAGAAAACACATTTTCAGAAATAATAAATTCTATAAATAACATTAATTTAGGATCTACTTTAGTCGGAATTATTAGTCTAGGTATCTTATTGCTTTGGAGTACTATTTTATCGAAAAAAGGAAAGTTTTTTCAAATAGTACAAGGACCTTTGGTTGCAGTAGTTATTGGTATTGTTTATTTTTTGGTAACAAAATCTAATTCTAAACTAGGTATTAGCGCCGTTCATTTAGTTAGTGTTCCTGTGCCCGATAGTTTAGATTCATTTATAAGTCAATTTCGTTTTCCTAATTTTAGCGCAATTTCAAACCCAGAAATTTGGGTGGTAGCATTTACAATTGCTTTGGTTGCAAGTTTAGAAACTTTATTGTGCGTGGAAGCTTCAGATAAAATAGATCCTCATAAAAATGTGACACCCACAAATAGAGAGTTATTAGCACAGGGAACAGGTAATATTATTTCTGGATTAATTGGTGGTTTACCAATTACCCAAGTAATTGTAAGAAGCTCTGCAAATATTCAATCTGGTGGAAGAAGTAAAATATCTGCTATAATTCATGGTTTCTTGTTACTAATTTCAGTTATTTTAATTCCTACTTTATTAAACAAAATTCCATTATCAGTTTTAGCAGCAATTCTTTTTATTGTGGGCTATAAATTAGCAAAGCCTTCATTATTTAAACAAATGTATAAATTAGGATGGAAACAGTTTATACCTTTTACAGTGACTGTTTTAGGTATTATTTTTATCGATCTGTTATACGGTATCGGTTTAGGGCTTGCAGTTGGTATTGTTGTTATATTAATGAAAAGCTATCAAAACTCTCATTTTCTACATATTGAAAATAAAAGCAATGGTAAACATAAAATAAAGATGACACTTGCCGAAGAGGTTACCTTTTTTAATAAAGGCGCTATTATTAAAGAATTAGACAGTTTACCAAGAGACAGTTATTTAGAACTTGATTTACTTAAAACCAGATATTTAGACAATGATATTATTGAAGTTTTAGAAGATTTTGCATTTAAGGCAAAAGAAAGAAACATTGATATCAAATTAATTTCAAAGCGAGGTGTCATTGAAAATCCTTCAAGTTTTATTGAATTCTTTGAATTAAGGCCAAAATCAAGTATTAGTTTAAGTTAAAATAGCATGAAAACAAATAAATATAAAATTTTAATACTTTCAGATTTAAATAAATCTACAAGTAAAACTATAAAAAGCAGTATTAGTTTAGCAAAAATAGTGGATGCTGATATAAACTTTTTCTATGTAAAAAAACCAACAGAGGTTGTAGATAAAGAGAGTCAATTGTCTGCAATGAGAACTATAAATAAAGAATATTTTTCTATCGATAAAGAGATAAAAAGCATAATAAGTCCTATGTCAGAAAAATACAATGCAACGATTAATCATACATTTTCTATTGGTAATTTAAAAAATGAAATTGAAAAGCATATAGATGAAAAAAAACCAGATATTATTGTTTTAGGGAAAAGAAAAACAAAAACAGTAAGCTTTATTGGTGATAATATAACATCCTTTATCCTTAAAAAACATCAGGGACCGATCGTAATTATTGATGATAAAAATGAACTAGAGCCAAACAAAAAATTGTCTTTAGGTGTATTTAACTATTCAAACACGGATGATGATTTTTCAGAAAATATTATCCGTGCTGCTCAAAGCCCCTTAAAGGCATTTAATATTGCAAACAGTTCAGAATCGTTAAATAATAAAACCTTTTTAAAAGACACGGAAAAGGTTGAATTTGTTTTTTCAGAAGGAGATAATGTTTTAAAGAATATTTCTAATTATCTAGTAAAAAGCAATATTAATTTACTTTTTGTAAAAAGAAAAAAAAATATTAAAGATGTAATTAATAAACTGGATTGTTCACTTATTTTAACAACTTAAAAAAACATTATTTATGAAAGCACACACAAGAGAAACACAAGCAACAATGACGCCTCAAAAAGCGTTGAGTTTTTTAAAAGAAGGAAATTTAAGATTTCAAAATAACTTAAAAGCAAACAGAAATCTTTTAGAACAAGTAAACGATACTAGTGATGGTCAATTTCCTTTTGCGACTATTTTAAGCTGTATAGATTCTAGGGTATCCGCAGAATTGGTTTTTGACCAAGGTTTAGGAGATATTTTTAGTGTTAGAATTGCAGGGAACTTTGTAAACGAAGATATTTTAGGGAGTATGGAATTTGCCTGTAAATTGGCAGGAACAAGGCTAATTATTGTTTTAGGACATACAAGCTGTGGTGCAGTAAAAGGTGCTTGTGACAATGCTAAAATGGGTAATTTAACAAAGTTGCTTGAAAAAATTACACCTGCAGTAAATGCTGTTACAGAACCTAAAGATAGTGGGTTAAGAAACTCAAAAAATTTAGAATTTGTGGATATGGTTTCCGAGAAAAATGTTCTTTTATCTATTGACAGAATTCGTAACGAATCTCCAATACTTGCTGAAATGGAGGAAATTGGCGAAATTAAAATTGCAGGTGCCATGTATAATGTTAATACAGGTAAGGTAAACTTTATTGAAAAAAAATAAGTTTTTAAAAAAAGTGTAAATCAAAAGGCAGTTTTATGAGCTATACTGTTGCTGCCTTATGTCGCTTCGAGCCAAACCAATAACATTTAAAATCAGCTTATTTGTATTGGAAATATTAAGTAAATGCCAAACGGAACTTTCGTATTAAGGTAGAATGCGATTGAAGATTTAAAACAATTTTTGATAAAAACTGCCTTAGAATTCACCTTTAATGAAAGGAAAGGCAATCTACTTTTAGAATATCATTATATTTTATCACAGAATTATATCTCTAATTCTGATAACAAAGCATGCTCTTATTTTACCATAATTAACTTATCATAAATTTTTTGGTAAATTTCATTTAGGCTATCGATATCAATTTTAACGCCGTTTTGTGAAATCTAATTTTAACTTACTTTTTAAAATTTATATCTCTAAATATCCCCATACATATTAAAGAAAATAAGCAGTATTAATTATCAGCTTACAGCGAAATGTTTTCTTGCACAAAAACTTCGATTTTATTAGAAATACCCTGAGTACCGGCATTGGATAATGTATAACTTTATATATACCGGCATCAAGATTAAAGCAGATTATATAAATCGGCTTTCTGAAAGATCAAATCGTGACCATTAAAAATAATCATCTTTAATTTAAAAAAGGTTAAAATTAAAAGGCAATACTTTTTAGTATTGCCTTTTTTTTTGAGCAAATATGAATTAACTTACATGCTATTATAAATACTTTAAATATGAAAAACATTTTTTCAAATATAAAAGGGGATGCTTTTGGAGGCATCACTGCTGGTATTGTCGCTTTGCCTTTAGCCTTAGCGTTTGGAGTGTCTTCTGGATTAGGACCAAGTGCAGGTTTATATGGTGCGATTTTTATTAGTTTTTTTGCGGCACTTTTTGGAGGTACAAGTACTCAAATTTCTGGTCCAACAGCTCCAATGACGGCCGTAAGTATGGTGGTGGTTGCAGGAATAATTGCGGCAAATGATGGGGATGTTTCGAAAGCTTTACCTGCGATTTTAACCGTCTTTTTATTGGCTGGATTATTTCAAATTAGTTTAGGTTTAATCGGATTAGGGAAATATATAAGATATATTCCTTACCCTGTTGTTTCTGGTTTTATGACTGCAATTGGAGTTATTATTTTGTTAACTCAAATCCTGCCCTCTTTAGGATACTATCCAAAAGAAGATGTAGAATTTGTAAATACTTTTAATGCAGAAGCACAAGAAGTTATTTTAAAAAATATCTTAAAAGAAGAAGCTAAAGAAGGTATTCTTGTTTTAGAAGATTTTAGTAAAACAATTGAAAGGGGAAGTAAGATTAGCACTGAAGACATCTTAAATGAATCGCAAACTCTCGCTGCAAAAGAAACTTCTGGAGTTTTAGGTGCTTTAAAAGTTTTCCCAAGAGCAATTCAAAATATAAATTGGTTAGAGCTAATATTGGCTTTAGGAACCATTTTCATCATCTATGGATTTAAACGAATAACAACTAAGATTCCAAGCACGTTAGTGGCATTAATTGTAATGTCCAGTATTGCTGTTGCTTATGGTTTAGACTATAGAACTATTCAGGAAATTCCTAGTGGAATTCCACAAATTAAGTGGGAAATATTTTCAGGGTTTTCTCTAAGCAGTATCACTCCTTATATTTTTACGGCCCTAACATTAGCACTATTAGGAGCTATAGATTCTCTTTTAACAAGTGTTGTTGCAGATAATATGACCAAAACAAAACACAAGCCTAATAAAGAGTTGGTAGGTCAAGGAATCGGAAATACTATTGCTGCTTTGTTTGGGGGAATCCCTGGAGCAGGAGCAACGATTAGAACTGTTGTAAATATTAATGCAGGAGGAAAAACAAAACTTTCTGGTATGATTGCTGGTATTATGTTATTGATAGTAATGCTTGGTTTAGGACCGATCGCTTCTAAAATACCTGCTGCTGTTTTAGCGGGTATTTTAATAACAGTTGGTATTGGAGTTATGGATTATAAAGGTTTAAAAGCAATACCAAGTTTACCAAGAGACATTAAATTTGGTCCATTTAAATTAAGTTCAGAAGTATTAATTATGATTGTTGTTTTACTACTATCTACTTTTTGGAATTTAGTTTATGCTGTTGGTATTGGCTTAGTCATTGCATCTTTAATGTTTATGAAAAAAATTGGTGATTTAACTGCAGAAGGGTCAGATGTTAAAACGTTAAAAGAAGAAGCTTGGACGGATGAAGAAGGTTTCCCTTTAGCCTTTAAAGAATCGGTCTTTATTAAACATATTAAAGGCCCTTTATTTTTTGGTTCTACAAGTGATTTTCAACAATTGTATTTACAAATACCAGACACGGCAAAATTGGTTATTATGCGATTAGGAAGGATGCAATATATGGATCAGTCAGGACTATATGCAATGGAAGATATGTTGCAAGACTTAAAAACTAAAAATATTGACGTTTTATTTGTAAATTTACTTAAACAGCCTAAATACATGATGGAACGTATTGATATCATCCCAGATTTTATTCCAAAAGAACACATTTTTAAATCTTTTGATGAATGTACAAGCTGGATTAAACAAAATATAAAACACACAAATTAAACTTAAAAAACACTTTGTTATGCCACATAGAAATAAAGCTATAACCAAATAAGGGCAAGACCTTAAAAGCCTATTAAGGTGTTACAACCTTTTATTGAATGCAGTACTCCTTTTTTAAGAAACCAAATACATACTTTAGAACACAAAGCGATAATTTGTTAAACAATCAATAATTATGAGCCAAAAGCAATCGTGCTGACGTTTATAGACTCTAGAGTTGCTATGTAATTAATTTTTGATCAAACAATAGAAGATCTTAGTGTTGCTCGAGTTGGGGACAATTTCGAAAATACTGACATTTTAGGAAGTATCGAATACTCTTGTAAAGTTGCAATTTTTTGCTTTAGGACCGCAAATCGCGATGCTATTAACGCTACTTATGATTATTTTAAATTAGGAAGTATTACTACTTTACTAGCGCATTTTCAATTAACAAGGCAAAGAATTAGCGAAAATACTGGAGAAATTAAAATAATTACATGCGCTTACCAAAGTTATAACCGAAAAGCTACACTACTATAAACTAGTGTATAAATCTAAAGGGTTGCAATTAAAAGTCTTTTTTTATTTAGGTAACTCTATAGATGTATTGCCGTCTTCATCTTCTTTTATAATTGATGGAAATAACGCAGGAGCAATCTGCTTTATAGGGCTGTAGAGTAAAGATTCATCCAAAACTTCTTGCTTAAGGAACGGTATAGTATTATTAAGTCTTCCAAAAAAAGTAAAGATTACACTTAAAATTAAGGCTATTTTTAAGGCTCCAAAAATAGCTCCTAAAAGTTTATTCAACATACCTAAAGCTGCAATATCTGCAATTTTGGTTAACGTTTTTCCAATGAAAATCACCACTATAACTACCGCCAAAAAAGTAATCGCAAACGCTACAATGCTATTCGTTTCATCCGACCAACTAATGCTATCAGAATTTACAAGATAAAACTCTAAATGATGCGCATAATGTATTGCTACATAAACACCCGCAATAATTGCTACTAAAGAAGCAACTTCGGCAAAAAGCCCTTTCATAAACCCTCTGACAAAAGCAAAAAGTAGCAAAGCAGCAATAATAATGTCAAAAATGTTCATTAAAAATAATTTCTTCAAACCTACATCTTTTTTTTTACAATTTAAAAATGTGCATTGTATCTTTACCCTTTAAATATTTTTTATGACTAAAGTGAGTAATTTAAAAGAAAAGTGGGATTTTTTAGTAGAGAAATTAAGTAATGATTTTTCTGGAGGAGATGATTTAAATTTAGATGGAATCCTATATTTAATTGGCGTACAAGAACTCGGCCAAGGTCATAGAGCTTTTAAAAAAGACGAAAAAATGAACCTGATGCATATTGCTATTTGCAAATTATTAGAATCGTATGGGTATTATGAATTCGATTTTTATGATGATGATGGATGGCCGCATTACAAAGCACTTACTGAATTGCCGAATTTAAAAGCCGGTGAGCAAACTGTCTTAATGAAAGAAGCAATTGTTTCTTATTTTGAAGCGTCAGACTATTTTGAATAAAAAAAGATTGATTTTAAACCTGTTTCAAGATTCCTGTTTCAACAGAGATAAGAATTTAACATAAGGATTGAGGTAAATTTCTAAGGTATTTTTTTAGGTAACACTCAACTTTCTGATCATTGCAGATAATAACTTCGGATAAAAGCGTTTCGCATAGATGCCTAATTTTTCTTTTGCACCCGCAATATAAACTTCTTGTTTTTTGTTTTTAATCGCTTTTGCCATCAATCTTGCAAAGTATCTTGGATCAATTCCATTTGCCGTTGCAACATCCATTTTTTCTTGTGGTGTTACGTTTCCTGTTAATGCATTTTTAGAAACATTTGTATTTACAAAACCAGGACAAACCAAAGTCACCGCGATGTTATCTTGATAATGTTCTGCTCGTAAACTATCAAAAAAACCATGTAAAGCATGTTTGCTTGCGGCATAACTGGAACGCAAAGGAGTACCAATTTTACCAACAATACTTGTAGTTACTACAAAATGACCCGCTTTATTTTTGATAAAATGTGGTAAAATTGCTTTTGACAAAGCCACTGTTCCTAAATAATTAATATCCATAATTCTTTTATCCACCTCAATTTGAGTGTCTTTTACAAAAGACCTTTGGCTAATCCCTCCATTATTCACCAAAATATCAATGGTACCAAAACAATCTAATGCCTCATCAACCCTTGATTGTAAATTAATATATTGTTCTAAATCTAAAACAACAATTTTTACATTAGACGGATTTTTACAAGCGCTTTTAACAAGTTCTAAATCCTCTTTTTTTCTTGATGATAAAATAATTTTGGCATCTTGGTTTGAAAACTCTAGTGCCAAAGATTTTCCAATTCCCGAAGAGGCACCTGTAATCCAAATTATTTTCCCAAAAAAAACTCATAATTTTATTATTTTACATGTCAATATGCCCAATTTAAAAGAGAAATAGTACTTTTGATCTACCTCTTTAAAATTGTTGTATTTATAATAAAATCAAAAAAAAATGAAAAATATTTTTACTTTTCTGCTTTTAATATCCTCAATTGCAAATGCCCAGCATACCATTAAAGGAATTATGAGCCCTAAAATTGAAAAAAGTGATTGGATTATTTTGTACAAAATTGAAGGAATGAAACAAATCTTTATAAGCAATACTTTTATAAAATCTGATTCTGTAGACGTAAATGGTAAAAAAGAAATTGTTGGTAATTTCAAATTAACAATTCCCTCTTCTGCAGAATCTGGCGCTTATAGAATAAACTACAGGTTAGAAGGAGAAAATTTTGTAGATTTTATTTATAATCAAGAAGATGTTTCTTTTATTTTTAACCCAGACTATCCAGAACAGTCTATTACATTCTCAAAATCCAACGAAAACAAATTATTTAGTGCGTATATAGAAACTGTTTCTATTGCTCAACAACAATTAGATTCTATCCAAGTTGCTGCGCTACAGAACCCAAATTTAGATTTAAAAACCTCTTATAAAAAGGCAAAGAAAAATATAGATTCTATTCAAAATAAATTTACAGAAATTACTGAAAAAAAATATATTGCGCCTTTTATCAGAGCAAATTCCCGCAACAATCCTAATGATATTTTGACCTCTGTAAATGCTTATATGTCGAACTTAAAAGATTCTTATTTTAATACCTTAGATTTTTCTAATACTACATTAATCAACTCTGCATTTTTAACAAATAAAATTTTAGAATATGTGTTTTACATCAATTTTTCTGAAGATAAAGAAACAAAGCAAAATCTTTATAAGCAGTCTGTAGAAACGGTACTCTCTAAAATTAAAAGTCAATCTTATAAAAAAGATGTTATTGAATTTTTAATAGTACAATTTGAAGCTTCTAAAAACATAGAAATCATAGATTACCTGTTTGAAAATCATTATAATAATTTACCCCAAACATTACAAAATAAAAAATTTATAGCAGAAAAAAAAGCCTTATTTGTAGCTGAAATTGGGAGAATTGCACCTGATTTTTCTTGGAAAGAAAATGGTAAAACTTTTACACTTTCGGACTTAAACGATGCAGAAATATATGTATTGGTTTTTTGGAGTACAAGTTGCTCTCATTGTTTGCGAGAAATCCCTTTATTACATACTTATGTAGAAAACAAAAAGAATGTAAAAGTAATTGCATTTGCTT
>Ga0302131_1001196_pt1 | contig 14338 bp, 17 predicted proteins | sample CB9_20m_MG_FD_203105 | JGI IMG/M metagenome (GOLD analysis project Ga0302131, IMG submission 203105) | Marine microbial communities from Western Arctic Ocean, Canada - CB9_20m | ecosystem: Environmental > Aquatic > Marine > Oceanic | place: Canada: Western Arctic Ocean | collected 2017-09-19
GCGAATAATTGGCATTGACCCAGGATCACGACGCACCGGCTACGGTGTGATTGATATCGAGGGGAGTAAAGTCAACTATGTCACTAGCGGTATTATTCGGCTTCCTGAGAAGTCTCTGCCTGAACGACTTAAAATTATCTTTGACGGCGTCAGTCAGATTGTTGAGCAATACAAACCAGATCAAATGGCCATTGAAGAAGTCTTTCTGGCCCACAATCCTAGTTCGGCGCTCAAGTTGGGGCAGGCGCGAGGCGCGGCAATAGTTGCTGGCGGTAATGCAGGGTTACCTGTGGGTGAGTACAGTGCCCGCAGTGTTAAGCTGGCCGTTGTTGGCACCGGTAGCGCAGACAAGGCCCAGGTAACCATGATGATTGTGCAGCTACTTAGGTTGTCGGAAGCACCCGCAGAAGATGCGGCTGATGCCTTGGCTATCGCTATCTGTCATGGCCATAGCATGGGAACACAGGCAGCATTAGCGGGGGCTGGCGTTAAAGGCTATGCTCGCGGCAGATTTAAATAAACGTTTAAGCAAAACTAAAATAGAGAGAAAGCCAGACCATGATCGGACGACTTCAAGGCGTGATAATTGATAAACAGGCACCGGATTTACTGCTCGACGTGCAGGGTGTTGGCTACGAGGTTTTGGTTTCTCTGAGTACTTTTTTCGCGCTGCCTGAAGTAAGCCAGTCGGTTACGCTGCATACCCATTTTGTGGTTCGCGAAGATGCCCAGCAGCTCTATGGATTTACCGAACTGTCGGAGCGCGCATTGTTTCGCCATCTTATTAAGGTCAATGGTGTTGGCCCGAAGATGGCGCTGGCGATTTTGTCCGGCATGTCGGCCAATGAATTTAGTATCTGTGTCCATAACAACGATGTAGCCACGCTAGTGAAGTTGCCGGGAGTGGGTAAAAAGACTGCCGAGCGTTTGGTCATTGAGATGCGTGATCGGGTAGGGGACATTGATACTACTGCATCAGCGTCCAGCGCCCTGACTAAACAGCCTGATTTAGCCCAGGAAGCAGAAAGCGCACTAATAGCCTTGGGTTACAAACCTCAGGATGCGGCGAAGATGATTAGCCGAGCTGCAACGGATGAGATTACCAGTGCCGAACAGCTTATTAGGGCGGCACTTAAGAGCATGGTCGCAAAGTAGGCGCAGGTAGCAGAGAGTAAGCACCTAGGCACCAGCAAGGCCGTAAAGCTAGTGTAAATTTAAGGTCATCAAGGTATGCTTACAGGCAAATTTGAGATGGCGCCCAATGATAGAACCTGATCGACTTATTTCCGCAGATATTACCGTTAGCGAAGAGCGTTTTGACCGTGCGCTGCGTCCTACCACCTTGGCCGAGTATGTGGGCCAGCCTGTGGTTAAAGAGCAGTTACATATCTTTATTGAAGCGGCGCGCAGACGTTCTGAACCCCTTGATCACACCCTCGTATTTGGCCCTCCAGGCCTAGGTAAAACCACGCTCGCCCATATTATTGCCAATGAGATGAAGGTCGACCTTAAAACCACGTCTGGTCCCGTACTAGAAAAAGCCGGAGATCTGGCCGCGCTGCTGACTAATTTAGAAGCGGGGGATGTGCTATTTATTGATGAGATTCATCGCCTGAGCCCCGTGGTCGAAGAAATTCTTTACCCTGCACTGGAAGATTACCAGCTGGATATTGTGATTGGTGAAGGTCCAGCGGCTCGATCAATCAAACTTGATTTACCGCCCTTTACGCTGGTTGGCGCAACCACCAGAGCGGGTTTGCTGACATCGCCGCTGCGGGATCGCTTTGGTATTGTGCAGCGCCTAGAATTCTATTCTGTAGAGGATCTCACCAGTATTGTCACTCGCGCCGCTTCTATTTTAGGCGTTGCTATTGATGCGGGCGGGGCCAAAGAAATAGCCTGTCGCTCTCGCGGCACCCCAAGAATTGCTAACCGCCTGTTGCGTCGTGTGCGTGACTACGCCGAAGTTAAAGCCGACGGCAACATTACATCAGACATCGCCGATGCCGCGTTAAATATGCTCAATGTGGATCAAAGCGGCTTCGACCATATGGATAGGCGCCTTCTGCTTATGCTCATGGAAAAGTTTGATGGCGGTCCCGTAGGTGTGGATAGTCTAGCGGCAGCCCTCAGCGAAGAGCGCGGCACTATCGAAGACGTACTTGAGCCCTTTCTGATTCAGCAGGGTTACCTTATGCGTACCTCAAGAGGGCGCATGGCAACACGCATGGCTTACGAACACTTTGGCTTAAAGAGCCCAAAGCGCCTTCAAGAGCAGATGGATGACAACAATGATTGAGTTTGTTCTACCCATTCGTATCTATGTCGAAGACACAGATGCTGGTGGCATTGTGTTCTATGCAAATTACCTAAAGTTTATGGAGCGGGCGCGCACGGAGCTGATGCGTAGTCTAGGCTTTGACAAACCGGCGCTGTTCGATGGTCTGCAATTTGTGGTCACCGATGTGGCTCTCAAGTATCACAGCCCCGCAGTACTGGACGATGAAATTACCGTAACCGCGGTTCTGAGCAAGGCCAGTAGAGCACGGTTTGAGATGACTCAGCAGGTGTTTCGTGGTGAGGAATTGCTAGTAGAGGGCAGTGTTAACGTCGCCTGTGTTAATGCTCACAACAAACGCCCCAAGGGTATGCCGAAAAATATGTTTGCAACCTTAAATAGCCAACTTGGCTAAATCTGGAGTTTATGCTGGTGAATGAAGAAAACTTATCCATATTAGCGCTTATTACCAATGCCAGTGTGCTGGTGCAGTTGGTGATGGCCACGCTGTTTATCATGTCGGTTCTGTCCTGGATTATGATTGTGCAGCGCGCACTGTTTTTAAATGGGGCTCAGCGCAGCTTTCGTGATTTTGAAGATACCTTTTGGTCTGGCGTTGATCTCAATATTCTCTATCACGATCTTACCGACCGGGCCAAAGAAGAGGGCGCTGGAGACGGTATCGAAAATGTATTCCGCGCCGGCTTTCGCGAGTTCAATCGTTTAGCTCAAACAGATAAAGCAGACCCAGAAGCCGTTATGGAAGGCACCGATCGCGCCATGCGTGTGGCCCTGTCCAGGGAAGAGGAAAAGCTCAGCACCAACCTGCCATTTCTTGCCAGTGTTGCCTCGGTAAGCCCCTATATCGGCCTGTTTGGCACAGTTTGGGGCATTATGAATTCTTTCCGTGGATTGGCCATGGTGCAGCAGGCCACTCTGGCCACCGTAGCGCCTGGTATCTCTGAGGCCTTGATTGCCACAGCGATGGGGCTTTTCGCTGCTATTCCGGCTGTGATTGCCTATAACCGCTTTGCCGCGCAGGTTGAGGTGATCAATGGCAACTACGACACCTTCTCTGATGAGTTTTCTAGCATCCTGCATCGTCAGGTTCACTCGCGCTAATTAGCGCCTAGATTCTGAGGCCGAATTTGTGAAGCACAGAAAAGCAAAACGTAAACTAGTCGCCGAGATCAATGTGGTTCCCTACATTGATGTGACTCTGGTGCTGCTGGTGGTATTTATGATTACAGCGCCCCTGTTAATGCAGGGCGTTAAGGTGGAGCTGCCTGACGCAAACTCTGCGCCAATGGACAGCAAAGATCTGGAGCCATTTATTGTTTCCATTAAAGCCGATGGCAGTTATTGGATCGATGTTAAAGGAAATAATAAAATTCAGACATTGGCCGTGATTAAAGATCGCGTTGCCAAGGTGCTGCGGCAAAAGCCCAAAACTCCCATCCTAGTTTGGGGCGACACGGCCGTCGATTACGGTGCAGTGGTTAATTTAATGAGTGAGCTTCAGTTGGCGGGAGCGCCCTCTGTGGGGCTGGTAACGGAGCCCCCCAGTCGCTGATGAGCAACTTTCTTAGCTACGCATCCGCCATATTAGTCAGCATTGCAGTCCATGTGCTAGTGGTGGGTGGGCTGCTAATTAACTGGCAGCCAGAGTCTAAGCGGGTGATGATACAGCCACAGTTTATTGAGGCTAAGTTAGTGGAGTTGGCGCCAAAGAAAAAGCCGGTGGTTAAAAAGCCCGCGGCTAAAAAGCCAGCAAAACCCAAGGTTGATCAGGCTAAGAAAAAGCGCGAGGCAGATCGGCGCCGCGCCGCAGAAAAGAAAAAAGCCGCCGCGTTAAAAGCCAAGAAAGATAAGGAATTAAAAGCTAAAGAGCTAGAGGAGAAGCGTTTAGCTGAATTAGAGCGCCAGCGTGTAGAAACCGAATTTGCTGAAACGCTGAACCAGGAACAGGCCCAGCTTAATGCTCAGGAAGAAGACCGTATCGCCAACAGTTTCCGCCAGCTTATTCAGCAGCGGCTGTCTGAGAACTGGAGCCGTCCACCCAGTGCCCGACGGGATATGGAAACGGTGATTCGAATTAGACTGGTGCCCACAGGACGTGTGGTGGGTGTCACAATATTGCAGTCCAGTGGCGATATCGCTTTTGATCGCTCAGTGGAACAGGCAGCGTTCAAGGCAGAACAGTTTGAAGAATTACAGAAAATGGATGCTGGTTTGTTTGAGAGGCGATTCCGACAGGTAGACGTAGCCTTTAGCCCGCAGGATTTGCGACTTTAATTAATGGAGAAATACAATTGAGCCGGATAAACAGAATGTGCATGGCGTTTTTGTTGGTGGGGCCTTTGTTCTTAGCCCTGTCTAGTAGCGCATGGAGTGAGTTAGCTATTAGGGTCACCCAGGGCAATGATCAGCCGACGATAATTGCCGTTGCACCCATTGCCCTAAATGGCATCCAGATTAAAGAAGATATCGGCAGCATTGTGGAGGCAGACTTAAAGCGTAGTGGACTGTTTTCGGCGATTCCACGTCGCGATATGTTGGCATTTCCCTCTGTCGCCAGCGACGTTTACTATCGTGACTGGCGCATGCTGGGTACCGAGTACCTGGTGGTTGGCGCAATGATCCCCATCGGCGAAGGTCGCTATCAGCTAGACTTCAGTCTGCTCAATGTAACGGCCAAGAAGACCGAGTTTAATCATCGCGTGAGTGGCACTAAAAGCCAGATGCGAGATTTGGCCCACCTAATTAGCGATAAAATCTACCAAGAAATTACCGGTATCCGTGGCGCATTCTCAACGCGCCTCGCCTATGTCACCGCCAATCGAAAGAATGGAAAATACATCTATCGGCTCAATGTGTCCGATGCCGATGGCGCCAGAGAAAAGCTAATGCTGGAATCTCCAGAGCCGATTATGTCGCCATCTTGGGCTCCCAACGGCAAAGAGCTAGCCTATGTGTCCTTCGAAACAGGCCGTCCTGCAATATTCCGCCAGAATCTGGTAACAGCAACTCGGCAGCAGCTGACTAATTTTACCGGCCTTAACGGCGCGCCATCCTGGTCCCCCGACGGTAAAAAGATGGCTTTGGTGCTGAGTAAAGACGGTAATCCCGAAATTTATATACTCGATTTGGCCAGCAAGAAATTTACTCGTCTGACCCGTCATTTTGCGATTGATACAGAGCCGACCTGGATGCCCGATGGAAAACACCTACTGTTTACCTCAGATCGTGGCGGCACCCCACAAATCTATAAGTTAAACATTACAAGCAAAGCCACGGAGCGCCTGACTTTCAGGGGAAATTATAATGCGCGAGCCAGTCTGGCGCCGGACGGACGAACTCTGGCGCTGATCCACAGATCCTCAGATACCTTCCATGTTGCCTCGTTTGACCTTGTAACCGGCAGGATGATTGAGCTAACACAGACGAGATTAGATGAATCTCCTACTGTCGCGCCCAATGGAGCTATGTTAATGTACGCAACTAAGCAGGGGGACCGTGGTGTACTAGCGGCGGTTTCGTTAGATGCTGGTGTACGATATGTGCTGCCAGCCAAGAGTGGGGATGTGCGAGAGCCTGCATGGTCGCCATTCTTGCGTTAAGAATTTAACCTATATTGAAGATGTTTTTCTACCACCCACATTAACAGGAGTTAACAATGATTCACTCTAATAAATTTGGTTTTACCGCAGTTGTTTTATCCATGATCTTGGCCGGCTGTAGCTCAGCACCTACGGACGAGAGCACTGATATTGAAGATACTGCAGTACAGACAGGGCAGGTTGGTACCAGTGCTATCGATGATAGCGCAATGATGGATGCCGCCTCAGCCGCTGATACAGTTTTTTACTTTGACTATGACAAGGCGCTACTTAAGCCTGAGTCACGTGCTGCATTGCTAGAACATGCTGCTGCCCTAAACAGCAACCCACGCAGTGTGCGCCTTGAAGGCCATGCCGATGAGCGCGGTACGCGTGAATACAACATGGCACTGGGCGAGCGTCGCGCCAATGCAGTTAAAGAGTTTATGGTATTGCAGGGTGTTTCAGCTGGCTTGATCGAAGTGATCAGCTACGGCGAAGAACGCGCAGCCTCTTACGGCAGCAACGACAGCGCCTGGTCTATGAACCGTCGCGTTGAACTGAAGTAATACTGCTAAAGCGCTCTTAAGTACCTCTAAGCAGAGCGCTTTAAAAGTAGTTCAAAAGTACCTTAAGAATCTTTTTAGTACATTTGAACACTGCAACACAACGACTAGCGCGGCTGAGGTTATTACTGACCTTGGCCGTTGCTGTATATGGAATAAACCTGGAAACAGTTAATTAGTCATGAAATCAAACATCGTACTTGCTCTACTGCTGTCTTCTTTTTCGACTACCGCTATTGGTCAAAACCCGACACCGGTTATTGAATTAAGCAGCCCGATTTTGTCGAGTCCGCCCATAGAAAATAACGTTACTCGCACTGCGGATGTGACGGCGGCGGGTGATAGCTATTATCAGTCTCAGGTTCTGCAAGAAGAAGTCAGAATGTTGCGAGGCCTGGTTGAAGAGCTAAGTCACGAGCTACAGCAGGTGAAGCAGCGACAGATGGATGATTATCTGGACCTAGACAGACGACTAAGCGCATTAACTGCTGGAAACTCTGCGGGTCAGCCAGCTGTTCAGACCAGAGTTGCTGAGCAAAAGATCGCGCCGAGTCCCATTTTGCCATCTGATCCATCAAATACATCTTCTGCGGCATCGCAAGCTACAGCACCAGCAAATTCTGCTGAGATGAAAGCCAATTACGACAACGCCTCTGATCTGCTGCTTAAGCAGCGTGATACTGAAGGCGCAGCTCTGGCCTTTAAACAGCATGTTGTGGATTTCCCTGCCAGCCCCTATGTTGCCAATGCCTATTACTGGCTCGGTGAGATCTATTTATTGCAAGGGCAGGATGAGTTGGCCCGACAGGCATTTACCGCCGTTGTTGAACAGCATGTCGGACATAGCAAAACCATGGACGCAAGTTTTAAGCTGGGAAAAATATATCACCAGCTGGGTGATAATAAACGCGCCCGTGAACTGCTTGAGATAGTTACCAAAAGTACCGGTCGTGCCTCTAGAAAAGCGCAGAGTTATCTCGATAATAATTTTTAGTGGCTAACGTTTTAGCCACGTCTTTTTAGCCACATCTTAAGAACCCAATCAATGTCTGACACTTCATTACGTATTACTGAAATTTTCCATTCCCTGCAAGGTGAAACCAGCACCACCGGTTTACCCACGGTGTTTGTGCGCCTAACAGGCTGCCCACTGCGCTGTGGCTATTGCGACACTGCCTATGCCTTTGAAGGCGGCACAAAGATTGCCCTGACAGACATTCTTGCCACCGTGGCAGACTATGGCGCCAAACATGTCACTGTCACCGGTGGAGAGCCTCTGGCGCAGCCTCAGTGCATTGAATTACTCGAGAAACTCTGTGATCAGGGCTATCGGGTGTCGCTGGAAACCAGTGGAGCCTTGCCCATTCAAGATGTTGATCCGCGGGTGTTTAAAATTGTCGATCTTAAAACGCCGGGCTCTGGTGAAGTAAGCCGCAATCTATACAGCAATATGGATTATTTACTGCCCCATGATGAGATCAAATTTGTGATCTGTAATCGTCAGGACTATGACTGGTGCGCCATGAAAGTAGACGAGCTAGAGTTGCACAACAAGGTCGGTGAAATTCTCTACTCTCCCAGTCAGGGAGAACTCGCACCCAGGCAATTGGCGGAGTGGATTCTCGCCGACAAAATAAATGTCAGAATGCAGTTACAAACTCATAAATATATCTGGGGTGACCAGCCCGGTCACTAGGACACAAGCATGTCAAAAAAAGCCGTTATTCTCGTTTCTGGTGGACTCGACTCCACCACTGTCGTCGCCATGGCCATGGAGCAGGGCTATGACTGCTACACATTGAGTTTTGACTATGGTCAGCGCCATCGCTCAGAGTTGGTCGCGGCCCAGCGAGTCTCCGAATTAATGACAGTGCATACCCACAAGGTGGTTAAGCTTGACCTTGGCACCATTGGTGGTTCTGCACTTACGGATATTAACATTGATGTCCCAGAACATGAGACTCCAGGTATTCCCGTAACCTATGTACCGGCACGCAATACGGTGTTTTTATCCATTGCTCTGGGCTGGGCCGAAGTGCTTGGCGCCAATGATATTTTTCTTGGTGTTAATGCCGTGGATTACTCCGGTTACCCAGACTGCCGCCCCGAATATATAGATGCCTTTGAATCCATGGCTAATCTAGCAACCAAGGCCGGTGTCGAGGGTAATAAACTGTCCATTCATGCGCCGCTACTTAATATGACCAAGGGCGAAATAGTGCAGGCAGGAATGTTACTTGGGGTTGATTACAGCCAGACTGTTTCCTGTTATCAAGCAAGCCTTGAAGGCCTTGCCTGTGGCAGATGTGACAGTTGTCGACTCCGATCTCAGGGTTTCGATGACGCAGGGGTAAATGACCCTACCAGATATCAAAATAACGCTTGAGTTTTGTTAGCTGGTCAGTATGATACGCACCTCCTCTGAGGGCCGTTAGCTCAGTTGGTAGAGCATCGGACTTTTAATCCGCTGGTCCCGCGTTCGAGTCGCGGACGGCCCACCATTTTTACTCTGATTTAGAGTCAAAAATAGTTATAAATACCTCGTACTTTTTTTACATCAGCAGTGTGGCTTTTTTTACGCGAGCAGCATCGTTCTTCAAATAAGCAGTATCCTTCTTCACATAAGCAGAATCTTCTTTTACATCAGTAGTTCCTTTTTTATTAGGGCAGTGTTCGTCTTTCCGCGGGCAGTACGTCTTTCTATTTGCGCAGTGCCAGTATTCCCTTCAGTTAGCTTCAGCTATTAAGTACATCTGTTGTCGACAAGATACTTGCTTTAGACTGCCTGTCTAAACTATTCAGGGTTCGAAGATGAAAATCCATCAGGTCCACACACAGAGCGTTTTAGATAACTTTACCTACCTTATTGAGCTCAATGATGGCAGCGCCATAGCCATAGATCCCTGGGACGATGTGATTACCAATCAGCTGCTGGTCGACAACAGCCTCAGTCTCAAAGCCATTATCAATACCCACGAACATTGGGACCATATTCAGGGCAACGAAGCGCTTGTCGCCCAACACAGCTGCGAAGTCTGGGCCCATGCCAATGGTCGGGATAAAATACCAGGCCTTAGTCGTGTGTTAACCGCCGGAGAACTCATTACTCTTGATTCAGGTGTGGAATTAAAGGTTTTGGATACCCCGGGACATACCTTGGCACACCTGTGCTTTTTGGTGCTAGAGCAGGGCGTTCCTCAGGCGGTATTTACGGGGGATACATTATTTAATGCTGGCGTAGGTCACTGTCGCGGTGGCGGTGATATCGATCTGCTGTACCAAACCATTGTTGAACAGTTCCACAGTCTCGATGACGCGGTGGTTATTTACCCCGGCCACCGATATCTCGAAAATAATCTGCGATTTACACTGAGCATTGAACCAGAGAACCAAGATGCCAAAGACTGGCTGGTTCGTGCGTTAGAAGATAACGACCCCGTTAATCCCCTAACTACCTGTATCGGTGATGAGCGCAAGCTCAATACATTTTTCCGCCTTAATAGCAGCGCTATCCGATCCGCACTCAACCTGCCCTCAGACAGCGAGAAATCAGTTTTCATCGCTCTTAGAACCCGCCGCGACAACTGGTAGCAAAAAGCATTTGATCGCGATGAGAGTGAAATCTAGTCTATATTTGATGCATGGATTATCTTTGGGTTTTTATCGCGTTTCTGTGCGGGTTCGCCGCTAAAAAAATACAACTTCCCCCACTGGTCGGTTATCTCGCCGCAGGATTTGCCCTGCATGGCATGGGCGTAGAACCCGAGGCCACATTGCACTCGCTGGGCGAATCCGGTGTTACTCTTCTGCTGTTTACCATTGGCCTCAAACTCAATATTAAAAGCCTGTTTAAACCCGAAGTCTGGGCTGGTGCCTCCGGGCATATGGTGGTTATTACAGGCCTCACGATTATTAATAGCTTTGTCTGTGCGGCGCTGGGTCTCGCCCACTTTACCGAGTTAGACTTTGCCGGTGCGGCACTAATAGGCTTTGCTGTTAGCTTTAGCAGCACAGTGATTGCCGTCAAAGTGCTCGAGGAAAATGGCGAGTTGCGCGCCCGCCACGGTCAAATCGCCATAGGCATACTCATTGTTCAAGATATTGCCGCCGTGGTGTTTGTTTCCTTCGCCACCGACGTTAGCCCCTCGCTCTGGCCATGCCGAGCTCTTGCCATTGGCAGGCATCTTTCTGGCTTTCACTGGCGGGGAACTCTTTGAGCTAGTCGGTTTAAAAGCCCATCTGGGTGCGCTGGTGATGGGCGTTTTGTTGAGTAAAGATGACAAGGCCCCAGAGCTGGCAAAATCGTTGCTTGCCTTCAAGGATATTTTTCTAATCGGTTTCTTTCTATCGATTGGCTTTACGGCGCTACCCACATTCTCAATGTTGGGTGTGGCGCTTATCATGGCTGTGGCCCTGCCTATAAAAGCCGCAATGTTCTTTTTCTGGCTGACCCGACTAAAGCTGCGCAGTAGAACCGCCTTCTTAACGGCTCTGAGTCTGGCTAACTACAGTGAGTTCGGCCTAATTGTCTGTTCAGTAGCCGTGGGTCAGGGACTTTTAGAAAAAGAGTGGCTGGTCATAATGGCCCTAAGCGTCTCAATCTCATTTATATTCTCAAGCATTCTCAATACCAAATCACACGGCCTTTACACCCGTTGGTATGCGCGAATTAAACGTTTCGAGCGTCCTGAAAGACTGCTGGAAGATGCGTTTTCCCAGCCCACCGATGCAAGGGTGCTGGTGATTGGCATGGGCCGCATGGGCACGGGGGCCTACGATTCCCTGCGGGACGACATGCAGATAGATGTCTGTGGCATTGATATGGATACAGCGCGAGTCACTAGCCATTGCCAGCAGGGACGCAATGTAATATTTGCCGATGCCGAGGACCCAGACTTTTGGTCTCAGGTGAGCCTGCAGGGTATCGAGTTAATAATGTTTTCTATGCCCAATCATCTTGATATTTTGGAGGTAGAAAAACAGATCAAACAGGTCGGGTATAGGGGAAAAACCGCCAGTGTTGTGCGTTATGAAGACGAAAAAGAGCAGTTGCTTAAGGCCGGTATTGATGAGGTGTTTAATCTCTATTCCAGGGCGGGCACCGGATTTGCCGACCAGAGTATTCACCTTCTAAAGTCCGATTAGAGCTGCGTTCTGCTCCCAGATAGCCTAAGGGCTCTCTAAAAGTTGATCTACATCATCTAAATCTAATTTTAATGAGTAGGTAGGGAAATCGAGCTCGAAAGAGTCTTATAGGGTATGGCAGAGTATTCCCAATGGCACTATTAATGACAGTAGTGCGCATTGCGAATGAATTTGTTAGCTGGGATAAGGATTCTCGGGAAATGCTAACTGCGGGAGTGCGGTTAGAAAAAAGGATTTTATAGGAGACAGGGTGCGTCGCAATAAGCAAGACCTAGATCGAGAGATTGAGGGGATAATTTTGGAAATCAGCGCCGCAGAAAATCCAGCTGAGTTTACGCAGCTGTATCAGGATACGTCGGATGAATTGCGCCGACTATTAGTCCGCAAAATGGGCAACAAAGAAGAAGCCGAAGAGATAGCGCAAGACGCCTATCTTAAATTGTGCCGACTAAAACATAACCGAGATATCGGTAATCTACGCAGTTACCTCTTTAATATGGCCGTAAGGTTAGCTATTAATGTCTTGCGCAAGCGAGAAGCAGACGGCCGTCAGGATTATTTACAGCCCACCGAAGAAGATGGGCCATCAGCCTATAAAATTCTTGTCGATGAACTCAAGGCCGAGACCATCAAAGATGCCTTGACGCATCTGTCAGAAAAAACCCGTTATATCTTTTTACTGCATCGATTCGAAGGCCTTAGCTACAGTGCAATTGCCAAGCGCCTGACAGTTTCCGACAGCTCAGTCGAAGATCACATAAACCGTGCACTGGACAAAATCATGTTGGCTACCGCAGAGTTTCGCCGCATGGAAGGTCAGGGATACGGGCATTAATCTTAGAACAATAGCCTCAGAGTGGTTCGTGCGCTTAAAGGCAAAAGATATTAGTGATATAGAACGAGACCAACACAGCGAATGGATTAACGAAAGTCCAGATCATCAAAAAGCCTACCGAGATTTAAACCAGCAATGGGACGAAATGGACGAGCTCACTCCCTGGGCTCTAGATGAGGTTAAATGTCTGCAGTCGAGGTTTGAATCCGAGACAAATGAGAGTCAGGGCGAACATTATTCTCTGAGCCGAAAGCTACGAAATCTCAGCAGCGGAAAACGACGCAAAAGCAACCTGATCTGGGCGCTGATCTTTGCACTCGCCATTACTTCAATACTTAGCGGTGTCTTTATCAGCACACCCTGGCCCTGGCTTCATACCAAAATTAACTATGAAACTAAGATTGGGGAACAGCGTAAAGTGGTTCTCCCAGACGGCTCATTATTACATCTAAATACCGGTACCTCTGTGGAGATTGATTTCAGTGCTGAGGTACGCAATGTTGAGCTGATCAAAGGCGAAGCATTATTCAATGTGGTACAGGCATCCAATCGCCCCTTTGTTGTCGACGTGATTGATCACAATGTGGTGGCAGTGGGCACCACATTTAATCTTCAGATTACCGACACAGCCCTGAAGATTTAGGTGGTGGAAGGGCAGGTTGCAGTTCGACATCAAGACGCAATCTTCAATAGCTCTCCTGGCAGGAGTGGCGAATTGGATGAGGGTATGCTGCTTAATGCAGGGCAGGGTGTAGAGGTAAACGCGGATGGCATTCTTTCCCAGGTAGCCACCGTTAATGTTCAGCGAGCAACAGCTTGGGATCGAGGTCTACTGGTATTTGATGAAATGCCATTGCGTCAGGCTACGGAAAAAATGTCGCGCTATATGCTCACCGATCTTCGAGTCGTCGTGGGTATTCTCGATAAAATAGTCAGCGGCGAAATACAAATTCGCGACCAGGAAACCATGCTTAAACAGTTCGCCAAGATTGCCCAGGTGACTCCGGTACGGCAATCGGCCCAGCTAACATTACTCTATACTGCCAGCCAGTAGAACATTACTCAGTAAAGGTATTTTGCTTAGTAGGTTGTAGTCTATAATCCTGCCGACTTCATAAATAACAATAAGCACCTCGTATGTTTAAGCTCTTCAAAGATCGCAATTTTGTGGTTTTCTGGTTTGGTGAAATGGTCTCCGTTATCGGCGATCATATCAGCCTGATCGCGTTCCCATGGCTGGTATTGCAGATGACCAATAGCGCCGCATTAACCGGTCTGGTATTTGCTGTGCAGGGTATTCCCAGAGCGGCATTGATGCTGGCCGGCGGTGCTATGGTAGACCGCACGAGCCCGCGACTAGTCATGATTATCTCCAATGCGCTGCGCTTTTTTCTAGTGATGTTTGTTGCCTATATGATCAGTCAGGATACGGTTGATCTAACCTCTGTATTTTTGATGGCATTCACTTTTGGTGTTGCCGATGCATTCTTCTATCCCGCCAGTACTTCGATAATTCCCCGCCTAGTTTCCCGTGATCAGCTGCAAGCAGGTAATGCCATCGTGCAGACCACCATGCATCTGGGAATGACTCTCGGGCCAGTGATAGCTGGATTGATTATTGCTGGAGAGGTGAACTCCATTCACCATCAGGCCGACTCGGCTGGGGTTAGCGCCCAGGCGATTAATAGCTATGAACAAGATCGTGAGGGTCTAGCCCGTGCCTTTTTTGTGGATGGGCTAACCTTCGCCCTATCTTTTATCACTCTGCTATTTGTTAAGGTGCGGGGTCTGAATGAAGACGAAAAACCCGTGGCAGGCACATCACTCTATGGCGAAATACGCGAAGCCGCGCTCTGGGTTTGGTCTATTCCTGCCGTGCGTCTTGGTTTTGTAGGTATGGCAGTGATTCACTTTT
>Ga0302131_1001203_pt1 | contig 14289 bp, 12 predicted proteins | sample CB9_20m_MG_FD_203105 | JGI IMG/M metagenome (GOLD analysis project Ga0302131, IMG submission 203105) | Marine microbial communities from Western Arctic Ocean, Canada - CB9_20m | ecosystem: Environmental > Aquatic > Marine > Oceanic | place: Canada: Western Arctic Ocean | collected 2017-09-19
CATCCAGAAATACTGTTTAACTATCTGGAGACAGAGCAGGATAGGCAAGGATTTCGAGATTGTGTACATTTAACCCGAGAGATTATGTGGCAGCCATCAATGGACGCGTACCGAGGCGAAGTAATTCAGCCGGTGGCTGAGATTCAGACTGACGATCAAATTGACGCGTTTGTCCGTGAGTCGGTGGATAGTGCCTACCATCCTGCGGGTACCTGTAAAATAGGTGTTGATGCCATGGCGGTTGTTGGCCCGGATCTTAGGGTACGAGGTTTGGGTAACTTAAGAATTATAGATTCGTCGGTATTCCCCACGGTGCCGAACGGTAATCTAAATGGCCCTACCATGATGGTGGCAGAGCGCGGCGCAGATATTATCAAAGGCGTAACCGAGCCTTCATTATCACAGCCTGTCTATATAGACGAACATTGGCAGAAGCGTCAAAGAGAGGGCATTGCTAAACGTTTGATGTTAGCCGAGGGGTTGAAAGACTAGTATACGCTTTAGCTAGCAGCGCTAATTTCCTGTGATGGATGACATTGATAGTGTGCATAGGATATATCTAGATCATCGGGATGAGGTGCATTACTGTAGGAATTGTTGCTTGCTTAGTCTGCAAAAAAAATCTAATCGACTTTTTGGCTAAAGTTTGGCTGCTCGGAACTCCAGTAATTTTTCGAGAACAAACTCGATACGGTCCTGGCCCCAAAATAATTCTCCATCGATAATAAATGTAGGTACACCGATTGCACCATCTTTTCCTGCATCGAGAAAATTATTTTGCAATACGGTCAAGTTAGATGGATCCAGAGATGCATTGATGAGTTGATCAGCGTCTAAATCGATACGCTGGGCTATGTCTCGGAGTACTCCTTCTTGTGCAATATTTTTACCTTCGGCCCATTCAATCCGCATGGTCTCAACAACGTACTCTCGCAACTTACCCTGGTGCTGTGCGTAAAGTGAGGCGGCTCCAGCGGGTGTGGGGTCAGTCTCTATCGGTGGAGGATTGACCGGAATTCCCAATCGTTTGGCATAGCGAGCCATATCTTGGCGGGCTATCGACATTTTTGATTTAGCACGATCAGGTGGGGAGCGTAGATCCCAACCGCCCACGGGCTTCCACAAAAGATTTACATTAAAATCGTCGACTATTTTCCACATGGTTTTTGACGCAAGGTAACAGTATGGGCTACGAAAATTAAAATATAGTTTTACATCGATATTGTTCACAAATATCTCCTCAAGAGTTTCTGCCGGCTAGCAGCCGTGACTCTGCATATGCTGGGTTGGAAAGGGTCAGTAGCGTAGTTGTGTTTTTGCCATTTCGTCTTTTTATTTGTAAGGTACTACGGTGTTGCGCTGCATTTTGGCATGAAAATGGTTGTCAAAGCGATAAAGTCTTTTATAACGCCCCGGCTTTTTGAGGCGACGCAGGGTATTAAAGGTCAATTCTCCGAGGTAAATTGACAAGTGGGTACTGATACCTAAGATCGATTTTCGGTAGACGGCTTCTTTTTTTAGAGATACAGCACGGTCAATTGAAAAGCTAGCCCACTCAGTAACGTTTTGCGCTGGATTACTGAGAGTGGATCTATTCATTGTAATGCCCTAAGCTGGTGGAGTAAATTTAGGCGGAGCGTGACATTGTCAGGGCCAAATCTTCAATCATGTCTTCTTGGCCACCAACGGTACCGCGGCGGCCGAGTTCAATCAGGAGGTCTCGAGCGGAAATACCGTACTTCTGTTCGGCACGTTTGGCAAACAGTAGGAATGAGCTATATACACCCGCGTAGCCCAGCGTTAATGCGTCGCGATCTAGACGTATAGGTTGATCCATCATGGGTACGATCAAGTCCTCTGCGACGTCCATGATCTTGTACAGGTCGATACCGTCATTTACACCCATGCGATGCAATACGGCGACCAAAACTTCAAGCGGGGTGTTACCTGCACCGGCACCTAGGCCTGCCGCTGAACCGTCGATGCGAGAAGCTCCGGCATCTATTGCTGCTAGTGAATTGGCTATGCCCATGCCGAGATTGTGGTGACCGTGAAAGCCAATTTCGGTGTCCCTATTTAGTTCAGCGCGCAGTAGTCCAATTTTGTTAGTGACTTCGTCGGGTAGCATGTATCCTGCGGAGTCTGTGCAGTAAATACAGTTGGCTCCATAGGATTCCATCAACCTAGCTTGCTCTAGAATTTTTTCTGCGGATACCATATGAGCCATCATTAAAAAACCGACTGTGTCCATTCCAATTTTACGGGCCATACCTATATGTTGTTGCGAAACATCAGCCTCAGTGCAGTGAGTGGCGATTCGAATAGTATTAACGCCACAATCATGTGCCATTTTCAGATGATCGACAGTACCTATACCAGGTAACAGCAAAGCCGAAATTTTGGCATTCTTCATCTTAGGTATTACCGCATTTAGGTACTCCTCGTCGCTGTGGGAAGGGAAGCCGTAGTTGACGGAGGCGCCGCCCAAGCCGTCACCGTGAGTGACTTCAATCAATGGAATGCCGGCGTTATCCAACGCCGTGGCAACATTGACCATTTCTTCTAAACTAATCTGATGTTGTTTGGCATGCATGCCGTCACGCAGGCTCATATCATGCAGGGTGATTTTTTTCCTTCCAAATTCATTTCGTCATTCCTCTCAATTCCGATTGCTGCGGGCGGGCAGGGTAATGGCGCCGCTGGCAGCCTCCTCTGCAAATAGCTCTGCAGTGCGCAGTGCAGCTGCAGTCATGATGTCTAGGTTGCCCGCATATTTTGGAAGGAAGTCTCCTAGACCTTCAACTTCCATAAACATAGATACCTTCTTACCGTCGAATATTGGGCCATTAACTAATTTATAGCCGGGAACGTATTTCTGTACCTCGGCAACCATCAGATGGACAGAAGCGATAATGGCTTGCTGGTCTGGTTCACTTTCGGTTAAGCAGTGAATAGTGTCGCGCATCATCATCGGTGGTTCCGCCGGGTTTACCACAATAATGGCTTTTCCGTTTGTTGCGCCGCCGATTTTCTCTATCGCCGCTGATGTTGTGCGGGTAAATTCATCGATATTCATTCGCGTCCCAGGGCCAATAGATTTTGAGCCGACAGTGGCGACAATTTCCCCATATGAAACTGGCTGAACTCTTGATACAGCAGCGACCATAGGAATAGTGGCTTGACCACCACAGGTGACCATATTAACGTTCATCTCAAGCTTTTCGGCATGCTGCTTGAGGTTGACCGGAGGGACACAAAACGGGCCGATTGCGGCAGGGGTCAAGTCGATCATAATTACGCCAAGTTCATTGACCTTTCGAGAATTCTCGGCGTGCACATAAGCACTTGTCGCGTCGAAAGCGATGCGAATATCATCTTCAATAATATGGGGTAATACGCCATCGATACCGGTAATAGAAACTTTCATGCCGACGTCGCGGGCACGTTTTATCCGTTCAGATTCTTCAATACCGATCATCCACACCGGTTCTATCCAGTCACTGCGCATTGCCTTCATTAACAAGTCCGTGCCAATATTGCCGGGACCGATAATGGCTGCCTTTAATTTTTCACTCATGTCATAAATCCTTTATACCAATTTCGGTTATACGAATTTGATAGTCACAGTACCGAGACCCTGATAGCGCGCAACAATTGAGTCTCCGCGCTCTACCAATACCGCGGCCGTGATGCCGCCAGTCATAATAAAGGTACCGGCGGGAATTACTTCTCCGCGCTCGTGCAACATACTGGCTAGCATGGCGACGCTGGCTGCTGGGTGATCCAGTACCGCTGCGCCAGCACCAAGCTCTACAATCTCTCCATTTTTCTGCATCACTACACCTAGAGTACTCCAGTCAAAGTCGTTCGCTTTAGCGCTATGACTGCCGACTACAAAGCGTGTAGATGAGGAGTTGTCGGCCTGGACACTGATCAGATCAAATTTAAAATCTTTATAACGGGAATCGATAATTTCGACCGCTGGCACCACTAGTTCGGTTGCTGCCAGCACTTCTTCAACAGTGATATTTGGGCCACTCAGTTCCTTGTTGGTGACAAAGGCGAGCTCGGCCTCTACCTTAGGGTGAATAAGTTCATCAATAGGCACTGCTGCGCCATCAGGCAGACTAAAGTAGTCTGCAAGAAAACCGTAACAGGGTTTTTCTACACCCATTTGCTTCATCTTGGCCCAAGACGTGAGGCCCATTTTCATACCAACAATTTTGTTGCCCCGGGCTACCTTGCGACGGCGTATCTCCCACTGCACGTCAGTAGCGTCAGACATCGTCATGTCGGGGTAGTCATCGGTAATTTTGGTGATTTCATGCGCCTGCAGTTCGGCATTTTCGATATGTTCTGCAAGGCTTTGTATTTGATCTTTCGTTAATGTCTTGGTCATGCTGTTATCCTCTATACAAAACGTACGCTGCAGTTACCCATACCACCGATACGAACATTCATAACATCCCCAGCAACTATAGGCTCCAGTGGAACCAGTGAGCCAGAGAGAATAATTTCACCGGCTTTTAGTGGAATACCGAATTTACCCAGTGTATTGGCTAGCCATGCGACACAGTTAACGGGGCTACCCAATGCTGCGGCCCCAGCGCCCAAACTGAGGGTCGAGCCGTTCTTTTCTACGACCATGCCACAGGTTGAGAGGTCAATTGAGCGCGGGTCAACCGCGGCCTTTTCATTGACTACAAACAGACCACAGGAGGCATTGTCGGCCACAGTATCTTGAATCTTGATTTCCCAATTATCGATGCGTGAATCAACTATCTCAAAGCAGGGCATAACCGATTCAGTCGCTGCCAATACATCAGCATTGGTGATTCCTGGGCCGCTTAAATCTTTCTTTAGAATAAAGGCGATCTCGCCTTCCGCTTTTGGCTGCATCAGCATTTTGCTGATCGGTATCTCATCGCTGAAAACCATTTTATCGGTTAGGTAGCCAAAATCGGGCTGGAAGACGCCTAACATGTTTTGTACCGCTTTACTGGTGACGCCAATTTTCTTACCAATCACTTTTTCACCGGAGGCCAGGCGGCGCTGTAACATTTGTAGGGAGATGTGGTAGGCATCGTCAATGGTGATGTCTGGGTAGCGCTCGGTCAGTGGGCGAACTGCCGTACGTGATACCATCGCCTTATAGAGTTCGTCACCACAATATATTATTTGTTCTTTATTCATTTCAGTTCCCGTTACAGTTTGATACAGATGTTTTTTAACTCAGAATAAAATTCAAGCCCATGTACGCCGCCTTCGCGGCCTATTCCCGATTGTTTGGCGCCACCAAAGGCAGTGCGTAAATCGCGTAAGAACCAGCTATTGACCCATACCAAACCTACCTCCATGGTCTCGGCTACACGATTTGCGCGAGAGCTGTTTTCAGTCCATATCGTGGCGCAGAGTCCATAGTCTGTATCGTTGGCAAGGGCGATAGCTTCATCTTCGCTATCAAAAGGACGGATGTGACAGCAGGGGCCAAAGATCTCTTCTTTTATTACTCTGGAATCATCGGCTAGGCCAGTCCAAATGGTCGGTTCGACCCAGGCGCCGCTGTTCATTACTTCGCCCATATCTGGAATTCCGCCGCCAATTATGACGTTGGCACCTTCTTCGACGGCGAGTTTGTAATAGGAGATGACTTTGTCTCGATGTTCCAAGCTGACTAAGGGGCCGAAATTAGCTTGTTCGTCTTCTGGGCGTCCGATTTTGAGTTTCGATACGCCGTCTTTCAGTCGCGCTACAAATTCATCAAAAATTGGACGTTCTACATAAACCCGCTCGGTGCCCAAACAGACTTGGCCACAGTTAACAAAAGCAGATCTCATGGTGCCGTCAACAGCGTTGTCCAAATCACAGTCGGCAAAGATTATTGCTGGGTTTTTCCCGCCGCATTCCATTGATATATTCCGCAAGCCGACAGAAGCTGCGCGCATAATGATTTCACCGGTTTGCGTTTCTCCGGTAAAGGTAATGGCATTAACATCAGGATGGCAGGTTAGAAACTCGCCCGCAGAGTTGGGGCCAAAGCCGTGTACAACATTGTAGACCCCTGCTGGCACACCGCATTCATTCATCACTTGACCTAGCAAAGTGGCGGTAGCTGGTGTTATCTCTGAAGGTTTTACGACAACGCAGTTTCCACAGGCTAGGGCTGGTCCAACTTTAAATGTCATTAGTAGCAGTGGTAGGTTCCATGGGCTAATCACCGCGATAACGCCCTTGGGAGAGCGGTGACCATAGTTAATTGCTCCGCTTCCATCTGGAGTATCTTGCCTAAATGCTTCGGTCGGGTGGTTGGCCAGTGCTTCTGAGAAGGCATTAAAATTAGCTGCGCCACGGGGAATATCTATATGAGAGGCCATTGAACGCGGCTTACCCGTGTCTCGACACTCGGCCGCTAAAAACTCTTCGAAACGCTCGTTAATACGGTCGGCAACCCTGTTTAAGAGCTTGACTCGCCCCTGTTGAGTCATATCGCCCCAGGGACCCTTGAGAGCTTTTCGTGCCGCATCGACAGCCGCATCAACATCACTTTTACCCGCTTCACAGACGTACCCAATAAGGCTGTTATCGACTGGATCACGGTTTTCAAAAGTGTGGTCACTGGCGGAGGCGACAAATTCGCCATTGATAAAATGTTTAAATAGCATGGTTGCGCTCGACAATCGTAGTTAATGAGTAACCCACCGTCGAGTGGGCGATGGGTGGTTTTCAATTATGCCGTTCTGAGTGAAGGATTCAGATCAGGTTAATACGGTCAGAAAACGTTCATTTAGCTGACGATCATGGTAGAAAATTGCTTTTCCTAGATCTTCAGCTAGCCAAGTTACTGGGGGGTGATCTGGGTAGTGGTAGTCGCCACCACAGAACACTTCAGTACGATTTCCTGAAGGGTCAAAGAAGTAAACGGTTTTGCCGTGAGTAAGTCCGTGGCGCGTTGGACCAATATCTAAGGGGACGTCTTCCATCGATATTAGGTCTGCCGCGCGCAGCACATCCTCCCAGGTATCTAAGAAAAAGGAGGCGTGGTGAAATTTTCCCTTCTCCGTATGCTTAATAAAAGCCACATCATGGGCTTTCATCGAACATGTTAGAAATTGAGCCGCACGGTTACCGTCGGGGTCGATAACCTGCTCGGCTAAGTCAAAGCCGAGTACTTCGGTGAATAACTTTAAGGTGCCATCTAAATCATCGCCATATAGTAGGCAGTGATCGTAGCGCAGGGCTTTCATACCGGTCAGGTTGCGAGGCCATGCTTCAGGATTAGTATTGTTAACACCCCATTTGCCGGTCTGCTCCTTATCGGCGTAAAGTTCAAACATGTGGCCAGTGGGAGAGTCAAAACGGACTCGACGACCACAGCCATCCAGTTCGCCAGCGGGAATAGATTCTACTTCGCAACCGAAGTCTTTTAGCTCTTGCTCTAAGCTGCATAAAATCTCATCACTTAGTACTTTGTAGCCCGCGAAATCCATGCCGGCTTCGTCGGCTTCACGCAGTACCACAGAAAACTTATCCACTTCGGTCCAGCCTTTCAGGTAGACGCGCCCCTGGCTATCGGTGTCTATTTCAATCAACCCGAGCAGATCGCGGTAGTGAGCCAATGCTTCTTTTATGTCTAAGACTCGGATTTGAATATGTCCTGGACGCATTACACCTTTTCTCATGACTAAGTCCTCTCCTGTTGTTTAAGTCTATTTCTTTATCTATCTAGTATTTGTATCGCTACAGTCTCAATTATCATGTCACTACATGGGAATACTCGGCAGGAGAGGGCGTAGCCCTCAGCAGCCTGCTCTTTACTTACATGCTTGACACTTACTTTCTTCGTTTCGTAGTCACCCGAGATAATGCGGATCTTGCACACCCCGCAACCACCGCCGCGACAACCAATTTGCACTGCTTGACTGCGCTGGCTTTCAATGCCTCCGAGCAGTGACTGATGCTCTTGGCAGAGGAAACGTTCATCGATATTTCGTACTTCAATAAGAAAGCTGGCCTTAGCCATATAATTTCCTTACGCGCTATATTCTTTTAAATAAGGCGCTACGTTCTGTGTTACTGGGACCATCAGCCGCGGTGGTAAATTTTTCCAGATGAATATCGTTTCCAAATAAGTGTCCCAGCACCAAAGCGCCAATTGCGGCATCAATCATTGGTGGAGGACCGCACAGATATGCTTTTTGGTCGGAAAACATACCACCACAATGGGCTATAGCTGCTTCATGAAAAAAACCGACGAACCCCTGCCAATTGACGTTCTCTTCTGGTTCATTGAGGGCCGGTAGATAGACGCAATTACTATGCCTATCTGCCAGCTCTTTGAAGAACTCCCAATGGTAGAGTTCGGCGACATTACGTGCTCCTTGAAACAAGGTTATTTGCCGTTTGTCGCCATCATTTAAAAGGTCAATAATCATTGATTCAGCACTCGACAGACCAGACGCACAGACAATCAAAATAATAGCCTTGTCGTCCGTATGAAAAACAGGTAAAACTACAGCCTCTTGACATAATTACGTATACGGTATACTGTCCACATATTATCCGAATGTCAAGTCGTGTAGGATAATTGTAGGTTATTGAGTCTGAGTGAAATAAATCGATAGCATGCAGTAAACCAATTGGTGAACAGCATGGTACGAATAAACATGGGAGATACACTGTGTTAAATACCTTTATGATAAATAGACTTAAAATTATATTAGCTGCCGGTACTTTTATATTGTGCCTGTTACCAATTTCTTACCACAGAGTCTTAGCGCAAGATTTTGACGATCAGCAAGTATTGGGGTTGGAGGAAATTATTGTTACTGCGCGGAGACGAGTAGAAAATCTACAAGAGACTCCGATTTCTATTACCGCACTGTCGGCGAAAGGGATCTCGGATCGTAATATCGACCAGGTACAGCAAATAACATCGTTTACACCAAACCTTACATTCGACGTTGGAACACCGATTTCAGGGAATAAATCTTCTGCGTCGATTTTTATCCGCGGCATTGGTCAAAATGACTTTACGCTAAACACTGACCCAGGCGTCGGTCTTTATGTGGATGGGGTTTACGTAGCGCGTTCTGTTGGTCAGGCGCTCGATCTTTTTGGTGTAGAGCGCATCGAGGTCTTGCGTGGTCCGCAAGGCACTTTGTTTGGACGAAATACCATCGGCGGTGCAATTGCAGTGACCACAAGCAAGCCGGGGCCTGAGGCGGCAGGTCAGTTATCTGCTACGGTAGGTCGGTTTAATCGCGCAAATGTTCGTGGGTGGACCAACGTGCCAATCGACGATGAACTGTTTTTGACACTGGGTGCTTCGACTTTGAACAGCAATGGCTATTTAGATGCGCCTAATCTAGGAGACGATCTGGGTGGCGATAAATCTTTTGCCGGTAGGGCAGCTCTGCGCTGGATTCCAAGCGAACGCTTGACGTTTGACGCCAGCTTGGAATTAACTCAGATACGGGAAGAATCAGCCCCTAATATTCTTCTCTACACCAACGAGAATAGTCTATTCGCCAGTTATCATAACCAAGCTATTGCAGGTGGTAGCTGCGCTGTAAGCCCATCGCCGCTTGATAATCCGGCGTGTTATAACAATCAATTTCTTGCTAATGGAAAGCGCGTTTCGTTCACCGCCTACTCACAAAGTGATGTTGATATTTTCGCTGGTAGTCTTACGGCCGAATATGATATCAACGATAATGTCACCTTCAAATCGATTTCGGCCTATCGCAAACTCGAGTCAGACTTTGGTCGCGATTCTGACTTGAGTCCTTCGCTGATCACCCAAACAGAAGACCTTTTTGACCAGTCGCAATTCACCCAAGAGCTTCAAATGGCCGGCAGCACGTTGGATGATAACCTGCATTGGCTTATTGGATTTTATCATTTCCAAGAGGAGGGCGACCATAACTCACTAGTGAGTTTCTCGACTGGCGCTCTGCGAAGTGGTGGCAGTGTTGATAATGACAGTAATGCTCTCTTCACGCAGGTCACTTTCGAGTCGGCAGATTGGGTAAGCCTGACCGCAGGTCTTCGTTACACGGAAGAGACCAAGCGCTTTACACCCGATCAAGTTATTACTAAAACATCTCCCGTGTTTGTTCCCGTTGGAGTGCCTGTGCTGCCGGGCATAGAAGCTGAGTTGAAATTTGAAGAACTCACGCCAATGGCTTCTGCAATGTTCACCTTATCACCCGATTTGAATGTTTATGCATCCTATTCGCGCGGATTTAAAAGTGGCGGTTTTTCGCAGCGCGTCTTTCCGCCCTTGCCAGTAATCCCTGAATTTGGGCCCGAAACCGTCGAAGTCTTCGAACTTGGTTTTAAGTATACGGGATTCGATAACCAGCTGCGTCTCAATGGTGCGGTATTCCAATCAGATTATGAAGATATTCAAGTGAACGTTTTGCTAGGAGTTGCCCCAATTACCGCTAACGCGGCTGAAGCTACCATTCGCGGTTTCGAGCTGGAGCTGTCCGCAGCTCCAACCGAAAATTTGGCCATCGATGCCGGTATAGGCTATTTAGATGCTGAATATACAAAGATTGGTGCTAACGCTGCGTTTTTAGGCTTAGATCTGGATGACGACCTAGTGAAGACCCCAGAGGTATCATTTAACCTTGGTGTTTCCTATGTTATTCACTTATCAAATGGCCATACTTTAACACCACGGGTGGATTGGTCCTATCGTTCTCGTGTTAAAAATATTGCTGATAATAATCTTGGCACCCCTGTGACTCAGGACTCCTATGATTTGGTGAACCTGAGTGCGCGGCTCGACTTGCAAGATAGCCTGTCCGTAACGGCTGCCATCTTGAACCTGAGTGACGAGTTTTACATCACATCCGGCTTCTTTGATCCAGGCTTTATTGGCTTTGCTGAAGGAACTTTGGCGCCCCCGCGTGAATGGAGGCTGACGGTGACAAAGGATTTTTAACCGTGAAAGAAAAGCAATGTAGGCCGAAGCCTAATGCAGAAGGGATACAAACGCTCTTAGACCAAACTGCCCATGGGAAAATTTCACGGCGAGCGCTTCTTATGCGCCTTGTTGCACTCGGTACAATTGGGGCCCTTCCTGCAGGACTGGTGGATCAGGTAATTGCAGCGGGTGCAAACCAGATTGCGCTGCGTGGAATGTTAGGCAAGCCGTTCGACTATATTATTGTTGGCGGCGGAGGGGCTGGCTGTGTCGTTGCGCGTCGACTTGCTGAGAGTGGCGCGGCGCGTGTTCTTCTAATCGAAGCTGGATCGTCCGAGGAGGGTGTCGAGTCTATTTCGCGACCCGAGAGCTGGTTTACCAACTTAGGTGGACCTTATGATTGGGCTATGAAATATGCGCCCCAAGCAGCTTTGGATAATCGGGAAATAAGAATTTCCCGTGGTAAAGTCCTCGGTGGTTGCAGCAGCATAAATGCTATGCTCTGGGTTCGCGGACATAAGCATGATTATGACCTTTGGGCGCATGATGGATGCCCCGGTTGGGATTTTCAATCTATCTTGCCGGCTTTCAAGGCTATTGAAGATTGGCAAGGTGGCGAAACTAATTTACGCGGGGCAGGTGGTCTGCTGCGCTGTGAGTTACCAAACTCGGTCCATCCGATTGCACAAGCGATGTTGGATGCTAGTCAGGCCCTAGGTTACAGGGTGCGAGAGGATGTCAATGGTCCAGTTTTTGGTGGCGCGAGCTTAGCTAATCTGAATATCAAAGACGGGGCTAGGCATAGTACTGCGCGCGCATTCCTCCGACCTATAATGCACTATCCTAATCTTACAGTTCTAACAGAGCATCAAGTCGACCGCTTGGTTATGAAACAAGGCAAGGTCACCGGTGTGTCCTGTCCTGTAAACGGTGTGTATCAAACATTGGTTGCCACGAAAGATGTGATCCTCACTGCAGGTGCTCTTCATACGCCCCAACTCCTTATGCGCTCGGGTATTGGCCGAGCCGACGATCTCAAAGCTCTGGGTATTTCACCTCAAATTAACTTACCTGGTGTTGGCCAAAATTTACAAGATCATCCACTGTTGATGGGGGTAAACATAGCTTATCATGAATCTTCTCTGCCCCTGTCTGGCAATGGTGGAGGTGCGCAGCTTATTGCGGCATCCGGTGTTGCGGACAGCCATTCTGATTTGATGATTGTGCCCATTCAAGTGCCTTATGCGAATCAATATGTGGCTGAGGCATATAATGTTCCAGCAAATGCATTTGCTATAACGCCTGGTTTGATGCGTGTACAAAGTAGAGGCTATCTAAAACTACGCTCGTCAGACCCCTCCATTGCTATGGAAATTCAGCCGAATATGCTGCAAGAATATCAAGATATGGTAGCTATGGAGAGAGGTGTTGAACTTTGTCTTGATTTGGGTGCGCAGACAGCTTTTAAGAGCTTGGGGAAACTTATAAGTCCTAGGCAGAACCATACAAAAAAAGAACTGAAAAACTTTATACGTAAGAGTTGCGACACTTTCTTCCACTCTGTCGGTACTTGCAAGATGGGGCAGGATACGAATTCTGTTGTTGATCCTACCAATTTAAGAGTGCACGGTGTCGAAGGATTGCGCGTGATGGATGCCTCTATAATACCAACAATTCCCACCTGCAACACCCATGCTCCTGTCGTGATGATTGCAGAGCGTGGAGCTGCTATGGTCCTCAATGACTCCAAATTAGTATCGTTGAAGGGATAGAATAAGTGATTCTAGAATTACCGAACTCTACTTCGTATGCCCAGGTTCCCGCACTAATTATTATGGGCAAAGTAACGGATAAGCTTACCACTTTATTTGCACACCCAAGTCAAAATGAAAGCACTTTACGGGCACGGCCATTCAAGTTTCCTACTATAATATACCTCAGAATAAATACGATAAATTTTATCGAAAAAGAGCAGGTAAAAATTTTTAAATTATCCAGACGAATTTTGGAAAAGCGAAACTATTTTAGGTCCAAAATATTTAATAGAATATTGGACTATAGTTGGAATAGAAAGATTACTTCGCCTCTAATACCGGATTTTTATATTGGAGCTAGGTCAATAATCAAACAGATAATGACGAGAATAATATGTCTAATATAATTACAATCCAGCCCGCATATTCAGAGTGTGTAAACGCAGAACTGGCGAAAGCGCCTCGACATTTTATTAACGGCGAATGGGTTGCATCTAGCCATGGCGAAACGATACCAGTTTATGATCCCGCGCGCGGTAAAGTAATTTCTTATATTTCTGACGCCAGTGAAAATGACACTAACAGGGCGGTAGCGGCTGCGCGGGCCGCATTTGATGATGGTAGATGGTGCAATTTACCGCCATCAGACCGTCTAAGATGTATGCTCAAATTAGCGAATTTGATTGATGTTCATGCTGATATATTGTCGGAGCTTGAGGCCATAGATAACGGAAAGCCGCTCACAATCGCAAGAGGCTTCGACATTCCACGTAGCGCAGAAACTCTTCGCTATATGGCTGGTTGGATTGCGAAGATATCTGGAGATACGCAAGAGCCAATGTCAGCACCCATCGGTACTTTCCATACCTATGTGCGCCGTGAGCCCATTGGTGTAGCTGCACAGATTGTACCCTGGAACCTACCGCTATATATGGCTGTTATGAAAATCGCTCCGGCACTTGCTGCTGGCTGCACAATGGTCTTAAAACCAGCCGAGCAAACTTCGTTATCCGTGTTGTATCTAGCTGATCTTATTAATGATGCAGGGATACCTGCGGGTGTTATTAATATCGTAACAGGGCTTGGGAAAAGCTGCGGTGACCAATTAGTTCGCCATCCCGACATAGATAAGATTGCTTTTACGGGTTCGACTCAGACCGGTAAAATCATTAACCGTACTGCGACGGATACCTTGAAGCGGGTCACATTAGAGTTGGGTGGTAATGCCCCTTTAATTGTTATGCCGGATGCTGATATTGCCGCGGCCGCCAAGGGCTCAGCAGACTCGATTTATTTCAATAGCGGTCAAATATGCATCGCTGGGTCTCGCTTGTTTGCGCATCGTTCTATTTTTGATAAAGTTGTTGAAGGTGTTGCCGGTCAAGCGGAAAATTGGAAAATTGGCCCATCTCTTGCACCGGATGCACTGATGGGTCCGCTTGTCTCAGTCGAACAACAAGCTCGCGTGATGGAATATATTGAAAGCGGTAAGAAAGACGGGGCTTCAATTTTTATCGGAGGTGATTCCCCATCTAGCGAAGGTTATTATGTCAGCCCAACGATCATGGTAGATGTCAATCCAGGGATGCGCGTAGTTGATGA
>Ga0302131_1001215_pt1 | contig 14242 bp, 11 predicted proteins | sample CB9_20m_MG_FD_203105 | JGI IMG/M metagenome (GOLD analysis project Ga0302131, IMG submission 203105) | Marine microbial communities from Western Arctic Ocean, Canada - CB9_20m | ecosystem: Environmental > Aquatic > Marine > Oceanic | place: Canada: Western Arctic Ocean | collected 2017-09-19
ATTTGACACAGAAATAGTGTCACCTGTGAATAAAGAAACACGCAGTGGTACTGTGATTTTAGATTTTAAAGATAAACAAGTGGCTATTATGAACGCACTAAGGCATGCCAAGATAAGTGTTGATGCCCGGCATTTAGGCATGAGAGTTTCTGCACATATTTATAATGATGCAGACGACATACAACAATTTATTGATGTGGTCAAACAGCACTACTAAGTAATTTTATACTTTCTGATTCCGTTTCTATCAACAGACTTTGTTACAACTTTAACCGCGTCGCTTGGTAAGTCAAATGGATCAAAACTGAGGTAAGCCCCTGCGTGCTAAAATTCCCTGAACTAGATAATTTATAGCCTATCAAAGTATATTGACTGTTTACACGTGGTTGAGAGTCTTCCGAGGTATCCAGAAAATTAAGCATACCTGTCTGCTACTTGGATTTATATCGATTGGTTTTGCTCCTTTCACTCTGGCTTTAATCGATAAAAAACCCACCGTTAACTTGAATTGAGCATTTTGGGAGTACAGTACTGCTATTTTCGCTTCACTTGACAGGCCTATAAACTTGGGCTTTGCAACGGCTGTCAAAACACGATATTACGATGATTATAATAAGATTCATGAGGGTGAAACCACTGTTCCTATTTTTCTTCAAGACCGTCTGTTTTGTAATCATCTGTGTTCATATTGAAGATTGGTTTTTCTTTGAGTATTTTTACGTTTAGTTCACGAATATAAGATCTTAAATACAAAGAAACAATATCCTGATTGATTGGACTAGGTTTAAAACAATTAATGAACTGGATGTCCTTTTACATTACAATCCTTGACCTTATTTTTAGGTGACGAACGGCGGATATGGCAGCAATAGGTATAGATTATGGGACTTCGAATTCTGAGGTGGTGTATTTTGATGGTCAGCAGCATCATTTTGTTAAACTCGATCCAAGTCTAGAAGCAGCAAACAAGATTAGGTCTTCGGTGTTTATTTATTATAACGATGAGTTGCCTACACCTCCTATTTCTATGATTGAAGCGAAAATCTCGCAACTAAAGCGCGCTATTTCAGACAAGATTGATAAGGCCAAAGATGGCTATTACGAGGCTTCAGAACCAAGGGAGCAACGTATTCACAGCGAAAGAATAAACGAATTGCGCGCCGAGTTTCATGATGTCCCTGCTTTGCAAGAGCGTGCTATTGAACTTTTGTTGGAAAACATGACAGTACAAGATTTGCCGCTGCAACAGTTAGTTGAGACAGGTGAGTTTGCGTTTGGCGAAGAAGGATTTAGACGTTATTTAAAAACACCTGAAAAAGGTCGGCTTATCTATTCGCCCAAAAACTTTTTAGGTGCCAACCTAGTCGCAGGTCAGCATCAGGCGTTTGTTGGTTTGATAGCCAAACAATTAGAATTTTTCCGTTTAAGTGCCGAGCAGCAACTAGGTCAGTCTGTTGATACCGCAGTTATTGGTCGCCCAGTGCGCTTCCATGGCACTCGAGGGCAAGATGGGAACAACCAAGCTATCGATATCATGACCCAAGCGGCTGATATGGCAGGCTTCAGTAAAGTCGATTTTCTTGAAGAACCGATAGCCGCTGCATATAAGATAGAACGCACGCTTGATAAACATACTAACGTGTTAGTGGTGGATATTGGCGGGGGTACGACTGATATTTGTTGCATTAAGTTGTCACCAGAAAAACTAGCCAATGTTGATCGCCAACAAGATGTCATGTCGGTAACGGGTACTCGTTTAGGTGGCATGGAATGTGACAAAAATCTAATCATAAAATCTATTGCGCCAACAATGGGACAAGGATTATTGATGTATAACGGTTTGCCGGTGCCACCTGCTTATTTTTCTGACATGTGCGCGGTAGATGACATTCCAAAGCTTAATCACTTTTTTTCGGATGAGTACTGGTTGGATATTGCTAATACAAAGTCCTTGGTGAAAGAGCCAAAGTTGTTAGAACGTTTGTTAGAAGTACAAGAAGAAAAATTATCAGCTAGATTAGTCAATTCATCACGATTAGCAAAAGAATTGCTTTCTTCAAAAGATGAAATCATCTTACCACTGCATTATATTGAGGAAGATTACGACGTAAAGCTAAATGTTGAGGAGCTTAAGCGTTCAATGCAATCTTGGTTATCTAGAGTGAAAAGTTTGGTGACCGAATGCCTAGAAAACAGCTCTGAACCGCCAGAGATGCTGTTTATAACTGGCGGTATGAGTTTGTCGCCTATTGTTAAAAAAGAGCTATTAGACATGTTACCTGGTTTGCCTCTTATGGAAGGTGATGCATTTAATTCTGTTTGTGAAGGCTTGGGTATTCAAGCGGCAAAATTATCCAATAATAGCTTAACTTAATCTATTGCTTATGACTCCCTAGCTTATTTTCCGCGATAGGTTAGGGTTGGTGATGTAAAGTTGGATTAAGGTTTGAAGTGTTCTTGCACACGGATTTATAAGTTGTCTTCAATTTCAACAAATCTGTTGGCTCTTTGCTTTTTAAATATCAATGTATATGTATTGTTGCCTTAAGAAAATAGTTCGATAGTTCGATAGTTCGATAGTTCGATAGTTGGGCCCTTACAACTCGAAAATCTGGGCGTAAACAATAGCTATGAATAATAATTAGTTACTCAACAATTCATGTTTGATCATTTATGTCGTTTCTTTTTTGCACAGATACCATTAAAATTGTTTGTATTCAAAGAAAGGAATACAAACAATGAAAACTTTGGGCATGCAACCTTCTCGTAGACAATTTATACAACAATTAGGTTTAGGCGTTGCTTGGTTAGGTTTAGCCACAAACGCGTCATTGGTATTTGCTAACCGCACACCTATTTTACCTTTTCGCCAAAACGCTGCGTCGCTATGGTTACATTATAATGAAAACTCTCTTGGCATGTCGCCCAAAGCCTTATCAGCGGCAAAGTATGCCATTGAACGTTATGGTAACCGTTACCCAAGTGCGTCTGTTGATGAGTTTAAAGTTAAACTAGCAGACCATCACCAAGTTAAGCCTGAACAATTAATCTTTGGTAACGGTTCGACGGAAGTGTTACGAGCTATTGCGACCTATTCAGCTCAACAAAACGCGACTATGATTGAACCCTCTCCTACATTTGGTGCCCTCAAAGGTTATTGCAAGTCAGAAAACCTGAATGTCATTCAGGTACCAGTTGGGCAAAACTTCGAGATGAATATCGCAGCCATGAAAAAACGGGCAATGGCACAAACTGGCTTAGTGTTGATTAATATTTGTAACCCTAATAATCCCACTGGAAACATTATTGATTTCACAACCATGTTTGATTGGATAAACAATGCGCCAGAGACACATTTGTTTTTGCTCGACGAAGCCTATTTTGATTATGCTCAAGCCAACGCCCGTTATAAAAGTGGATTAGATTTAATTAACCAAGGTAAAGACAATGTTGTCATCAGCCGAACGTTTTCTAAAGTACATGGTATGGCTGGTATGCGCATGGGCTATGGTATTGCCACTGTAAAAACAGCCAATAAAATAAAGCCTTTTGCCGCAGGGTTTAACCTAAGCGCAGCGGGTATAGCTGCCGCATCTGCTGCACTTGATGACAAGTTGTTTTATAAAAAGAGTATTGAATACAACCAATTATCTAAATCGATTTTAGTCGATACCTTAAATGAATTGGAATTAGAATATGTACCCAGTGACACTAATTTTATTTTGCATAGAATAGGCTCTCCATTGGCTGATTATGCGGGACATATGCAGCAAAACGGCGTGCGTGTAGGCAGAAAAATGACTCTTGACGATCGCTGGAATCGTCTGTCGTTAGGCACCCCTGACGAAATGAAGATGTTTTCCCAAACCTTAAAAGCGTTTAGACAAAAGGGTTGGGTGTAGTCGCGCTCTTATTCGGAATAGAATACGCCCCCTTTTCCCAACTAAGTTATATGGAGTTTACACCCATCGATTGATAAATCGCTGTACCCGAAACTGTTAGGAATTTATGGCTGTTGTAATTGTTTTTATGTTGGATACCGACGTAAATCAAACATAAATTATAATTGTCAAATATTAATTTGCGATTCTCTAATGATATTGACTAGTCAGTCATATATGTATAGTGTTCGTTTTTGTTAGTCTTTTTAAACTGATTTTTGGGATAGCCGTTGGTTAACAACATCAATAATATAAAAAACGAAAAAATTCTTGAGGCGGCAATAAAGTTGTTGTCTGTACATGGAACGTCGGTGCCTACAGCCAAAATTGCGCAGCAAGCGGCAGTTTCAAATGGCACATTATTTAACTATTACCCTACTAAAAAAGCGTTGTTAGACAGTGTTTATCTTTCGATTAAAAAAGAGGTCTCAGCGCACGTGATCAACCAGGTTGCTAGGGAAACCAAACATATCGAGGATCTAGTTTTGTATCTGTGGCAGCAATACATCTCATGGGCGATGGCTAACACGCTGAAACAGCAAGTCGCAAGTCTACTTAGGGGATCCTTTGCGATTTCAGATGAGGCTAGAGCATCGGTTGATGAGATCTTTAGTTTCATCAATATAAAACTGGAAGAAGCACAAAACAAACAAATAATTCGCGATATGCCAACAGAGTTTTTGTGTGAAATCGCGGTGGCTCAAATACTAGCGACGATACAACATGCGAGAATTAACAATTTGACTCAGCAACAGCTGAGCCAACTAATTCAGCAAAGTTTTGAAGTGTATTGGAAAGGTATTAAAACCTAACATGGTCTTTATGGTGAGAACTTATTTGGCCATGTTTACCCCTTTTATTGGTAAGACAATCTAGGCATACAATGACAATATGCACGGTACGTTTTCTTGCAACGATATTTAAAACAAAGGTAAAACATGATTGAACTCAAGGTTAATAACCAAGTACAACAAGTTGATGTAGAAGCAGATACCCCGCTTTTATGGGTTATCCGCGAACAACTTAATCTAATTGGCACCAAGTTTGGCTGTGGTATGGCTCAATGTGGTGCTTGTACCGTGCATTTAAACGGCCAACCTATTCGCTCTTGCGTCACTCCTATCTCTGCAGTGGAAGGGCAAGCAATTACCACTATAGAAGGTATTGCGGATGACAACGGGAAGTTATCAAAAGTACAACAAGCATGGATTGATGAACAAGTGCCACAATGCGGGTATTGTCAATCAGGTCAGATTATGTCTGCTGTGGCGCTGCTAAAAAGTAATCCCAATCCTTCTGACAATGACATTGACGCTGCTATGAGCGGTAATGTTTGTCGTTGTGGTATGTATGGCCGCATCAAAAAAGCAATCAAAAACGCTGCATTAGTATAATAATTTTGCAAGGGGAAATGTTATGAGTAAATTGACGCGAAGAGCTTTTTTGACTGCAGGCCTGATTATCGGCGGTGGACTGATAGTTGGTGTGGCGATCCGTCCGGGTCACCGTACACCCAAGTTAGCAAAATTTATGCAGCATGATGACGAAGTACTGGTCAACGCATGGGTAAAATTACTTCCTGATAACAGTGTTACAGTCATCGTATCTCATGCTGAAATGGGACAGGGAGCACAATCAGCGCTCGCTATGATGTTAGCTGATGAAATGGACGTGGATTGGGACTCAGTCACAATAGAAGAGGCGCCTGCTCATGATGAATATGCCAATTTTCACATGGCTAGAGAATTTTTGTTACCTGGGAAGATGCCTGGTATTGTCAACCAAACTATCAATGGTGTGTTTCTGACGATTTCTAAAACTATCGCGCTGCAAGTCACAGGCGGAAGTTTTTCTATACGTTCAACTGGTGAGCGCGGTATGCGAGTGGCGGGTGCTGCTGCAAGAGAATTGTTGATGCAAGCGGCTGCGCAAGAATGGCAAGTTGCAGTGACTGAAATTAGAGCGGATAAAAGTTACCTGTATCATGATGCAACCGCCCGTAATGCACCTTATATAAAATTTGCCAAAACGGCTGCAGAGCAACAGGGTTCGGAATTCCCGACACTCAAAATACCTCAACAGTTCAACCTTATGGGCAATGAAGACATTCAGCGTCTGGATATTCCAGAAAAAGTAGACGGCACTGCTAAATTTGGCATTGATGTGGTGTTGCCTGGTATGAGATACGCAACGGTTAAAACGTCTCCGGTTTTTGGAAGCAAAGTCGAGATAATCGATGCATCCTCTGCTGAAAAAATGAAAGGCGTGATCAAAGTGGTGAATCTTGGTGATGGCGTAGGTGTTATTGCGGATAGTTATTGGCAAGCTAAAAAAGCTATCGCGGCAGTGACCGTTACTTATTCCGCTAGTGAATGGGATAACACCAGTACTGACAGCATCATGGCGCAATTTCGAACAGACATGGACAAAGCTGTCGCCAACGGCGATGAGGAAGAGGATTTTTCCGAGGGGGATGCGCGTAACGTTATCGAGTTAGCCGCTAGCGTCATCACAGCGGAATATAGTGTACCTTACTTAGCGCACATCACAATGGAGCCGATGAATAGCACCGCTTTAGTTAAAGACGGCAAAATTGAAGTGTGGGGTGGTACACAAAACCCATTAGGCATTAGAGCTGCGATAGCGGAAGAGTTCGATATCGATGCAGACAACGTGGTGATCAACAATGTTTACTTGGGTGGCGGATTTGGGCGTAGAGCCATGAAAGATTACCCCATTCAGGCGGTAAAACTGGCGAGTGCTTTGCCTGGGGTGCCGGTAAAAATGATTTGGTCTCGCGAGGAAGATGTGCAGCATGACTTTTATCGTCCAGCGATTGTAAGCCGTTTCAAGGCTGTGTTGGGTAATTCTGGTTTGCCTACTGCTTGGGAAAATCAATATGTTGATAAACATGAGCCTAAAGAGGCGCCGTACATTCCTTATCAGGTCGATAATCAGTTTGTGCATTTCATAGAAAGCCCAACACACATACCGTTTGGTCCATGGCGTAGTGTTGACCATTCCCAGCATGCGTTTTTTACCGAATCTTTTATTGATGAACTTGCTCATGCAGCAGACCAAGACGCGTTTCAATATCGACGGACATTGTTGCAGTCAGAGCCACGTTATCTGAAAGTACTTGATGCGGTTGCAAAAATGTCAGATTGGGAGCGCCCTCTACCTCTGGGGTGGGGGAGGGGAATTGCTATTCATGGTTCATTTAATAGTATTGTTGCCGAAGTGGTCGAAGTCGATATGTCTAGTGGCTCACTAAGAGTTGATAAGGTTTTTTGTGTCGCAGATGCAGGCTTTGCTTATTGCCCTAATGCGTTTAGAGCGCAAATGGAAAGTGGTATTATTTTTGGTTTATCCGCTGCGATGCATGGCGAAATCACCATCAAAAATGGTGCTGTCATGCAAAGTAACCTGCATGACTACAAAGTGATAAGAATGAACACTGCGCCAGACATTTATGTTGAAATCATCAACAGTGGCGAAAAAACTGGGGGTGCCGGTGAGCCCGGAACTCCGCCAATAGCACCTGCATTAACCAATGCTATATTCGCCGCAACGGGAAAGCGAATTAGAGAATTACCAATTAAATTAGGCTAAGGACTTAGTATTTTTTAAGCGTGATAGAAACTAAACGATAATGAATACCCTTGATTTGCATAGTTACCATAATAATAAACCCAGCTTAAGCTGGGTTTATTATTTAATTAATTAAATAAGTAAATAAATGTATCAAATTCACTTTGCTGTTTTTGCAATGGTTTTGTCTAACATTTCAATAAGTTGATCTCGAGTGTAGCTATGGGGACCCCATTGATTGAGTTCTACTAACTGACGAATTTTTGTATTAATTGTTAAGGCTTGCTCTTGTTGATTTGGTGTGACTACATATCGGCGCAGTGGCTTGTCATCGAACAATGCATGCATGAAAGCTGCCGATACCTCATCTGGCTTTTTATAAGAAAGTTCTCTTGCTGTAGTGTCGCTAAACATCTTTTGCATATCGGGTGTGATTTCTCCCCCCGTAGCTTCTACTTTCGCAAAACTGCGTAATACTGAGCTGCGACGTATATGTGATTGGTAGTTGCCCGGTTCAATAACACTGACCATCACATCTAGCGGTGCCATCTCAAGCGCTAGCGCATCTGTAAAAGCTTCAATCCAATGTTTACTTCCGCTATAAGCACTTCCCCCTGCACGCGTTATAGTGCCTGCAATAGAGCCCGTGGTAGAAATGCGCCCTTTAGATTCAATAATTAAAGGAGAAAATGCTTTAGTAACACGATATACACCTTCTACATTAACGCGATAAACCATATTATGATCTTCAATGGGCGTCTGAGATATTGCCCCACCGTTGCCAATACCAGCATTATTAACCAGTGCATAGAGTCCAGTATCGTTGTCTCGAATTAAGGCAAGAACAGCATCTATTTCATCCTGTTTAGTGACGTCGAGTTTAACCGCTGTAATATTGTTAATTGCATTAAGTGCGCTTAGATCTTTGTCTTTTCTTGCACCGGCATAAACGTGATAGCCACTGCTTGCTAGTGTTTCAGCCAAATTACGGCCAATACCTGTAGAAGCTCCAGTCACCAGCACTGATTTCATTTTTATTTCTGGTTGACTGATAGCATGGGTTGGAACGCCAATTAAAAGCAAGGTTGCGACTAAAAAGTTAATAAAATATTGAACACGGATCATGAAGTTTTCCTTACGTAACCACATTAAAGCGGAAAGAGTGAGTCATTAGCTATCTATAAACATTATCACTAATTTATATAAAAACCTTGTAGTTATAAATTTATAAGGTGAATGGTTAATTATTCTAAAATTAGGAATGGAATGGAATAAAATAAAAGATAATTTATATGAATTTTGGGTAATCAGTCGGGAGTGATTTTATGTTTCTATATATGTATTGTGGGTCGAATTCACTGCACTAATTAGCGGTCAAAGGCGACTAATACCAAATTTAAGTTTAGCGTTGTTCCTTTGTTGCTAACTCCGTATGATTAGTTATACATTTAGACAGGATGAAATTCATTATGACAGATACCAATCCCAAAACTCCGCCAGCTGATTTTATGACCCAAGTACAATCCACCCAAACATTATGGGCATTACAAGACCAAGCCAGCGAAGGTTGGGTTGTTCTCGATTCAATTAATTTTGAAAACACCGATGTGATGCCCGTTTGGTCAAACAAGGAATTGGCTAAAAGCCACTGCGTTGATGAATGGCAAGACTACATACCTATGTCTATTAGCCTTGCTGATTGGTTGGAGTTTTGGGTGGAAGACTTAGCCGAAGACAATGTATTAATAGGAGTGGAATGGCGTGATGGCGGCGAATACTTAGAATTAGAGCTTGCAGAATTTAGCCAGATACTGGCTAAGATAGAAACACTGTAAAATGTGATCGCAGGGCCAGATGAAAGGGGTAGAATTGAGGTGCCCCTAACACTCGATATAATTACTTTTTCCAAAGTGGTCTACCACACTAAAACATTATCCTAATTACACGGATTATTTTTGCCTTTAAATAGCCTACCTATCTTCAATTGATGATTAAACTATATATTCAGGTATTAAACTCTGATGCCTTTAAACTGCTAATTCGATTTATGCTTGCTGCTAGTTAGTCAATCAGAGATTTGTTGGGTTTCATTCTATTGATTCCATATATTATAAAAATTGACAGTGTCAATATAAGATATATTATATGTTGTCTATTATTTTATACACTTAAACCGTGTTGTTCATCTCACAGATATGTTGATAAAAACTTTTTTTTATAGGTTATTCTTCAATTTGTGAACAGAGCAATTGTTTAATGAACCACCGTTAAGCATAAAATTAAGGGCTGTATGCCTAAGATATTGACCCCGGAAGAAATACTGTGTTTTCGCAATCGGATGTGTGATCAGGCGTTGGTGTCTTTTGGAAAACATGGGGTAGAGGGGATTTCTTTACGCACATTGGCCGCTAATTTGTGCTGCAGCCGCACTACGCCATACCGATACTTTAAAAATAAAGCTGATATTTTGGCGGCGTTAAGGCAAAGAGAGTTTGGACGAATTGCCGATATTCTTGCAGCTGCGCTGGAACAGGAGCCTGATACTAGCAAGCAGTTAGAAGTATTATTGCGTGCTTATTTACAGTTTGCTATTCAATATCCGGATTCGTACCGAGTGATGTATAACGAAGCCCAGCCAGACAGTGCTAAGTATAGTGAGCTGGAAGCTGAGATTTTTCGTAGTGCTGAACCCATGCGTCAGGTGGTTAATTGCTCTGTGGAAAACGGCACTATGATTGGTGATCCAGTGAATATTTTCTATGTGTTATGGGCAGGATTACATGGTCTGATTTCATTAAATTTGGCGCATTTGTTAGGCGATAAACGTAGCTTCGAAAACTTAGCCACAGCTATGATCCACTCATTGATCAGCGCGGTAATCAACGAGTAGAGCTATAAAGCCGGATGTTGATCAACATTAACTTTTCAAAAGGTAGAAACGTGTATAAAAATGCAGTCGCACTGTTTAGTCCGTTCAAACTGTTTAGCCCGTCCAATTGCAAGGTCGAGTCATCTATATACACAATGGCTAAGTCAGCAACATTGCCTGAAACTATGTGTGCAAATATAGGATGGATGTTTTTGGTCGGTGTCATGTTCAACGTTGAGTTTGCTGTTGGCCAAACTTTATTACAAGCCCTCAACAAAAATCATAAAACTATACAATATGAACTTGATCATTACTCAGGAGCAGTGCTTACGATCTTCTCGTAAGCCCAACCTTTATGTTGCCTTCTCATCCTAATAACGCCCTAGCCAAACGAACACTCTTGTTAGCAGCAGCTGCTATGGGTTTTGCGCAAACCGTACTCTTTGCCATATTAGCACCACTGGGGCGAGAAGTAGGCCTAGTAGAAGTGCAGATTGGCGCTATTATTTCTGCCTCTTCCTTAACTTTGTTTTTGGTTAGTCCCTTGTGGGGGCGTGCCAGTGATGTCTGGGGTAGAAGAAAAATCTTATTAATCGGTCTGTTTGGCTATTCTGTTGGCACCATAATGTTTGCTGGCGTATTTCAGGCTGCATTGTTAGGTTATCTTATCCCTGTAACCGCTCTTATATTATTAATTGTGACCCGTGTCGCTAACGCAACAGTGATGGCAGCAGTGTCTCCTTCAGCCAATGCTTACATGGCTGATATTACAACCGTAGAAGATCGTATTAAAGGTATGGGAGCCATCGGAGCCGCAGGCAATATTGGTTCAATATTAGGTCCTGCTATTGGCGGATTGCTCGCCAGTATTAGTTTGCTCACGCCACTATATTTCTCAGTTTTTTTAACGCTAGCCGCAGCTGTATTAACACTGTATGCCTTGCCGGAGTTGCCAAAGCCAGCGGTAATTAAAAAGCAACCAAGACTCAAATACACCGACGTAAGGATTTTCCCGCTTGTTGTCGCGGGTGTATTTTTGTTTATGGGTTTTGCCATTGTGCAACAAACCATTGCGTTTCGTTTTCAAGATGAGTTGGGGCTAAGCGGTGTCGATACTGCTAAAATTGTCGGGATTAGTTTGATGTTTTCAGCTGCGGCAGCGCTCCTTGTTCAATTACTAGTGATACCTCGCTTATCTGTTAGGCCATTTGTATTGCTAAGGATATCTATGCCTATGATGATGATTGCTTTTGCCATGATGGCAATGGGCCATACTCAGAACATGTATATATTGTCTATGTGTATTCTGGGATTGGGCATGGGTCTTGCTGGGCCTGGATTTATGGCCGGTGCCTCTATTGCTGTCTCATCAGAAGAGCAAGGCGCTGTGGCTGGTGTGGCCGGTTCCTGCCCGCCACTAGGTTTTACGGTAGGGCCCTTGCTAGGGACTTATTTATATTCAGTAGATGGCGCGTTACCCTATTGGTTTGCTTTCACCAGTTATTTCGTATTATTTTTATTTACGCTTAAGTTTAAAGACAAAAAGTGATGTTTTATCTTTAAACAATGAATTGGTAGGCGTGTTGCATAAAAAGCAAGTCCTCTGGTGCACATCACATTTGTGCCCCTTTAATCATTAAATTATCATGAACTTTAGACAATTTAGCGATACTTAGTGGGCTGCGGTATTCCACTATATTTTTGACATCAGGTACTGTTCTGTTCAAATGGTTCGTGGGCTGGCGACATCACCTATTTAAAGATAGTTCTAGGGTGGATGTATCTGGCTGTCGTGATGGATTTATACTCACGCCGATCTGTGAGTTGGCACTTAGAAAAACGTATGACGACGGACTCGATAAGTCAGGCTATTATCAAGGTTGTAAATTTTACATTGTCCAAATAGGAGTTCGTTTTCCACAGTGACCGGGGCTCACAATATACCAGCCGTCGCTTCAGCAAACTATTAAGGGTTGGTGTATAAATACCTCAATAGGCGAAGTAGGGGCGTGCTGGATAGTGCGGTGGTAGAGCGATTCTTTGGCAGTTTGAAATATGACTGGATATTGTAAATTGCCAAAGGGATTCGCGAACATATGAAGCTATATGTCACTGATAAATTATGAAATATCTTTAAAGAAAGCGTTCGGTTGGAGTTGACTAGAACAGAACTTCCTTAATGCTTTGTTCACCTTGGGTAAGCTGTTCAGAATTTTTTCTAGCCATCCTTTAACTTAGTAACTAAGTAACTAATTAGTGTTTAAAATGATGTTGAGCACAGACCAAATTAATTAATCCCAGATTGGTTTGAGCCGTGGTCATTTAATTAAGCTTTAGGTTAGAGAGAAATCGATAGCTTTAGGTAATAATAGATTCAAAGATGAACTGACTTTAATAAAATTACAAGTTTGTTATTAGGTTTTAAATTTGTAAGACTCTAGTATTTAATTTCGATCCAAGTTTGCATGACTACGCCATCGCCCGGGACTACTTTTGTAACGTTCTTTAAATCGGTGGGCGAAGCTGGCACTGTCGGCATATCCTACGGTGTCGGCGATTTGCTCTAAATTGCAATTTGTATAACGCAATAAATAACAGGCATATTCCATACGGGCTTGGGTCAGTAATTTCATAGGTGTCTTGCCTGTTTCTTTTTTACATAGTCGATAGAACTGTGGCTCTGACATGTGTAGTTCAGCTGCCAGTAAACTCACGCTCCATGGTAACTGCAGCTGTTTATTAACGTTACGTATCAGTGCTTGAAAACGCTGCTGCTGCGCACTTTGTGTGGGTGTCTTTTTTAGGGTCTGTTCAATCTGATACAGTAATACTTCGATGAGCCTTAGCTGAATGTCGGGTTTATAACGGCCATCACTGTGCTCAAAATCTCTGATCAATGACATGGTTTGATATAACAACGAGGTGTTGGCACTTTGCCAGACACCTGCTTTGAGTTGGTGAATAAACTTATACTCTGGGCAGTCATGTAATAACAACCAGCACATGTCCCAATGGTCTGCGTCAAGCTCATAGAGGAAAGGCGTCCCCGCCGGTATTAGCATCATGGTGCTTGGGCCAATAGATTGGCATCCCGACTCTAAGGTGAGTTTTCCAGCGCCTGATTGGGTGGAAATTAAGTAATGGACATGAACTTGATCATTCTTCCGGTCATTTAAATATTCGCCTTTACCCGTTTTTCCTATCTGGTAGGTTTGTCTTAAATGTGACACGCCCGCAAAGGCAATAAGGGATTTTCCTTTACCAGGAAGCGATTCAAAGTTAAGAAATGATTCTTTACAACTTGGGTCGATATTAAGAATTTCACGCCACATACTTTTATTCACATGATAGTTTCAGACATGATACATGATATTCGTAATGATGTTTATTTGCTTACACTCTTATAAAATACATGCTTATTCCATTTATCTGCTATTGAACAAAGTTAAATATCGCCATGCTAAATAACAATACATCAACACTGAAACAAAGCTTTAAACTTGCTTGGCCTATTTCGTTACAAAGCATTCTGGTGACGATGTTGGGAATGAGCGACATTATGATGGTGGGTCATCTAGGTGACTCGGCCGTTGCTTCTGTTGGATTGGGCAACCGCGTTCAGTTTGTTATATTAATCATTCTATCGGGTTTGGCTACTGGTGTAGGTGTGTTATCTGCGCAGTATTTTGGGGCAGGTAAAAACGGTCGTATTAGTCCTGTCATTATAAAAACACTGGCTATTGGTGCTGGGGTTTTATTACCTGTGGTATTGCTGACCTTTGCTTTCGGTGATCTTATTGTCGGGCTAGGCACCACTGATCAAGTCATCATTAACACTGGC
>Ga0302131_1001220_pt1 | contig 14216 bp, 8 predicted proteins | sample CB9_20m_MG_FD_203105 | JGI IMG/M metagenome (GOLD analysis project Ga0302131, IMG submission 203105) | Marine microbial communities from Western Arctic Ocean, Canada - CB9_20m | ecosystem: Environmental > Aquatic > Marine > Oceanic | place: Canada: Western Arctic Ocean | collected 2017-09-19
GGTGTCGAAACTAAAAAAACTTATTGCCGTATCTGCCACAATTATTGTGCAATGGAAGTCGATGTCTTGGACGGTAAACCGATTGCTGTGAGAGGAGATACCAGTGACCCGGTATATGGAGGCTATACCTGTATAAAAGGCCGTCAACTTCCAAATGCCTATGATCATGAATCAAGAATCACTCAACCGCTTAAGAAATTAGCGGACGGTAGTTGGCAAGAGATCTCATCCGCGCAGGCGCTAGACGAGATCGCTGACAAGGTTAAGGAAATTATTGTTGCGGACGGCGCGAGATCGATCGCAACCTACTGCGGGACCTACTCGTTTCAAGAGTCTGCTGCGCTCGCCGTATCTAGAGCCTTTCATGACGGCATTGGGTCCCCATCTTACTATACTTCAGTCTCCATTGATCAGCCTGCAAAAGGCATTGCCCTGTCAAGGTTTGGTGTTTGGGCCGGTGGCCCCCACAGTTTTGAGGGCGCAGACGTTGCATTGATCGTCGGTTGCAACACCTTGATATCGCATTTTGCACCTTATGGAGGAATACCGCCTTTCAGTCCAAGGAAAGCTCTAAATAGAGGCTTGAAAAACGGTATAAAGATGATCGTTATTGATCCTCGCAAGACAGAGGTCGCCCGAAAAGCTCATATTCACCTGCAAGTGCGCCCTGGGGAAGACCCAACGCTACTGTGTGGCATTGTTAAAGTAATACTGGACGAAAATCTCTATGATGCGGCGTTTTGCGAGCAGTTCGTTGATGGTGTAGAAGAGCTGCGCGAGGCGGTGAAAGACTTCACGCCTGAGTATGTGGAGTTAAGAGCTGGGGTTCCGGCAGAGCTTGTTGTCGAAGCCGCCAGAGTTTGGGCTAATGGCAAGCAGGGCACCGCGACAGCTGGTACCGGACCCAACATGGCGCCCAGAGGTAATATCATGGAACACCTGCTGCATGTGCTAAACACGCTTTGCGGCCGTTTTAACAAAGAAGGAGATAAAGTTCCGAATCCCGGTGTTTTGTCGCCAACCGGTAATCGTAAAGCAGAGGTGATCGCTCCTTGGGCTGCGTTCGGCAAAGATTTTCCACAATCCCGTATTCGTGGTTTGAGCGAGTGTTGCGGTGAGATGCCTACAGCGGCCTTAAACGACGAGATACTTGAACCCGGTGAGGGGCAAGTCAAGGTGCTCTTCAATATCGGTGGAAACCCGATGGTCGCTTTTCCAAATCAGCACAAGACGGTTCGAGCGATGAAAGCTTTAGAGTTACTCGTTTGTATAGACGTTAAAATGTCAGCAACGGCGGTGATGGCCGACTACATATTACCGGGAAAAATATGTTTAGAGCGAGATGATGCGCCAGTAATGGCGGATACGTGGTTCGACGTTCCTTACACGCATTATGCTGAAGCGATCGTAGAGCCCAATGGCGATTTAATAGAAGAATGGGAGTTCTATTGGGAGATCGCTCATCGGCTTGGGATCGAACTAAATTTAGGCGGGGGCATTCTGCCTATGGACGCTGCCTTTGGTGTGGCAACAGGCGGGACAATCCCAACAGACCACAAACCCACTAAATTTGAGGTTTTAGAGCTGGTTACAACGGGCACAAAGGTACCGTTGCAGGAGATAAGAGCTAAAAAAGGCGGGTTTGTTTACGAAAGCATCGAGTGCATCGTGGAGAAGGGCGACTCAACCGCCAGACTTCAGCTAACCCCGTCAGGCATAGAAAGTGAAATTCGTGAAATCAGAGAAGAGAAGTTGTCGACAACCGGAATCCCGGAAAAAGACGGAACTTACACCCATCTGCTTACCAGCAGGCGCCTAAACCATGTTTATAATTCATCAGGGCAACAATTTGAAGCAGTGAAAGAGAAAGGCACCACCAATCACGCGCATATGCACCCTGATGATCTCTTAAAGTTAGCGTTGGTGTCTGGTGATTTGGTCCAGATCCGTGGCCCGGGCGGCCGAGTAACTGCGGTGACGAAAGCAGAAACATCGATCCAGCAAGGCGTCTGTTCGCTGGCTCACGGTTGGGGTTTTCACCCGGACTACGACGACAACGAAAATGTTCGTGAGATCGGTGCTAGTTCCAATCGTTTGATATCTGACGAGGCCGAATATGACCCAATCTCAGGAATGGCCCGCCAAAGTGCTATTCCGGTGACTATCACGGCGCTATAGGTGATATGAAATAAAGCGTTTGCTGTTAACTTGTCTTAGGCGCAATAGCGTGTCGGCAGGTTAATAGCGCGTCATCGTGTCTGAGGATCCGTGCAAAAAGCACCCGCATTAAGAAGTGCGGCCGGACAACGTGTGGTAGATCTTCTGTCATCAAGGTAAATAAACGAGATTACAGATGACGTGTAAACGTTAACATAAAGTGCTGGTTTGTCAGGCAGGTGAGTAAGACCGGCGTGAGCTACGAACGGTGGCATCCAGATCTCAATTCAACGAAAAACCGAGGCCCTAATGAGCGAAGTGCTAGAAAAACTAGAACAATGTCCTATTCATGAATTAAGTCCGATGCATCCGGATTTGTTGCGCTGTCCTGCTGCCTTGAACAAGCGCCTTCGCGACGAAGCGCCTGTATTCCAGGACCCTTCCTCCGGTATCTATTTTATTTCTCGATTCGATGATGTGGTCGCAATGTCCCAAGACTCAAAAACATTTTCTAGTGTGATGGGCGGTGCCACAACGCGAGCGGTCGAATCTTCAGAACCGGAGGTTGTGGAAATCATGGCGCAAGGATATGCGGATGTGCCAACGATGCTCACTCAGGATCCGCCGTTGCAGCGCCGATACCGTAAGTTTGTTGACGGGGTGTTTGCGCCAAGCGCGCTGAATGCGCTTGAACCAATGATTGACTCGATTTCTCATGAACTCATTGACCGTATTGAAGACAAAGGAGAATGTGAGTTTTTGAGTGAGTTTGGGGTGCCGTTGCCACTAACAGTGATCGCTTCCCAAATCGGTGCTCCCATAGAAGACCTCCCTAAGCTACGGCGATGGACCGAAGCTTTTATCGATAATTTAAGTCAACAGGTAGACCTGGATGGCAGAATTAAAACGGCTAAAAGTATTGTCGAGTTTCAACACTATTTTATTTCGCGCTTGGAAGAACGTCGCGACAAACCTCAGGACGACATTTTGTCCAAGATCGTCAACGCCAGCATAGAAGGCGATATGCCACTGAATAACGGTGAATGTCTATCAATGCTGAACCAGATATTAGTCGCCGGCAACGAGACAACGGGTGCCGCGCTAACTCAGGGCATACTATTATTGATCGACAACCCTGATCAATACGAAATGATCAAGGCTGATCCTTCACCCCATATGATTGCGAATTTTGTAGAGGAAGTGCTGCGGGTCTCAAGCCCGTCCGCGAATATGTATCGCCGCACGACGCGCGATGTCGAAATGCATGGGGTCAGCATTCCTGAGAATTCAATCTGTTTCGCTCGGTTCGCCTCAGCAAACCAAGACGAGAGTCAATTTCAGGACGCGCTAAAGTTTGACATCACTCGTGACAACTTGAAGACCCATGTCGCATTCGGCAAAGGAGTGCATCATTGTTTGGGTGCGGCTCTCGCTCGGCGTGAAATGAACGGTGGTTGCAAAGTCCTGTTCCAACGTCTTGAGAATTTTCGTCTGCAGCCAAACGACGAAGCCCCGGAGTTTATGGCCAACGCGTTATTACATGGCCTAGAACGCCTGAATATTGCGTTCGACGTTCGTCGTTAGCGATACATGGGTGGCACTTAACAGATACCGTCTTTGAATTTTTGATCTTGATGAAAGCGTCAGGAAGTTTGTCTCACCAAAGAAATTCCGCAATTTTTGCAGTGAAAGCGTCGTTTTCCGCGAAAACGCCGCTGGGATTTATAAAGTAGCCGCAAAAATGCCCGTAGGAGATATAGCATCGCTGATTCAAATTTAATCACAATACAAGGGGGCAGGGCTGTCCCTGTTAGTGATGAGGTTTATCGGGCTGTCAAGGACCTCAACGTTGAAATCGGCCTACTGAAAGAACGCCTGGAGGAGTACGAGGGTCCAGAGGCGTTAGGAAAGCGAGGTATTAACTCCAAAGTTGTGCGCCGATTGACCGCAGTGCTTTACCAGTGCCTTGGTCTTGATCATTTGAGGCTGGCGCTGCTGGCTGAAGGCGCTGGTTTCGATTGGGTTCTGGCAGGATTATGGGCGATTGACGCTGCGGAAGTGTCGGATCAGGCTGGCAGCGGTGCTTTAATGGATGACCTGGAGCGCCAACTAGCGTTGCTGGCGGATGAAGTTGAGATCGGCTTCGATCAACACAAAGCGTTCGCCTTTGCACTGCGCTACCATGAGGCTCGTCTGGCACAGGAGACTAAAATGGCTTCCGATAGATATGCCAGAACAAACGATTAAGGGTTGAAAATGCAGTGGCGCCCACGATCATTACCGACGGCAGCGGTAAGAAAAGGATAATCAAATGGCCTCTGGCCCTAATTCAAAAATAATGCGGCATAGCCCTGTTTGAGTTCGGTCTCGCCTGCGCCATCGAGGGAATTAGTGGATACTGTGAGTTTACGAGTGATTTTCAGGTGCCGTTGCCCTAGCCGGCAGAAACTTCAACGACCTTTTGAAAATAGCTAATGGTGTAAGAGTCTATTCGCCAAATATCGTCTTTACCCTTTAGCAAATCCCAGGTGTACCGCGCGGTTCCGGTCACTTGGGTCTCTACCCGGGTTTTTTCAGGAACGTTAAAAGCTGCAATTTCCAGTGGGATATACATCATGTAAGCTTCGGCAACGGCTCGCTCATTGGTTTGCTCATGAATGGTCAGATTGGTGTCAAGATGCAGTGGTTGAGTGCCGGCGTTGACCATCCCCTCACGATATCCGCTCAATAGGTTCTTAAAGTCGTCACCAACGAGCGTGACGGGCGGCGTATCGGAAAGGCAGATGATGCAGGTTGGGTTGTCTGTGAAGAGCGTAAACCAACTCGCAAGTTCATTTCTGTCGAAATGGTTTGAATAGGCATTGCATAAGTTAATAATCGCCAAACGGTCTTTGACATCAAAGTCAGTATTACCGGGATGATTCATTGGATTATTTTGTCCATTTATATTGATTCGTGCTCAAGGTAAGACGTTGTTGTTCAAATTGCAACGCTGCCAGTTGTCTTGTGATTTATCCCCCTAAATAAAATTGATTAAGGTGCTGACGGTTATTCAACAACGTTGATAGCCATGCCTCAGGGTAGTGACTTACCATCGTTTAGGGGCGGATCCTTTCCTTTACGCAGGAACCAGTTAATACCTAATTTTGCCTCGTCCCTATTATTTAAACAGCGAAACCTGGCTCTCCACCCTCGTGGAAAACCCTGCTACACTCAACGGCCTATCTGCATTAAAGCGATATGTATATGCGCCAATCAAGTTCCGCCCCTAAAATAGAACAGCTGGATGCTGTGGTCGTTGGAGCTGGCTTCGCCGGTCTCTACATGCTGCATCGTTTCAGGCAACTAGGACTGCGCGCACGAATTCTTGAGGCCGGCGGTGGCGTTGGCGGCACTTGGTATTGGAATCGTTATCCTGGCGCACGTTGCGACATTCCCAGTTTGCAATACTCTTATCAGTTTTCGCCAGAATTAGAGCAAGAGTGGCAATGGAAAGAACGATATGCACCGCAAGCAGAGATCATGGCTTACGCTAAGCACGTGGTCGATCGTTTCGAACTCGCCCCTGACATTCAATTTAACACCCGTGTAGCTTCAGCACACTTTGACGAAGACGCCAGCCATTGGAACGTCACCACGGAGGCTGGCGAAGTGATATCGGCTCGCTTTTGCGTGATGGCCACCGGATGCCTATCTTCCGCTAACGATCCCGAGTTTCCCGGGCGAGAAAGTTTCGCCGGGAATTGGTATCACACTGGACGGTGGCCGCATGGGGGCGTCGACTTCAGTGGCCAGCGGGTAGCCGTGATAGGCACCGGCTCGTCGGCTATTCAATCTATACCGCTTATCGCCGAACAGGCGGGCCAACTGACTGTTTTTCAGCGGACGCCAAACTTCTCCGTGCCAGCACATAATAGGCCACAGGATCTAAATGAAGAGGCCGAGGTGAAAAAAAATTACCGTGCGTTTCGCGCAAATGGCCGCGCCCAGCCAATAGCGTGGGATACGGCTGGCAACGAGCGTACAGCCGAAGAGCACACACCTGATGAGATACGCGCGGAGTGTGAGCGCCGCTGGGAAATGGGCGGACTTTACTTTTACGGTACTTTTGCAGACCTGCTGGTAGGCAAAGAAGCGAACGACATTGTTGCAGCGTTTGTGCGAGGGAAAATACGCGAGCGAGTAAACGACCCCGTTCTGGCTGATGCGTTGTCACCGGATACCATATTTGGTTGCAAACGTATTTGTGCAGACACAGGTTATTTCGAAACGTATAACCGTAGCAATGTAACGCTGGTAGACATTGCAGAATCCGGTATCGAAGAGATCACTACCCACGGCGTGCGGGCGGGCGGGAAGGAATACGCGGTAGACGCGATTGTCACTGCGACGGGTTTTGACGCCATGACGGGATCGCTCGATAGAATTGATATTCAAGGCAAAGACGGTCTGAAACTTAAAGAAAAATGGCAAGCAGGGCCACGAACTTATCTTGGGCTAACCACCTCGGGCTTCCCGAACTTCTTCATCATCAGCGGGCCGGGTAGTCCCTCTGTACTGACTAATATGATCACCTCTATCGAACAGCACGTTGAATTTGTTGCCGATTGTGTCGCCTGGCTGCAGGACCAAGCACTAGCGAGCATCGACGCTTCTATAGAGGCAGAGGACGATTGGGTAGATCATGTCAACGAAGTGGCTGGCGAGACGCTATTGCTGGGCTGCAACTCATGGTACCTGGGCGCGAACGTGCCGGGAAAGCCTCGGGTATTCATGCCTTATCTGGGTTTTCCTGAATACGTGGAGAAATGTGATTCGGTGGCGAAAAATGCCTACGAGGGTTTTCAGACTGCATAAATAATGGTCCTATATGCGCAGTGCCGGAACCTTGGAAAACATCAGTCGGGGTTACTGATCTAGTTGATCTATTAGTGGCGGGTTCATAAGTAGAACCCGAGGTACACCCTAAGATTTCAGTTGGGTGCAGCTTGATCACCCAAACGCACGCAGTAAATCCAGCGTGTGGTGGGAAGTAAGGCAGTGAAATTTACACAACTTACTTCAGATTAAGCGTCATCAAATTTCCAGGTTAAATTTAAAACCGTATCGAATATCCTCGCGGGTTTGTGGTCCGTTTAAGGATTCATAGAAAGGCTTGCCGACTTCCAGCTCTATATAATTACCGTTTGATAGTACCGGTATTCGGAGCCCCAGGATTAATTTAGCCTGACTCCCGCCGTACATCTCCGGATTGGTAACAGACGCCGGGTAGGGAAACGGGCCGGGAACCATCAGATCGGTATCCTTGCCATGAATACTGTCTGAATACTCGTAGATTAGTTTAATCGACGGCTTGACCCAATCTAACTTGTTAAACCTCAGCCAGGTCGCCGCCGAAACTCGATTACCCAATCGGTAATCTCTATCATTTTCTCCTAAACGGATTTTAGCGGCCAGTACAGTCCCCCAGACGAATCCGTTTCCGATGCCTGAATATCGAATACTCGCAGGGATATCATAGGTACCTGACCCCAGTTGCATTGAATAGGGAAGCTGCTGATCGCCGGGGGCACGGGGAGTGTCCCCTTCCTTGTCAATGGAGCCAGTGGGAAAACTTAGGCCCAAGGTTAACTGTAAGTGCTTCTCACTCGACGTTTCCAATTGGTAGGATCCCATAACAGAGACATCGCCTATCCCGCTGGAACGAATAGTAAAATCCGCGTAAGCGGGAACAATGCTGATGTGATCGGTACTTTGCTTGATATAGGGGACGGCTAACCTAACGCTTATTTTTTCGCTGAGTTCGTATCCCAGAACAAGTGCATGAACCTTTTGCGTAATCGTTGTCGGCACCACCGGGAAATTATCCTTGGTGCGCGGCTCTAGCCCAGGCGTAAACAATACCTCGTCATTGGAAAGGTTATCGCTGCCTTTGTTAAAGCCTTCAAAGTCTGCTTGCTGAAACCGGTATTGAAAACTCCATTTACTTTTAGTGTCGGGCGCTGTTTTGTTTCTTGCACCACCAGTACCTGGGTCGCCGATTTCGGCGCTGAACAATTCCTCCAGACTAAGGTTTAGAAGATCTGCAGGTACATTTTGGCCCCAAGTTGAAGCAGAGAAGATAGAGAGGAAAAAACATGCCCAGAGTGAAAAAAGCGATGGTCTTAGTTGTTTTCTAATAGTCAATTTCATTGGCCGGGTTCCCTGTTGTCTTTTTCCTCGAGGTGACCTACCCATTTATCGAGAACTGATGAAAGTTTTTCCATCTCTAGCGGCTTGCTTAAGTAACTGTCCATACCAGCTTTTAAGAACTTCTCACGATCTCCCGTCATAGCATAGGCGGTTAATGCAATGATTGGAACTGATTGAACAGCGCCTGATTTCTGTTCTAATTCGCGAATCATGGCGGTGGCCGCCACACCGTCGACCTCTGGCATCTGTACATCCATTAATATCAAGTCCACCGGGGTCTCGGAAAATAGCTTTACCGCTTCAGCGCCGTTATTGGCAATGATTGGATTACAGCCAAAAGTGTTTAGTGCCGCGCGAATAAAAATCTGGTTGACCTCATTATCCTCGGCGACCAAAATTTGAGCGTTATATTGCCTTGAGTTTGAAAGCTGTTTTTTATCCAGCGATTCATCAAAAATATCTAGTCTGACGGTTTTTTGAGTTTCTTTGTACGAAAGCGCCAAAGGCAATTGGAACCAAAAACGAGAGCCTTGGCCTGGCGCGCTCGCAACGCCAAGCTCCCCACCCATCAGGTCTGCTAATTGTTTTGATATAGCAAGTCCCAAGCCTGTGCCACCGAATCGGCGGGTTGTCGAAGAATCCTCTTGGGAAAAATTTTCAAAAATGGTTTGTTGGGCATTGTTGGCAATGCCAATTCCGGTATCTTGGACTTCTATGCGTAACATAGTCGTATCTAAACCATCGTTTACCACTGAAACGTCAATGGAAACATAACCCGTCTCAGTGAATTTTACGGCATTGCCGACCAGGTTGATCAGTATTTGCTTTATTCGTCCCTGATCGCCCCTCACTATCAACGGTACGTCTTTGGCAATGTGGCAGCGTAATCCCAGACCTTTGTTTTCGGCGCTTTTTATTAACAAGTCTTTGGTGGCTTGTACGCACTCGTAGATAGAAAAATCTGTTATATCCAAGGTTAGCTTTCCGGATTCAATCCGTGAAAAATCTAGGATGTCGTTAATGATTGTCATCAGGGAATTGCCTGACAACTCGATGATTTCACCAAACTTTCGTTGCTTAACGGAAAGCTCCGTATTGAGTAACAAAGAGGTCATACCCAGAACCCCATTCATAGGGGTGCGAATTTCGTGGCTCATATTGGCGAGGAATTCAGATTTTGCTTTGGTCGCAGATTCCGCTATAGCTTTTGATACCTGTAGTTCTTTAACCATTTTGTCCAGCTTTTGGTCACGACTTTGAACCCGTTCCAGCATGTCATTAAAGCCATCGCTCAGGGAACCCAGTTCGTCATCCCCCGACACCTTAACTCTCTGATCGTAATCCCCATGCGAGGAAACTTTTTTCATTGCATCGGCAAGGTTACCGATAGGCACAATGATGAATCTCACGAAAAGCCCGGCGGTTAAAGAGCTAAAGGCCAGGGAGACGAGAAAAAAAATGCCGAAGATAACAGCCATCCTGAAAAAGCCGTCTCGTAGTGGCTGTAAATCGATTTGAATGGCAATAACCCCAAGAACTTCATCGCCCAGGGTGATAGGTCCTCTTACATCAAGAACCTCTCCGAAATTAACGACTGTCTCGGAACCCTCAATAACCAAAGCTAAGGACTGCTCCAGTTTGGTGTGACCCATGACGCCGTGCCAAGAGAGAGCTTCTTGCGGTAATCGCTGGTCAGGGTATCTTGCGTACAGTTCTAGATTAGCGGTGTAAATTTGTGCCGACAAAACATTCGGGTCGGCCGTCAACGCGGAAAGTACCTCGGTCGCAGCGTCTGGGTCTTGAAAGACTAATGCGGCGGCACTGTTGATGGCCAGAACCCTGATTAGAGTTGAATTATGTTGGACCATCGACTCACGTTTTAAAAGGGTGTGGCCCAGGATAAAAGTGAGAGACCACAAGGTCAGCATCATGGCGCTCATGATCATAGTGACTGTGGTTATTTTTCGTTTTAGGGGTAGATATTGAATAAGTTTAATCATCGATTTTCGCCTCGTCAGGGGCGTTATAGATGGTTGCCAGTTTCAATAATTTAGAGCTTATTTGTATTCTTTGCGCCCTGGCAGTAGCCAAATTTATATGAACTTGTACACGAGCACCCTGGCGTCGAAACTCTATTATGCCGCCATTTGCCACGAATCCCTGCGAATCGCCAACAGTGAGGACTGACTCTTCTGGGCGCAATTGAAGCGATTCGCTTTTATTGTTGTCGGCGCCCAAAAATAAGATATGGCACTGTCTGATGTTCGACAAGTCTGCTAGCAAGGTGTAGCGCCTTGTCTCACCTGCTGTCTGTTTGGCAGCGATCAATTCCTTTAGGGCGTTTACAACAGGTCCCTCATGAACAGCGCAGTAAGTTAGCGCGGCAGTTTGCGCGGCAGTTAGCGCGGCAGTTTGCGCGGCAGTTAGCGCGGCAGTTTGCGCGGCAGTTAGCGCGGCAGTTTGCGCGGCAGTTTGGCCAGTCGTGGCCCTGGTTTCCCAGGTTATAAATTGGGCGAAGCTGTAAAGGAATGCTGCCTTGATCTCGTGCTCTTCGTAACTGCGGGAACTTGCTTCGGGGATCGCGATCATCAGACCAATCAAGAGCTTGAACATCATGCCTGAAGCATTTACGAAACCTGGAGTTTTGGTGCGTTGGATACTAACCACAATAGAGCCCATGGCACCTAATTTAGAAAGGGCCAGTATTTACTCAAACTGAAGGTAAGTCAAAATAGTAATAGCCGCTTTGATCGGGAAGTGTCTGATTGCATAGGAGTGTTTCCCGGAACCTCTACTGGCAAGCGTGAAGGCTCTGCGGATCCTATTTAGCAATTTTATGTCCACATTTTGAAACGAGCGTAGGGCTGCTGACAATCGGGAATGATTCGTTAGATGAGACTCGAACGGGCTCGCCGAGTCAGAGCAAACAAAGAGCAAACAAAGAGCAAACAAAGAGAAGCCCGAGTCTATTAATAGTAACCCGAGTCTATTAATAGTAACCCGAGTCTATTAATAGTGACTCGAGCCTATTAATAGTGACTCGAGCCTATTAATAGTAGCCCAAGCCTATTAATAGCAACCCAAGCCTATTAATAGCAACCCGAGCCTATTAATAGTAGCCCGAGCCTATTAATAGTAGCCCGAGCCTATTAATAGTAGCCCGAGCCTATGCCTCTTGCGGGTCGCTGGACAGGCGATAATAAAAGTATTATTTTCGATCGATGTCGGGTCTGTGCGCCAAGCGCTAAATCGCCGGCAGGTAACGCCTGTAATCCCGCAGGTTAATGAATCCAGTGAGATCAAGCATGCGCCTATTCCTCTTTCTCCTAGTGCTGATGCTTGCCGCTTGTAGCAAACAAGAATTGAATAAGCCATTCGTTGCAAAGACTACAATCGTTATCGACACTGAAATTCAACGCGATACTACCGATTCAGCCGGGTTGGAGAGCGCCCGCCTGAATATCTGGTTTGATGAGCAATATGCCGAACAACTTGATTTCAGCCCGCAGACAAAGACCCGCTTGGGTGATAAATCTGACTATGACAGTCTTAATGATTACAGCATGGCGGGCTTCGATGAACGGCTACAGTGGCGCAGGCAGAGCGTCGCCAGAATGGAACAAAGTTTCGATTACAGTCTTCTTAACCATGAAGCTAAGTTATCCTTTGACATGTGGCGTTACTCACTAGATCGCTCCGATGCAGGTATCCCGTTTCGAGAGCATGGCTATATATTTGGGCGTGGCGGGCCACATGTTTCGCTGCCAAACTTCTTGATTAATTACCATCGCGTCGATGATGCATCAGATATAGAAGCTTACTTGTCGCGATTAGGAGCGCTCGATCGAGTGTTTGGCGAGTTACTGGACCGCGCACGGTCTGCATCAGCGAAGGGTATTCGACAGCCAACGTTCGCCTACGACTTCGCGATGGCGGAAATAGATAGAGTTACCTCTGGCGTGCCTTTTAATACTAATGACGGTTCCCGGAGTTCGCCAATCTGGACTGATGTTCAAGGCAAGGTTGAGGCGCTAGTTGAAAATGATTCGATCAGTAGCGGTCAGGCTAAAAGATACATAGCCAAGGCGCGTGAAATTTTAGAGGGTGAAGTCATGCCTTCTTATCGGGAGATACTCGCCTGGTTAAAACAAGACAAGGCGTTAGCATCCGAAATATCCCAGGGGGTATGGGCACTTCCCAATGGTGAAAACTACTATAGCTATCGCCTTGCCCAAATGACGACACTGGAACTGTCAGCAGATGAAATCCATGAAATTGGTTTGGCGGAAGTCGACCGCCTACATCTTGCGATGGAACAGATAAAGATCAGGGTCGGCTTTAATGGGTCTCTTCAAGATTTCTTCGTGTTCATGCGAGAGGATGAACGTTTCTACTTTCCTAACACCGACAAAGGGCGTCAGGATTATCTTGATCTAAACAATCAGTACCTTGATGCGATCACGCTGAAGCTACCCGACTATTTCGGTAGACTGCCGAAGGCGCAATTAGAGGTTCGCCGCGTGGAGCATTTCAGGGAGCAAGCCGGTGCAGCGCAGCATTATGCATCCGGTACACCCGATGGTTCTCGTCCTGGGGTGTTTTATTCGCATATGTCAGATATGTCTACGTTACCCATATTTCAGATCGAGGATGTGGCCTATCACGAGGGCAGTCCCGGGCATCATATGCAGATATCAATTCAGCAGGAGTTAACCGGGGTGCCAAGGTTCCGCACGCAATACCGCACAACCGCCTACACAGAGGGCTGGGGACTTTATGCGGAATGGCTCGCCAAGGAAATGGGCGCGTTTGAGGACCCATATTCCGATTTTGGGCGCCTGAGCGGCGAACTTTGGAGAGCAATTCGTCTGGTTGTCGACACCGGTATACATGCTCAACAGTGGGGCGAAGAGCGCGCCGTGCAATATTTTATCGACAACTCCGCGCAGGCAGAGGGTGCGATACGCTCAGAGATCCAGCGTTACATCACTCGCCCAGGGCAGGCGACAGCCTACAAGATTGGCATGATGAAGTTTCAGCAACTTCGCCATAAAGCAGAATCCGCACTAGGAAATGATTTTGATATCAGAACATTCCACGATCTAGCGCTTGGCGCAGGTGCGGTACCGATGTCCTTGCTGGAATCGAGGGTAGATCATTGGATTGAAGAGGTCCAATCAGGGCTAAATTGATCCTGAAGGAAGTGGCAATAAGACGGGGCATTTAACTGCATGGGACGTTCCGTGGGCCTGAGCGGGAAGGGTAACCATTGAGTTGCCATTAGTGGCGGTCGACGGACTCTGCTCGCCTATCGCCTATCGCCTATCGCTAATCGCACAATGTGACGGCATAAGCGCCCTGGTTTCCTGCATGGTCAGGACTTGAACGTCGGGCGAGCCTCATTTGGGCAGGTCTACTTGCTGACGATTCATAGTCAAGCGCGCGTGTCTATTCATGCTTGGCCTCTGCGCCGGTTTCGAGTTAAATATCGCAGGCCTTGTTGCCGAGCGCTGTAGCTCGATCCACCAGAATTTTTGAGTGTGATAAATACCCTGGCGTCATCCGAAAAATGCATGAAGACATGCCGTGAAAGTTAGTTTAATCGGCGATTCGCTCGGGTCGAACCAGACGCTCATCTTGCCTGTAATCGGGCCAGGTTTAATCGCGACATCTAATAGATCCACTTTTTTGTCCTTATGACTCCAAGCCCCCGTATCGGTCCAAAATACAAGTCGTTTTAGAAGGTGGTATTAAAAAGGGCGTGTCGTGCCAGTCCACCCGATGTCTGACAGCGTTGGAGAGGCCTGGCATACTGATTCCTGGTCGACCGACAGGGGTCTTGCGCTATGCTACGCTAGGTCTATCCA
>Ga0302131_1001221_pt1 | contig 14216 bp, 12 predicted proteins | sample CB9_20m_MG_FD_203105 | JGI IMG/M metagenome (GOLD analysis project Ga0302131, IMG submission 203105) | Marine microbial communities from Western Arctic Ocean, Canada - CB9_20m | ecosystem: Environmental > Aquatic > Marine > Oceanic | place: Canada: Western Arctic Ocean | collected 2017-09-19
GCATAGCTTCCCCATTCCAAATAGGCGGCCCCAAAATCTGCCTGAGTGTCCCAGATGCGCTCATCGATCAATGCTTGCAAGCCAGCCCCATAGGCTCCAGGCTTTGAGCCGTACACCCTTGCGCCAGATCCATTGGCTTTGGCCGGGTTGACATCATATGGTTCATCCAAGTCAAAAACTGCCCGAGCGGCGCTGTCAACTAGATCAATTAATCCTGGAAAGGCATCGCGGAAAAAGCCAGATATGCGCAGAGTGACATCCACCCGTGGGCGCCCCAAGGAGCTTGTGGGGATCACTTCAAAGCCGGTTACCCTGCGATTTGCACTGTCCCATTTCGGCTTCACGCCCATCAAGGCCAAACACTGGGCAATATCATCGCCACCAGTGCGCATATTGGCAGTGCCCCATGCCGTAAGTAACAGCGCGCGAGGCCAATCGCCATGGTCTTGTAAATGTTTATCTATTAATAAGTTGGCAGATTTCCAGCCTAAGGCCCAAGCTGTGGGCGTAGGTACAGCACGGCTATCGACTGAATAAAAATTGCGGCCGGTCGGCAACACATCCAGGCGTCCGCGGGTGGGAGCACCCGAGGGGGCTGGGCTTACGAATTGCCCGGCAAGTGCGGTCAACAGTCCTTTGCCTTCAGAAGGTCCGCAGTCTGATAATCTTGGGGTAATATCGTTGTGAATATGATCCATTACGGCAGCAGATTTTGGCCCAGGAGCTTGGGCTGTGGCCCCCATCAAATTTTGGGCCAAGAGTTCGAGCCGCTCAACTGTATCGCCATTGCTACGCCAGCCATCATAGCTGAGATTGGCCAAGGCCTCAGGCTTAGGGCCTTGCCATTTAGTCGCAAAATCACAATCTAGCGGATCGAACGCCAAGCCTAAGTCATCTGCCATCGCACGCAATAGAGATGCATCGCCGCCCTTGCCTGAGTTACGTGGGATGCGTGTTAGGGCAATGGTCAAATCCCGCAATTGCTCACCCTCGGGGGTTTGTCCAAAAATATGCAACCCATCACGGATTTGGGCTTCCTTCAGGTCACAGAGATAGGCATCCAGTTTGGCCAAGTCGCCAGTCTCTTCGCCTTGAAAACCTATGTCTTTATCCAAGCCACTTGTGGCCGTTAGCGTTAGAATTTCGCGCCTGAGATAGTCAATTCGACGCGGGTCAATGCCGGCCGCCTCATAATACTCATCTACCAAGGCCTCCAGGTCACGCAGGGGACCATAGGTCTCTGCGCGGGTGAGAGGCGGTGTAAGATGATCAATAATTACAGCTTGAGTGCGCCGCTTGGCTTGTGTGCCTTCGCCGGGGTCATTGACGATAAAGGGATAAATATGTGGTATCGGCCCTAAAATAGCTTCGGGCAAACATTCTTCGCTCAGCGCCAAAGCTTTACCTGGAAGCCATTCTAAATTGCCGTGTTTGCCCAGATGCACAATTGCATGCGCGCCTTGGCTATGACGCAGCCAGAAATAGAAGGCTAAATAGTTGTGCGGTGGTACAAGGTCTGGAGAATGATAGGTTTCAGTGGGATTAATGTTATAGCCCCGTGCCGGTTGTAGGCCTAAGGTGACATTGCCAAACCGCATGATAGACAGTTTGAACCCACCCTCTGCTGTTGTGGTGCCGGGTTCAAAGAACGGGTCCACTCTTGGATCCCCCCAACGCGCTTCTATGCGTGCGCGTAGTGCGTATGGCAGGGCTTGATATTGTTTCAAATAATGAGCCAGTGACAAGGTTTCACCGCCGCTGCGATCCGCACGATCTGTGAGCCAATTGGTAGGCCCGGCCATGACTTGCGCCATCAGATCTGAGCTGTCTGCGGGAAGGGCCTCGACTTCATAACCGGCCTCTTGCAAAAGCCTAATTACATAGACTGCTGAGGCTGGTGTATCTAGCCCAACCCCATTGGCCAGTCGACCGTCCTTATTGGGATAATTAGCCAGCACCAGTGCCACTTGCCGTTCTGACGCAGCTGTGCGGCGCAGATTAGCCCAATTTGAAGCAAGAGTGGCCACAAAAGAGATACGGTCGCCGCGGGCTTTATACGTGGCGATGGGGCATTCGGTGGCCTCATCAAAAAATGCCTCGCCTTTGAAGCTGACAGCGCGGGACAAAATCCGGCCATCCACCTCGGGCAGCGCCACATTCATCGCGATATCGCGTGCTGAAAGACCGTTGAGGCCTTCCTCCCAATCCTGCTCTGTACTGGCAGAAAGTACCACTTGAAAGATTGGAGCTTTTAAGGCGGAGGGCAGGGTCAGCGGATTGTCTGGGCTGCCGTCCCCATGTGGATTGCCCACGGCAAAGGATGTACAATTAAGAATTACGTCGGGCGCTGCGGATTGAAACAGTTGGTCCAGCGTGGCGACAGAGATTGGATCTTTGAGTGAAGCCACAAATACTGGGAGCGGATTGAGGCCGATCCGCAACAAGGCCTTCACCATTCGGTTAATCGGATTGAGCCCGGCCCCCTGCACTAAAGCGCGGTAGAAAATTATTGGCACAACTGGGGCGCCCTCGGCCCATTCTGCCTTCGCTGCTGCGATGTTTGAGATACCGGCTCCAGGCCAATAGATACCGGCTCGCAACAGGGGTTCGGCGGCCTGAGGAGCTTCGCGTGGAGATATCATGGCGCTGCAATAATGCAGGAAGTTCACCGAATTTTTTGGCCCTCCTTCGACCAGATAAGCCCAAAGGGCATCGTAATCTGCGTCGGGGACCGTTGAAAACATGCGTAGTTCTGGATCTGGCTTGTCGTCGCCGGGCAGGGCTGCAAAGGCCACGCCTGCATCTGCCATACGGGCGGCATATTGCTCGAACCCATACTTCCAATAACCGGCGCCACCCAATACGCGGGCCACAACTAATTTGGCTTTTGAGGCACAGGCGTCAATATGCAGATCTACCGACATGGGATGCTGAAGATGCATCATGCTGGCCAAACGCAGGCCTGGTGGATCTGGCATCTCGGAGCGTGCGGTTGAAAGTGCGGCAAGTTCGGTGTCAGCGGCGGAGATAAAAATCACATCCGCCGGGGTTTGGCCAAGATCAACGGGCTCTTTTCCATCGTCAACAGATCCAGGCGTGGCCGCTAGTAGGTGCATCATGCGCTTCCGTCTTGCTCAATGGAAGGGAATAGGGCATCAGCGCCGACTAAGCGATTAGCCGTAGTAAAGGATAGATTATGGACTACAAAGACGCAGGCAGCATTAAACAGCGTGGCAATACCCCACGTCACAGTGAACATAACGCCAAAGGCAGCAGCAAAAACCCTTTTGGGAAAGGTGGCACTAAGGCTGAACTGTTGGCCCGAATGAAAGCGGCTGCTGAAGCACGCAAAGCTGCCAAGTAATCTCATAGCTGCTTTTTCATGAAAATACTGCTGGGGTTGGCTGTGTAATTTCCGAACGGCCCGCAGATTACGAAACCGTGCCGCTCGTAAAGCCTATGTGCTGCATGCAGTTTGTTGCCCGTTTCCAACCTCATCTCTAAAAGACCTATTTCTAGGGTCAGATCTTCAAGGCTCCTAAGGATGGCATCCGCCACCCCTTGCCCGCGGGCATCAGGATCTACGAACATGGATTTTATTTCCCCATATCCGTTTTTGACTGCCAGCGCTCCGGTGCCACGCAGCACGGTGCCACGGCGGGCGGCGAAGAAATGCACATCCTCGGCGCAAAGCTCGTCAATCGACAGATAGGCATTGTCCTCTGGTGGGAACAAAGATTGCATTAGCGCATGACTGGCCTGCAACAAAGCTGTAGCTTGCGGATTATGGGGATCGGTGCGCTCAACTATAATCATCGTATCATCCGGTCGGAATACACGCATGTAGTGCCGCCTCAATCGCCATGCGGTCCATCCCTGCTTGCCCAATCACTACCAGCCGCGTGACGCGAGGGGCTGTGCCGAAGGGTTGGTCGAAATAGGTATTGACCCTCGGCCCGACTGCCTGAAGCGTGAGGCGCATGGGCTTTTCTGCCACTGCAGCAAAGCCTTTGAGGCGTAAAATATCGTGAGCACGGATGATGTCGGAGGTTTGATCCGCAAATTGTTTGGCGTCGGAAATCTCGCCGAGGTTCACGACAAAGCTCTCAAAGGCGTCGTGGTCATGCTCGTGGTGATGGTGGCCATGCTCGTCGTCGTCATGATGGTGATGGTGGAGCTCATGGCGGGACGCCAAATCAGCCTCTGCGCCAATGCCTTGGCCGAGCAATACATCCACCGGCAGTTTACCCATCGACGTTTTTACAACTTGCACACCGTCGCGCGCTGAGCTGCGGAGGCTGGCCACCAAAGCATCTGCTTGTGCTGCGTCCAACAAGTCAGCTTTATTAACCACAATCATATCAGCACAGGCTACTTGATCCTCAAATAGTTCTGATAAGGGGGTTTCGTGATCTAGGTTCTCATCCAGCTTGCGCTGTGCATCTATCGCCTCCATAGAATGGGCAAAACGTCCGTCTGTAACAGCCTTGCCATCCACTACTGTGACCACGCCATCAACGGTCACCTGAGTTGATATCCCGGGCCAATTGAAAGCTCGCACTAAAGGCTGTGGCAAGGCCAAACCGCTTGTCTCGATTACAATATGATCTGGCTTGTCTTCACGCGCGAGAAGCTTCTCCATTGTGGGTATAAAATCATCAGCCACGGTGCAGCAGATGCAACCGTTTGACAGCTCCATCACATCTTCTTCACGGCAAGTCTCTTCTCCACAGCCTTTGAGAATATCCCCATCGACGCCTAAATCGCCAAATTCATTGATGATTAGAGCAATCCGGCGGCCCTGTGCATTTTCCAGCATGTGGCGGATCAGTGTGGTTTTCCCTGCACCAAGAAAGCCGGTAATGATTGTGGTGGGGATCTTCTTTACCATGTCAGAGTTCCTTGTGATCAGGCTGGGAGTGTTTTAGGGCAAATGGTACGCAGGCATTAAGGAGCCTTTGTGAAAGATCGAGTGGTCATATGTGATACCTGTTCCGCAGAGGGGGCCGCCCCCCTTGGGGCTGCTTGGGCTGACCAGCTGTCTGCCGCTGTGGCGGAAAGTGGTTTGGATATTGATGTCAAAATGACCTCCTGTCTAAACATGTGTGATACACCGCTTTCGTTCGCGCTCCAAGGACCGCAAAAGGCTACCTATCTTTTTGCGGGCGCAGATCCTGAGACAGATACCCAAGATATGCTGGGATTGCTAAGCCTCTATATAGACGCGCCTGATGGGTGGATAACCGAGGCCCATGCCGCGGGTCGTTTACGCCTGTGCCTGCAGGGCCGGGTACCAAAGTTTTAGTTCTCAAGCCAACGTAGCGCTTTGGCTACTACATAACCCAAAACGGCCCAACCTGCGGCTGATGTGCCCAAACTAAGCGTCGCGAATTCCGCTGCAAGTTCCGGTGGCGCCACCCCAAAAAATGCATCAAGATGCGGTGCGCCAACCAAATGTGGTACGAGTATGATTGCAATGCCACTTAAGGGGAGGTAGCTGCGGCCAAAGGCGATAAGCCCCATCCCGACCGCTGTCGCCACAATCGTACCCAGCCACCACATTTGTCGCGGCCCTATCTCTGCGGCAAGGGTGCCGGGTAACTCAGGAGGTAGGCCAATTGCTGGTGCCAATTGCACAGCAATGAAACCACAAAGTCCCCAGACTACACCCTGACGCGAAGGGATTATGCTTCCTTTTAATGCGGCATAGCTGATCATGGCCGCGAGAATTAGGCCATATCCAGTATAGGTGATGATGTTGAACGCCACAGTCATCGAATGACGCCCCCAATCATCGCCTAAGCTGGGTACGCCTCTGTCACTTTGAGGCGAGCCATCGTTTCCAAAGTGAAGCCGTGCGCCTGTTTCAAATAGTTCACCTTCCAGCAAAACTGGAATAACAAAAATGAATTGCAACAAGGCTGCTATCAGCCCTGCTACAATGCCTGCGCAAATCGCGCTAACAAATAAATTTTTAACCATGGTTTAGTGGCAGGGAAAAGCCATGGCGTGGCGTTGGTCATGGGCTGCGTCATGCAAGGATGTCGCTTGAGCGTACCCAGATGCAAACAACAATGCCAACCCTGTGATGAAGGCAAACGCGATGCCAGCGGTGGGCGGCGTTGTAACTGCAATTACTTTTGTTTCAGTCGTCATAATTCTATCTCCTAAACCTGTCACACCCGACAGGAGGTTGGTACATTTATATAGGCCGGTCTCCTGGCTGGCGGCGTGATGGTCTGTAACCTTCCCAGTTTCCCAGTGGCATATAACAGACCCAAACCACTTACAGTCGCGGGGGCGGCTTTGGTTTTGGATCCCTGAATGGGTCACCCGCACCAAATTCCCGTTTCAGTTCTGAATGCTTTGCATCCAACGAACACCTTACAGATCAATATTTGTCCTGCCTTTGCCCAATCGTCAAGAACGTTTGCGACACCCAAGTGCAGAGGATCGGCATTTAGGTAAAAAAGTTACATAGAGCAAACCTGTTTTGGTTTACTTTTGGGCAGGCCACTGGTTCTGCAACGCATCAATATGCTTGGTCATGACAGTTTTTCTGCCAGCTGAAAATTATAGTGTACTCACTAAATTAATAGTAAAATTAAAAGTTCATCAATAATCTATGCACCGGGAGCTTTCAAAGCGGTGAAACCCAACATATTGTGGATAAGATGGGTGATAACACAGGATAAGGGTGCTTGGCGTTGACTCCCACTCCTTTGCTTCGTCTAACTTAGTTTAATAGAATCACGAGGGTGCAGGCGGTGCGGTTTTCTAAATTAAGGTTAAATGGCTTCAAAAGTTTTGTGGACCCTACGGATTTAATTATTGCGGATGGGTTGACGGGCGTCGTCGGCCCTAACGGGTGTGGAAAGTCGAATCTCCTTGAGGCGCTGCGATGGGTTATGGGTGAAAATCGGCCGACAGCTATGCGTGGAGGTGGCATGGAAGATGTCATTTTTGCGGGTACTGCCACTCGGCCAGCCCGCAACTTTGCTGAAGTTAGCTTGCAAATTGATAATACAAAAAGGCTTGCGCCCGCCAGCTTCAATGAAAGCGACTTGCTGGATGTTGTGCGCCGGATTACGCGAGATATTGGATCTGCTTATAAAACCAACAGCAAAGACGTACGCGCCCGTGACGTGCAGATGTTATTTGCTGATGCCAGTACTGGTGCCCATTCCCCAGCGTTGGTCAGGCAAGGCCAAATCAGCGAATTGATTAACGCGAAACCCAAGGCTCGCCGTCGCATTTTGGAGGAGGCAGCTGGTATTTCTGGGCTTTACGCCCGGCGGCATGAGGCGGAGTTGAAGCTTAAAGGGGCGGAGACCAACCTATCTCGTGTAGATGATGTGATTGAGCAATTGGGCAATCAACTGTCCCAATTGGCCCGCCAAGCTAAACAGGCAGCACGATACAAAGAGCTCGGTGCCAGTCTGCGCTTGGCCGAGGGGCTATTGCTCTATCGCCGATGGAAAGAGGCTGACGAAGCTCGGGCCACCGCTGAGGAAGCATTGCGCCTAGGCACCATTACTGCTGCGCAGGCGGAAACTACTGTGCAAAAAGCTGTTAAAGAGCGTGAAGCATGTGAAGTAGCCTTACCGCCATTACGCGAAGAAGAGGCCATCTCTAATGCAGTTTTGCAACGGTTGAACGTTCAAAAAGATACCCTGGCTGATCAAGAAAAGAGAGCTGACGAAACCATTCACACCTTGCAACAAAGCATTGTGCAGCTGACGGCGGATATGCAGCGCGAAGAGAATCTCAACAGAGATGCGGGTGAGACAATTGCCAAGTTGCGTGCGGAGGCCACTGAGCTTGAAGCGGCTGGCGAGGGTCACGTTGAACGGGTGCAAAAAGTGGGTGGGGAAGCTTCACAAGCGGCAGCGGTGTTGCACGATCGAGAATCTCAACTGGCTGAGATTACAGAAGATGTGGCACGACTGGCCGCTAGCCATCATTCTGCAGAACGGTTTTTGGAGGATGCTAAGAAGCGTTTGGCTAAATCTGAATCTGACGAAATGACTGCTAAAAGGGCAGTGGCACAAGCCCAACTCCAAGCCAGCGGTGCCGCTATTATTTATGAAAAAGCTGCGCAAGATGAAGCTATAGCTATCGAAACAGTGGCTGAAGCTGAAACCTCCCTGGCTAAAGCTGAGGTGGAGAGAGCTAACAGCCAAGTTAAGGAAAATGTGGCACGCGGCACCCGCGCTGAGGCCAATGGCGTCGTCAATGCTTTGCAAGCTGAAGTGTCTGCTCTTACTAAATTGGTGGAGCGGGATCGTGGCCAAGGTGATCAAGTTTTGGATCAAGTTGATGTGCTATCTGGTTATGAAAAAGCGCTTGGTGCGGCTTTGGCTGATGATCTCAAGGCGCCCGCTGTTAGTGTTGATGGGCTGTCGGGTTGGGCTGGATTAGTAGACTATGATTGTGAACAGGTCCTTCCAAAAGGTATTGAAAGCTTTGGCCAATATGTGACTGTGCCTAGTGTATTGAATCGTCGTATTTCCCAGGTGGGTCTAGTGACTGCAGCGGAGGGCGCGCGGCTCCATGAATCCCTTTTGCCGGGCCAGAGGCTGGTGAGCCTTGAGGGTGATTTATGGCGCTGGGATGGGTTTCGATCCCAGGCCAAAGATGCCCCATCTGCAGCTGCTTTGGCGCTGGAGCAACGCAATAGATTGCAGGCTCTTCAACAGGAATTGGCTGTTGCAAAGGCGGAGGCATATGCGGCTGACGCTACGCATCAAACATTGGTGGAGCACATGCAGGTCTTGGCCAAGTCCGATCAAGATGCTCGAGTAGCAAGGCGCGCGGCGGATGGGCTTATGGCGGACGCAGGCCGCGCTGTGTCGCGCGCTGAGGCAGAACTAAATTTGGCTGGTGGTCGGGTGGAGGCGCTTGCGCTGGCCGTAACAAGGCATGGCAAAGATGCCGCTGAAGCTCGGTTACAGCTGCGTGAGGCGCAGACTAATGTGGACGGATTAGAGGACCTTGTAGCGGCTCGTTTGCGGGTGGAAGACATCAAACTGACCGTTGAGGCTAGCAGGGTCACCATGATGAGCCGTCGGGCTGCACATGATGAAGTCCGCAGTGATGGCGAGGCGCGTGACAAGCGGATAGGGTTAGTGGCGAAGGATATTTATAGCTGGGTTGAGCGGCTGAGCAATGCTAGGGCGCGAGCTGACGAGCTTTTGCAACGTCACACTACGGCTGAGGTGGACCTCAGCTCTGCAATTTCTGAGCCTGAGCAGATCCGCGCGCAACATGCTGAACTTTTGCAGGCGTTCCAGGAGGCCGAGCAGCGGCGGAGGGCAGCGGCGGACGACTTGGCCATCGGTGAGACAAATTTGCGGCAGACTGCAGATGCTGAGCGTGGCGCCGCGCGGATTGCATCTGAAAGCCGCGAAACTCGTGCCGGTGCTGAAGCCCGCTCTGAGGCTGCTATCGAAGCTGTTGCACTCGCAGCAGAACGTATTCGTGAAGAGTTGGAAACAGAACCACAAGTCTTACTTGAGCAGCTGGAAGTCGATCCATTGAAAATGCCACCAGCAGAACAGGTTGAGGCGGAAGTGATCCGGCTGCGGCGGCAGAGAGATGCGCTCGGGGCGGTGAATTTACGGGCAGAAGAAGACTCGCGCGAGGTTCAGGAAGAATTTGATACCTTGACGAAAGAGAAAACAGATCTTGAAGAGGCCATAAGAACCCTGCGCGGTGGGATTTCCAATCTCAACAAAGAAGGTCGTGAACGATTGTTGACCGCTTTTGATGAGGTAAACCGCAACTTTGGCACGCTGTTTTCGCACCTATTTGGCGGGGGAGAGGCCAATTTGGTACTGGTGGAAAGTGACGATCCGTTGGACGCTGGTCTTGAAATCCTTTGCCAACCTCCGGGCAAGAAACTGTCGACCCTCAGTCTGCTGTCAGGTGGGGAGCAAACATTGACTGCCATGGCGCTGATATTTGCAGTGTTTTTGGCAAATCCTGCTCCGATTTGTGTATTAGACGAGGTAGACGCACCTTTGGATGATGCCAATGTCACGCGTTTTTGCGACTTGCTGGACGAAATGACCCGCCGCACTGACACAAGGTTTTTGATCATCACCCACCATGCTATTACCATGGCGCGGATGGACCGGTTATTTGGGGTCACAATGGCCGAGCAGGGGGTGAGCCAATTGGTTTCGGTTGATCTCAAAAAAGCAGAACAAATGGTTGCTTGATCGGCGCTTAACGTGAAAGCCTGTTGAGCAACTCTGGCGTTGGCCAAGCATCGGCAGGAAATCCTAACCGTTGCTGTTCAGCCTGCACTGCTGCGCGGGTTTTAGACCCCAAAACCCCATCAATTTTACCCACATTATGGCCACGACGCACAAGATTTGTTTGGATATCCTGCATCTGAAGGGCATTAAGCCCTTTATCAGGGGTTCCAACTTCATAGGTAGGTTCACCGCCCAGAATTGTCGCAAAATAGGCGGCAGTGGTGACGTAGACTAGGCTTTGGTTCCACTCAAAATAGACGCTAAAATTAGGATAGGCTAAAAAGGCGGGGCCTTTATGTCCAACGGGCAGTAAGACAGATGCCTGAGACGCATCGTCAAATAGGGCTCCATTGCGCGCTGTCACGCCTAGGACTTTCCAAAGTGAAACGGGGTAGGCCTTGTCGAGGCCGGTCATGGCCCAGTCAAAGCTTTTTGGTACCTCAATTTCTTGCAGCCAAGGTTCATTGACCTGCCATCCTAGCCGCTTGAGTACATGCCCCCCGGTCATCAGCGCATCCAGCGCGGAGTTTTGCAAATCAACGCGGCCATCGCCGTCACCATCTGTGCCGCTTTCAATGATATCTCCGGGCAGAATTTGGATCATACCAATTTCACCTGCCCAAGCCCCTTTGGTTAGGACTGGATCAAACTCCCCGCGTTTGAATAGCTCAAGAGCTGCAAAAATCTGGGGTCGAAACAGGTCAGGGCGTCGGCAATCATGGGCTAGGGTTATGAGAGAATTTAAGGTATTAAAATTACCTTGATTAGCCCCAAAGTCTGTTTCAAAGCCCCAAAATGCCAAAAGAACACCGGGGGGCACACCAAATTTATCATTAATACGTTTAAAAATACTCGCATATTTAGCCGCATTTTCCTTTGCATCTTTTAAGCGATGCTCTGAGATAAGCATTTGTGAAAATGTAATAAAATCTTTTTGAAATATTCCCTGACTGCGATCGGCTTTTAGTACTTTGGGATCTTGTTGGGCTGCATCAAAAAATTCATTCACCAGAATGCTGCGATACCCTAAATCGTGGGCCTCTTGTCTGAGAGTACTTAAAAACTGACCAAAGTTGCCACCGCAAGATGCGCCTAAGGTTGTAGCTGAAAAAACAAATGCCAAGGTTAGCAGAAGTGGGCGCATTTTAATCCTCAAGACATTTGTTAAATCACTATGAGTAGGCCTGATTCACAGAACACATACAAGCGCAAACCCAGCCACAAACACCAACATGCCTGACCATGTTATCCATAAAATACGGATAGTTTTTTCAATATCTGCTGGGCCGATGTCTTTTCGCCCAGTGGTATTGACCCACAGAAAATCTAACATTTCCCCCTCATAACTGCGTGGGCCAGATAGGCTTATTCCCAAGGCATGGGCCATCGCTGCTTCTGGCCAACCTGCGTTAGGCGAGCGGTGCAGCTTTGCATCATGGGCCAGCGTGCGCCATTTGGTTTTGCAGCCCGTTAAGAGCCAAATCCCAAACGCGGACAGGCGTGCTGGGATCCAATTAGCTAAATCATCCAGGCGTGCCGCCGCCCAGCCAAAGTCTAAGTATGTTTCGTTTTTGTAGCCAATCATGCTGTCGGCGGTGTTGATTACTTTATAGATCATCAAGCCTGGCAAGCCTGCGATTGCGAACCAAAAGGCTGGTGCCACAATCCCGTCAGAGAAATTTTCAGCTGCGCTTTCGATGGCGCCGCGCGCCACTTGTGTTGCGTCCATATGTGCGGTGTCACGCCCAACAATCATAGCTACGCTCCGGCGCCCGGCCGTTAGGGACATTCGCAAGGATTGCGCGACGTCTTCCACATGCTGTACAAGAGATTTTTGTGCCAGCAGAATTGCTGCTAGAATGATTTCTGCCAAAGCTCCAAGCTGGCTTAGCACTAACCCTAGACCGCCACTGCAGAGCACGAGGCCTATGACTAAGATAACCCCTTTAATTTTTTGGTTGGGGGAATGATTGAACCTACTGCTCGCCTTTGCGATTATATTTCCAATCAAAACCGCCGGGTGTGGCATCCGTGACCAAAGCCAACGGGGTTCGCCCATAAGAGCGTCCAGTAAAAGGGCAAAAAATAACGTCACAGGGCGACCTCTAATCTGCGCCAATCAGACTTTAGGGGTAGGCCAAGCCTTATCCATTTTTTGCTATAGGGGAAAATTCGGCTCCAGATATGCGCTTGGGCCATCTGATGCTGCAACGCATGGGCATTTTCAACCTCATAGGTGCGAAATAGAGGGCAATCACCCATCGGGGCCGCTCCAATTTTAGCCATGATCTGATCTAAATATATGGCGTCTTCGGTTAATCTTTGACGTGTCCGTTCAGCCCAGGCATGATCATTGAGTGCCTGCGTCCCAACCTGAAGTGCTATGCCCGAAACGGGCCAAGGCCCAAGTTTTTCGCGTAGCGGATCGATCAGCGCAGGGTCACCAATTGCAAACCCAAGGCGTAACCCTGCAAGACCCCAGAATTTCCCAAAGCTTTTTAGCAGGATATGACCCGGTAGTGCGGCTTTGGCGACATGACTTTTCTCAGGTGCAATATCACAAAAACTTTCATCGATCACCGTTAAGCGGGCCGCTGTAATCTTAGGATGGAATTCGCCGGTTGGGTTGTTGGGATGTACAATTACTCGTGCCTGAGGAGAAGTGTGATACGCTTGCGTATCCCAACCGTGAAAGAGAAAGGCGGCTGCATGTTCGTTATAGGTGCGTGTTGCAACTTCCACGAAACTGGCAGGCTGCAGTGATGGGATCTGTGCGATTGCAGAAGAACAGCCTGGCACCGCCAGAACACCAGCGCAGTCAGGTACGTTCCAAAACTCGCGTGCGGCAGCACAGAGAGCTGCATCAGCCTTATAATCGGGCAGGTTCCTCCAGCTGGAGGGCTCCAAGGTGGGGACGGCATAGGGCTTGGGGTTTATACCGGTCGACAGATCTAACCAATTAGAGCGCTTGCCTCCGTATTGTGCTACTGCAGCATCCAGCCCTCCACCATGATCGCGCCCATTTCTAGCCATCATTCCACGTCCGGAAGAGGTGCCATGCGGGAGGTGAAGCGGCCTTTCACAGGTTGGGGCCATTGCCGATAAGGCACTTGGCCGCTGTCTGATCCCTGATGCAAAGTGGCATAATCGACAATCGCCTGTGCGTTCTCTTCGGTGGGCTCAAATGTACCGAGCACATAGGCCAGTTTTTTGGGCCCCTGGATAGCCACATTGCAAGCTCGGACACAGCCCATCATGCAAGACACGCGGCGAGTTTTCAGTCCTGCAGTTTTTGCGCGCGGCTCAATCATGTCAGCTAAAATTTCGCCATCGGTCTGTGGCTGTACAACCGGATCCCAGTTCTCACGCTTGCAAGTATCACAAATGGTAATCCAAGAGGTCATGGGGTTCTCCAACTATTTATCTGCTCTTGTAGGATTGTTGCGACGGGTGCAAGAAAAACTCAAGGGTCTTATTGCTGCCCTATGGTTGGTTAATATTTTTGAGTGTCAATAAATTATAGTGTTGTATGATTTATAATAATTTTGAATAAAAATACTGACTTAAATTGCAGAAACTTTCTATGGGCTTAGTAAAACACTTATGCTGCATTTCATGAAGCTGCGGTTTGTCCTACATTGAAATCATCAAATCTCTGAGCTGTTTGCAAAGGTATAAAAGGTTATGGTTGTGTTGAGCCTAAAACTCGAAAGTTTTGGCTTATGTACTTTATACCAAAGTGTGGAAGATCTTGGCATGATTTTTAAGTATTAAGCCGAGTAGAGGTTCTTGTCACGTCCGTGGGGCTGGTTCCAATCCAAAATAGGGTTCGTGGGGATGATCCTATTTGGGTTTATCGTGTCATGGCTAAAGTGATAGTGGCGTATAATATGTTGGATATTTAAAGTGTTAGAGATGCCTGGGTGTTGGTAAAGCTCACGGGTGTAGGCCCAT
>Ga0302131_1001224_pt1 | contig 14197 bp, 11 predicted proteins | sample CB9_20m_MG_FD_203105 | JGI IMG/M metagenome (GOLD analysis project Ga0302131, IMG submission 203105) | Marine microbial communities from Western Arctic Ocean, Canada - CB9_20m | ecosystem: Environmental > Aquatic > Marine > Oceanic | place: Canada: Western Arctic Ocean | collected 2017-09-19
TAGGTCAATAGTAGTGACTTCTATGTGGCTGCCACTTGGGCCGAGGGGAAAACTGATCTTGACGACAGCAGGTGCACCAGAATTAGTTGCCAGTTTTGCCGTGATTGGATAGCTTTTGGGTATTCCTAAAGCATTCCATTCACAGGCGTCATCATCTGAGGACTCGAGTTCAAATATTTCATCCCCGTTTTTATTTGTGTTGTCGGTACTTTTTAATGGCAGTGTGCATTTGCACTCGCCAGCATCGTCCCCGCGAGATAGATAAAACCATCGAATAATATCTGTCAATGACTAAAGCTTGCCAGTAAAAGACGGGCAACTACAGTACTTAGAATTAGTCTAGGGTTTTCGTGATGCTGATTTTCTTTAGGTGATCTTTGGCCTGATTTTCAGGAGGGTCTGTTAGTTACTTCCAATGGGTGTATTGAGACGTTGCCACCAGTCGAGTTCACTGGGGGCTTTGCGCTCAAAAAGGCCTTAAAATCTATAATAGTTGCTGTGGTTTTGAATGAATTGGTCTAAGAGAGCTAGTCTGTGCTGGATGTGTAGTGTGATAGGAGGAGGGTGGTTGCTGTGTTTGCGGTAACGTTTGCCGCGGTAAGAAACATATCGACAATTAAATCGATGGCAATGAGTATGGCAATTCCCTCAACAGGTAGCCCTAAACTTTCGTACACGGGGGCCATTATTAATAAGCCGCCGCTAGGAATGCCCGGTGTATAGAAACTAAAAAGGCCTATGGCGGCAGCTATAGTTAACAGCTCCGTGGTGCTCAAATCGATGCCATACAGTGCGGCAATGAAGTAACTGCCTGAGGTTCTAGCTATAGGTGAGGCGAATTTAAATAGAGTGACAGCCACAGGCAGAACGACGCCGGAAACAGAATCTTTAACTCCAAGGGATTTGGCGGCTGTAAAAGTAGCGGGCAACGCTGCCAAAGAGGACCTAGTACTGAAACCTATAATCTGTGCTGGTGCAACTGCCCTGATAAACTCCATTACGGATACTGGGGTGAGTGCTGTGACCAGCGCAATCAGTGCGATTATAGTGGCGCTAATTAGACCGCTAGCCATAAGAATAAAAGAACCCAATGCAGTTATCGCATCGAGACCTAGCGTCGCTGCCAGTGGATACACAATACTGAAAATGCCTATCGGGGCCAGTTTCATTATCCAGCCAATCAGAACAAGCATAGCTTCTCGAATACCTGCAAAAAAGCTAGTCACCGAGTTGCGCTGGGACGCTTCTGTCTGCAGTAACGCAGAGGCGAGCAATGCGGTGAAAATAAGCAGGGGTAATATATCACCATTACTTGCAGCGGCAATGGGATTAGGGGGGATAAGACCGATCAGCCAATCGTTAAAAGGTGGCAGTGAGTCTGGTGAAACAGTTGCCGCGCTAGTAGTGGCAAGCAGCGCTGCACTTGCTTGTGGGTCTATATTGAGTAATCCGATAAGCGGCGGTGCAAACACAAAAGTGTAGAAACTAGAGGCAGCAATAAACAGAATAAACAGACCTAAGGTTTTTAAGCCAAGCTTAGCTGTGGAGCTGCCACCGCCGTTGCTAGAAATGGCGGTGAGTAAAAGTGACATAAGCAATGGAATAACGGTCATGCGAATACTATTAATCCACAGCGACCCTATTGGCTTTATCCACACAGATATCGCATCGGCCAAGCCTGGGTTTACTATATTCAGACCGGTGCCAAGTAATAGCCCTAAAACAAGGCTACTGAGGATGGCGGTAGATAGAGAGGGGGTTCTCATTGGCTGGGTTCTGTTGGCGATATTTTTGGCTTGAATGCCAATAAGACGTTGCCCGGGGTTTGGCCAAATCGGCCATAGCCTGAACCAACAAAAATCATACCGCCACCAGCTGCGATAGAATGAGCATCTATAGACCCACCTCTAGCGACGACGCCATTATTAGTTTTAAACTCAACTGCCGTATCGTATTGCCAGATAGTAGCGCCGGTATTTTTGTCTAATGCAACGAGCTTGCCGTCCAGACTTCCACTAAGTAATGCATCGCCGACCAGCATTGGGGCCGCCGATAGGCCATAACGATTTTGGCAATTAGTTACCCTGTCAGCACGTCCATTCTTGCAGTCTGGCAGGCTTGGGACACTCCAGCTGGATTCGCCAGAGCCAACAAAAAAACTGTACATTCCTGGGCGGGGCTCGAATCCTGGTCTAGCAGTTCCAGGGTCATTAATAGGCAGGAAAACGCGGTTCCCATCTGTTGCGATTCCCCAGTGATTGCCACCAAGAGCGGTGCCGGTGCCTATTTTTTGATTCCACAGTAGCCTGCCATTTTCAGGATCAAGAGCCCATAGATCTCCTGATTTTTGACCGGCAAGCAATATGTCGCCTTGATCTCTCTCGACTAAAATAGCGGGTCCTCCAAAGTCATAGTCCTTTAGACTGCTTTGTTTTTGATTGGGACAATTTGCAGAACTGCTAATACGGCCGCAAGCCATATTCCATACATCTAATGTCAGCCCTTGGAATAACCATTTCTGTTCGCCAGTATCTAAGTTTAAAGCGATAATAGCATCGCTGGTATCTGTTGCTGGATGGGATGTGTTTTCACCGCTTGTCACATAAATAGTACGTCTTTTTAGGTCTATTGAAGGCGTAGTCCAAATAGGAGCGCCAGATGGCCCTCTTAGTTTGGTGCCGACTGAATTAACTTCTCCAGTGTATTGTGCATCTGGCATAGTGTGATATTCCCATAGGATATCGCCACTACTAGCTTTAAGCGCCGTTACCGCTCCATGACCAACACAGCATTCGAATGAGGGGTCGGCGCCTGCTGCCACTCCGCTATTGGATATGGGCACAATTACCTTGTCTTCTACTAGCACCGGAGCGCCTGTCACCCTGACAGATCTGTTGTGGCCGCGGACATCGCGAACCCAAATTTGGCTGCCATTTGAGGCGTCCAAGGCATAGACAAAGCCTTCGGCATCGCCATAGAGAATTGCTTTTCTACCATCAGCGCCAAGTCTGCCATAGGTTAGTGAAGAGCGCAGCCGAGTCGGAGAATCAAAGATCCATTTGGCACACCCTGACGTGGAATTTAAGGCAAAAACTTTACGGGTGCCATTTGCGGCATAAAATAACGTCTGCCCAACCAAAACTGGAGATGAGCGTAGCGCTCCGGTATCAGGAAAGCCTATGGCCCAAGCTAGTTCCATGGCTGATAATTCTGAGTTGTTTAGGCCTGCAATAGAGCTATCTAAATTGCGGGAGTTGCTTTCATCCACGCCATAGTTCGCTAAATGAACCGGTTGATCTAAATCGACGTGCCGGCTAAAGCTATTGCACATCATGTCAGCAAGCCATTGTTTATCTTCTTCAGCGGCAAGGAAATCGATCACTGCAGTTTTTTCAGCCTCAGCTAGAGTTGAGGCTTGGGCGTACATGATGCCTTCGTTAAGCGCGAACTCTAGAGTCGCTTTGCTCATAGTCTGCAGCATTTCTAGGCTGTGGGCGCGAGTTACCTCGGCGTTACTATGACAGCTAGCACAGTGCTGCTCATAGATGATCAATCCCGGATGGTCAATGACCAAAAGGTCAGTGGTTTGGGAGACAATTTGCGATGGAAACCCCAAAAAGCTTATTCTAAGGGTGAGTTGCAGTAGTAATCGTATATTCATTTTTATTCTCCGATTCAACTCCGGGATTTACTTCGAACATAGCATTGGCCGCGGTTAGCTGCCAACTATTGTCGCTGAATTCATCAGTAAGCCTTTTATGTATGATTGCAGGGCGTGGGACAGTTTGATAACTTCCCTAGATGTTTTTTTCTCTCCGTAATTGTAACCCGTTCGGTACTGTTTCGGCGTGTACTAAGGGCGTGTAAAGTGACTCTGCCGGTACAACTCTAGTACGGTTACGGATGCAGATGCAGCAACATATTCAACTACAGGCAAGCTCATGAGCATTAAAGACTCTAAAACAGATCAGCCACCTTTAAAGATAAACCGGCGCACCGCGTTAGGACTGGGGGTTGTTACAACCATTGCCCTTCCTATGGCGGCAGTTGCGCAGCCGCCAGCTCGGCAAAAACCTCAAGCTGGGGATTTCTTGGTTTTTGAAGAGGGGCCTAATCAAGGGGAGGTCGTGCGCCCAGAGTTACTTCAGCTAGATCAAAGGCCGGTGTCAGCGCTGGCTCGGGATCCTGCTACTGATACATTGAGAAACGGTTCCCGCCTCAATCGGGTTATGATTACTCGAATCGATGCTGAAAAACTAACTGCGCGATATCAAAGACATGTTGCCGGTGGGGTGATTGCCTATTCGATTGTGTGCACCCACACCGGCTGTGACGTGACTAACTGGGATTCGGACGCGTTGCTAATGGCCTGTCCTTGTCATGAATCCCAGTTTGATATCTACGCCGGTGGCAGTGTGGTGGGTGGTCCTGCATTGAGGCCCTTAGCTATATTGCCTCTAACCGTTAACAACGGGGAGGTTATGGTGGCGGCCAGTTTTAGTGGTAAAGTTGGTTTCTCTCAACAGTTTTAGCACGATCATTTTTAGCATTTTTATTTTGATTATCTCCAGCGTTTGTAAAAATTCAGCCACATTATAAAAATTAGAAGGGAGTTTTTAGTAAATGAAACCCATTGTCAGCCGCTTACTTGGATTGCTAGCTTTTGCTGGTATGACTTCTTTGGCTTTTGGCCAAACCCTGCCACCCTATAACCCGGTTACCGATGAACGCTTGCTCAATCCAGAGGACAGTAATTGGTTGATGTATAGAGGTTCTTACGATTCTCATGGTTTTAGCGAACTAGATGAAATTGACTCCAGTAATGTTGGCGAGCTAGAAAATGTGTGGAGCTTTTCTACCGGGCTTAGAGAGGGACATCAGGCACCTCCTATAGTTAATGATGGCTATATGTATATTAGTACGCCGCAAAACCATGTGCTGGCTATTGATGCTCGCAGCGGCGACTTGATTTGGCGTTATGTTAGATACCTTCCGGACGATCTGTTTCAGTTTCACCCGACTAATCGGGGTGTTGCTTTGTATGGAGACAAAGTCTATCTGGCAACAGTTGACGCCTTTTTGGTTTGTTTAAATGCATTAACCGGAGAAGTGGAATGGGAGATCCCGGTGGAGGAATATTATAACGGCTACTACATGACGCTTTCGCCGCTCGTCGCTGACGGTAAAATCATGGTGGGCGTTTCCGGTGGAGAATTAGGTATTCGTGGGTTTGTTGCAGCCTACGATGCCGAAACAGGAAAGGAAGCATGGAAAACTTATACGATTCCGGCACCAGGGGAGCCCGGGTCGGAATCTTGGCCTGGGGATACTTGGAAGACAGGTGGGGTGCCAGTTTGGATTACGGGCTCTTACGACCCTGAACTTAATCTTACTTATTGGGGAACCGGCAACGGCGGACCTTGGATGGGTGACACCCGGCCAGGGGATAATCTTTACTCAACCTCTGTGATTGCTTTGGATGCGAGTACTGGTGAGATCAAAAACCATCATCAGTACCACTGGAATGACTCATGGGATTGGGATGAGGTATCGGCACCGCTGCTTATTGATTTTGAGCGAGATGGAAAAACCATAAACGGGATGGTTCATGCGGGTCGCAATGGCTATCTTTGGTTTCTTGAGAGAGAGGCAGACAGTATCAATTTCATTGACGCCAACCCTTATGTTTATCAAGACGTGTTTACTAACATCGATCCGGTGACCGGCCGTCCTGAGTATGACATGACTAAAAAGCCGGGCACCGGCTATGAAGCAAATTTCTGTCCTTCCCTTTGGGGAGGAAAGGATTGGCCTCCAGCAGCTTTTAACCCTAAGACGCGACTATTGTTTATTCCTGCTAATGACAATGTCTGCTCAACAATGGTTGGAGAGGAGGCCCAATACAGTCCCGGTCGAGCGTATATGGGCCGAGGGCAATCAGAAAACGGAGGGTTTTTCGTGCGCCCAGGTGCCGATCATATTGGAGAGCTGCAGGCGTGGAATGTTGACACCGGTGAGCGTGCTTGGACGACCACATTTGAGAATCAAAACTGGGGCCCAGTGCTCGCAACTGCCGGTGATTTAGTTTTCATGGGGGGCACGAATGACCGCTATTTCAGGGCCTTTGATGCCAGTACCGGCGAGATTTTATGGGAACAAAGGACAAATTCCGGGGTGATTGGCGTGCCTGTTACTTATACCTTGGACGGTAAGCAATACGTGGCGGTCTTAGCGGGTTGGGGCGTTGATGCTCAGCGTGAACAGAATTTGATTAATATGGCGAAAGGTGAATCTCACTATGTTCCACAGGGTGGAACTTTATGGGTGTTTGCATTACCGGAGAAAGGCAGTGAATGAGCAGACTGAAGAGTTCGAACAGTTAGTTGAAAAGTTTGAAGATAAAAAGCTGACTCGCAGGGAATTGGTGGCAGCTTTAGCTGCGGTTGCGGCAACGGCGAGCATTCCAAGCAGCTTTGCTATAAGCCCTGAGCCTGTGGCGATTGGCCGCTCGATGAACCATGTCTCTTTGTCAGTAAACGACGTTCAGCGATCGGCTGATTTTTACCAGCAAGTCCTCGGTATGAACATTATCAGTCGCCCGGCTAACGGCGGCATTAACATGGGTTTGGGCAGCGAGAGCTTTTTGGGCCTATACAATCTGTCTAATCCAGGGGGTATGCATCATCTGTGTATTGGGGTTGACGATTACAATCCCGATGAATTGGCGGAAAAGTTAAAAGCTCACGGGATTACAGCGAATGTGAACCGTGACCCTGCCAATCGAACCAGTGGTGGCGATCAGTTATATTTTACAGATCCAGATGGTATTTTGGTTCAGTTGGCTCAGCACGCCTATCTGGGCTGAGCCGGCAGCGCCCTTAGTCTTTAGGTGCGCTGTTTTGAAGCAGATCGAGAGCGCAACTTGATTCGCTATTTAGGCAGACTCAGCCATTTTTCGGCGGTGGCAAGTGGTGCTGTTAAGGTGAGTAAGAACGCTTCTAGTTGCTTAATTTCTGAGGGCCGAAGCCCAAGGGGCTTTGCTTCGTTGTGACTTAGCATAGAAGTGGGGGCGTCGTTGTAATGTTGAACCACCTCTAAAAGGGTCTTTATTTGACCTCCATGCATATAGGGCGCTGTTTTGGAGACATTACGCAGGGTCGGGGTTTTTTGTGCACCAACCAAATCGTTTGCATCACGAGCGAACCTTAATTCGGTGCATTCACTAGATTCGGCATCGCTATAATCACCTAAACAGTTAAACGGGTCGTCTCTAGCAATACGAACACCATCGTAACGAGCCATCGGGGGTAATGTTCCACGAATAGCCATGACGCCGGTATTGTGGAACTCGTGATTAGTAAAAAGCGGCCCATTATGACAGGAGACGCATTGTCCTTTGTCGATAAATAAAGCAAGGCCAGCGCTCTCAGTCGAGCTTAAGGCGGCGTTTTTTTCTCCACTTGAATTCAAAGTTAACCTATCGGCGAAGTCATCAAAGCGTGAGCGCCCAGGTACAATTTTTCGCTGATAGGCGGCTAAGGCTTTTCCTGTATTAGTAAAAACTGTGTTGATCTGAATTTGGGTTGTAGTGGATAGCTTGTCCCATTGTTCGATTTGCAGCTTGTTGCCAAGCGGCGAGGCAGAGACGTTAGGAATTAAGCCTAGGATTGGGCCAAAAACCGATTCATAACGGTTTCGATAATCTTCATCTTGGATTATCAGTTGGACGACTGTGGTGCGGTCAATATTGTGTTCATGGCTTGCCTCTAGAGGAGCAAGAGCCTGTGACCATTGACTATCTTTACGGCCGTCCCAGTAGAACCAAGGGCTATGTGCTATGCCCAGTAGGCTAGGGGTGTGCCTGGGTCCTATTGCTGTGCCTGCGGCTAGCTCTAAGCCATCGGTGTAACTGAGTTCGGGCTTGTGGCAGCTTGAACAGGCCACAGTACCATTGCCACTTAGCCTACGATCAAAAAACAGTGCATGCCCAAACTCAGCAGCACTCTCCAGATCAGCCACACTATTGCTGAAGTCCTCGCTTAGCTCCGGCAACGCGCTTAGTGATAGGGATTTAATTAACTGAATGTCAGCGTCATCCCATGGGTCATCGCTTGGCAGGGGGGCATAATTCCATACCAAAAAGGCGATACTGGCGGTAGAGCCGAGGATGAGGGCTAGCCTAAGTTTCTTGGTCAAAGTTGAAATTCGATCTTAATAGTTTCAGTGGTTAAGCCGGCGGTTTTAGATTCATAGGTGAGCTCATAGGTGAGTTTGATATCAAGCTGCCAATTGCCGGGCATATGAAAGCGAACGCCTTCCAAAAGGTAGTTGCCAGCCTCTGTTTCAGCAGTGATTTGAGGCTGAGTAGGCATTCCATGATCGTGTTCGGGCATGCCTCCGACCAATTCGATTTGGGCATTAGATACTGGACGTCCCTGGATGTCTGTTAAGCGCAGCAGCCAGCTGTGGATACGGTTTATATCCAAAGGTGTAATCTCGCTAAAGATATCTATCGAAATGCCTTTGGGAGTATTTGCGCTAAGCACCGTTTGCTCAGAAAACTCAGCAAATGATTGCGGACTACTTAAAAGCAGCAGTAGCAGAAGATGTTGAATAGCTTTTTTCAGTAGGAGTGGCATTGGGTAAGCGCAATAATGAAATGAGGATGCAGTATAGCAATTTAAGTGAAATTTAGGCAGTAAAAGGCTAACGATGCAGAGCGATATTGGGTATTTATTGTCGCTTCAGGCGGGGTGGCTGGGCTTAGGCAGTTCAAAGCTAAATTCCCCAACTTTGATGTCATCTAACCCACTTTGGTCGAAAGGATCTTCCATGCGTTCTTGTATGTTGTATAAACAGATCAAAATGAAACCGTGTGTGGCGGCAATCATATAAACGAGGTAAGCGCCGTAATGATCTAATTCGGTTACTAAAGTAGGTACGAATATAAACGGGAAGAAGTAAATAAACACTAAGCAATAGGCACGCAGGCTAACCGGTGTACCGTGCATAGAAATGCCAATAGTATTCTCCATGCTTTCCTGAACATCTTTAAGGAGGCGGATTATTTTTATCGTTAAGCCATGAGGAATAGTATTTCGATTGGTTTTTACAAATTCAAATATGTCAGTAAGTTTAGACCGAGTTTTGGTCGCGTCATGCTTGCTGCTGTAAAGCGAATCGAAAAATAACGTAGATAGGTCTTCTAATTCTTGAGCAATGAAGGCTTTACTTTTGTCACCCATTTTCGGGTTGGTGATAAGCGTGTAATAAGTGGCATTCAGGGATGATTTAAAAATACTAAGAAGCTGGATGACATTATCTCGACGTTTGAATGCTTCTCGAATTGTGAAGACTAAAGGGAAAATCACAGCCAAGCTGAATAGGGTGATGTTGAGCTTTGAGGTGTAGCCAAAGGTGATGCAAAAAAAGGTGATAGAAAAGCACAAAATCATCACATAGGCTGTTTTATGATCGATTATTGAGAGGTATTTCTGCATATTTTTTCGCTTATCGAAAGTCCCGAAGATCCTATACCGTACAGTCCAGCTTGGCAATTCGTAAATATCGTGGAGTCACAGGAATTACCAGGCGGTATAGTCTATCTTCGGTACTTCAGTCATCGTCGGGGCAAGAATTAAGGCAGACGATGGATAGACTGAAAATCTTAATTTTTTTGTTGAGATTGAAATACTTATTTTCAAGCTTTTTGCACTCGGATTCAAGCGCATCGCTTGCCTTGTGACACGATTATTGCCGTTACTTATATGCAGTCCGATATTGGCTACCGATCAGCTAGATGTTCTTTTTTCTGGTTCGGAAATAATGGACCTTAGGTTAGAGGCACCTTTTTCTTTGATCGACAGTGAGCGAGATAAAGAGAAACGCTACGATGGGACGCTAAGCTATGTAGGTGCCGAAGGTGACCGAATCTCTATCGATGCAAACTTTGAGGTAAGAGGTAATTGGAGACTAGCTCAAGATAATTGCCGCTACCCTCAGCTTTGGGTCGACTTAAAGAAAAACCAAACCGCAGGGACTTTATTCGAAAACCAGAATAGGCTAAAACTTGTCGTGCAATGTGACAGGTATAAAAGTTATAGAGATTTTCTAATTAAAGAACAGTTGGCTTATGAATTATTTTCTATGTTTAGCGGCTATCACTTCGATACACGGCTTTTTAATGTCAGCTACGTAGAAGCTGGGAATGCTGATGCGAGTCGCACCGATTTAGGTTTTTTCATTGAGCACCCAAGTCGACTGGCAGATCAATTGCAATTTAAAAAAGAAAAGAGAAATTCGGTTTTGCCTATTGAGCTAAATTCACTTCAGGCAAATCTAGTAGCGATTTTTTCTCTTATGATAGGAAGCACTGACTACTCGCTCATTCAAGGGCCAGTAGGTGAAGCCTGTTGTCATAACTCAAAACTGTTGAAGTCGCAGAGCGGTGAGCTTTTTGCGTTCCCCTATGATTTCGATAACACAGGCTTTGTTGATGCTTCCTATGCCGCTCGGCCTAGCCCCAATATTGGGGTAAGAAGTTCGAAAGAGCGCGTTTATTGCGGATTTTGTCTTCACGGTGAAACGCTGGATCAGGCCTTGGATATAGTAAGAAGTAATCGTAGCACTGTTGCCGCGGCGATCTTGGATCATCCTTTGCTACGGGAAAATGCCAAAAAGAAATCTTTCAAATTTGTTAATGATTTTTATGAGATTTTAGAAAATCCTGAAAAAATACAAAAGCTAATCTGGGATAGTTGTAGGAATCGGAACAGCTAAATTCTTATGAAGGCTTATTTGAAGTCATTTTTTTTCGATTCTTGAAAAAAGTACAAGTTCTAACGCATTGGCGACTGATGTTTGGGTAGGCATTTCAAAGATCGTTGCGATTGGCGATATCCATGGTGACTACAAAAACTATCGGCGGGGACTTAGAGAAGCTGGGCTGATAAATTGTCGTGGCAATTGGATTGTTGGTGATGCTCATCTTGCCCAGCTAGGACGCTTGGCGGATAGAGGCCCAAATACAAACAAAGCCATAAAGCATATGATGAAGCTTCAGCGTAAAGCGCAAGCTCAAGGGGCGCAGTGCATGCCCTTATTGGCAATCATGAAGCCATGAATATGTTGGAGGATCTTCGCTATGTTCAGTCTGGCGAATATTCCGCCCTGACGTCGTCGAAACCGCAATTTGCGCTCTGATTATTGCGATCGCGAAGTAGGAAGGTTGAGGGATCTTGATGAAGGTTTCATGGCAGATAGCGTGGGTAGGATAAGTGGCAGTAAGCGCATCCGCTAGGATTTGTTGAGCATCGCATTGCTTGGCACTTTTCTGGGAATTTTGGTTCTTGGGTTATTCAAAATAATGCGATTGTAAAAATAGTCGCAATTTGTTTCTGCACGTAGGTGTATTACCTTCGCTTATTGCTAAATCGATACCTGAAATAAACCTTCAGATTCAAAACGAGTTGGGTAGTAAATTGGCGCTAGAAGAGGATTTTTGGAAAGCATAAGCGCGCCTTTGTGGTTTCGAGGACTGGCCTTAAGCAGCGAAGAGGTAGAGGCCGCTCACGTTGATGCGGTTCTTGCCGCCTATGATGTCGATCGCATCATTGTGGGCCATACCCCTGAGCAGGGAATTATACGGCCACGATTTGGGAGTAAGGTACTTGTGACAGACACCGAGATCGCTGCATACTATGGAGGGCACAGAGCCTGCCTTCAGATTGAGAACAAATTCTTTATTTCTAAACAAGCAATCAGAGGTTGCTGTTGCCTAGCAGCGTAGAAGAAGTGCAGCCCTATTTGGAAAGGGCCGCGGCACTGGTAAATCCGACGCCTGCTTTACAGTGTCTCCTGGCAAAGCTTCGCTAACAGTTTTCAACCGTTATTTACTGGAGGGCCTGATAGTTGTCACTGTTGAAGCGCGGTGAGCAAATAGCCAGAAAAATTAGATCGCGCTCTCCTGTGTTTTGGATCCGCTGTTTTGTTTGCTGAGGAATAACAACGACATCGCCAGCGCTTACCATAGCTGGATGCAAGCCACCTATTTCGACTTTTCCGGTGCCTTCCAGAATCACATACCTCTCCACTGTATTTTTAAGTTGGTGCCACGCTGTGGTGTGCTGTGGCTCAACTCTTGCGCGAGCAATCGATAGATGCTCATCATTGTTCGAATTTGACACCTCGATAATATGGCAGCCTTCCTTGAAGTAGTACTCATCCTCAGGATGAAAACTCTTGATTTCCGGTTTCATGTTTAATGTGCTCTTCATTGGCTCAAATCCCCTTTAAAGCTTACATAGATTTTAGAGTTTACCAAAGCAAAATCACGGTTTGCTTTGGTAAACTCTAAAATGAAGAAATTCTGCTGGAGGTTTCTGTCGGGAGGCAACATTTCGAAGCACTTGATGGCGTGCCGAGACTAAGCTTTTGAAGTATGCTGCGATCTCTGGAGCATCTGGTGAAGTGATGTTGGCGTAAACAGACCAAGGCATGACGGGAAGACTGCGAACGCTATGATCGGTGGTTCTATTGCGCGACATTTGGCTGAGATGATTGGCGCTCTAGACACCATGCCCCGTCTCCATGTCCGAGGTTAAATTAGGTGGATAAACTAAACCTGAGTTTTATCAACAAGTGCATTGGTAAGAGCGATGCTTGTTTGTGCCCCTGCGACTAATCGACCTTCGGCAGAATTTTTAACAAAAGCCTCATCTCTATAGCAGCTGCTGCACCCAAGAAGCCCTACTAAATAGTAGCCACTGATAAGTTGCCCTGCCGTATAACTAGTTGATGACAGTGGATCCGGTGTTGCAAAAATAGTGGTAGGAACAAGTTGATCGTAATCGCCTAGTTGATTGCAGCCGGACTTAGAGCTAGTTAAAAATACACAAAGTGAAACGGTTGTTCAACGCGGAAAATGCGTTGTTATAATCGGCTCCATAAGCTGAATTAGCATATTTAGTTTCATATAGATGCGTTTTTAGTGATTGATCTCGCGCAGCAATTTGGCATCGACTTCGCAGACTCGAGAAAACACTAACCGATCAACCGCGGGCCTAGTTAGCTTTCATTACTATCATGGTTGTCGTTGATTTCGTTTGCTTTAATATATGCTGGTCTGGCAGAAAGAAGTTTGGTGTATTCGCTAAAAGCGTCGCGTTTTTGGACACTGCCAAACAGCATGCCCCAAAGAAGACCCGACCCTAAATAAACGTCAGCCGCGGTAAATTTGTCACCACAAATATAGGGTCCTTGGCTGAGCGCTAGTTCTAAGGTATTCAGGGTGTGATCAATGTTGCCAAAGCCAGCCATTCGTTCTTGGTCTTTTTTAACAGGCCAGCCCAAAGAGCTTGCAGTAGTAGCCATTTCCATCGGACCTGCTGCAAAAAATATCCAGCGATAAAAATCCGCCAACTCTGGGGAGCCTACTGATGGAATAAGATTCTTTTCTGGGAAGCTCGCAGCGAGGTAAGTGCATATAGCGGCCCCTTCGGTAACTATATTGCCGCGATGAACAATGGCAGGCACTTTACCCATGGGATTAATGGCCAGATACCCCGCGCCTTTCATTTGTTCGCCGTAGTGTATCCATTCCACCTCGTAAGGCTCGGCTATTTCTTCCAGCATCCAGTGGGCAATGCGGCCTCGGGATTGCGAATTGGTGTACAGCTTAATGTCAGTCATCAGCAATGCCTTTGATTATTTTATTCTAGGGGTTTGTCGGTTTGATATTTTAAAGTTGGCTCGGGGACGCCCACCCGTAAACAATCCCTGCCGACCTAAATAAGCGGTCGGCTGACTGTTGTACCTTTAATCTTAACCTTGGGGATAATGATTCAGATTTATCTAAAAACCCACTCACAATGTTGGCAGCTTCAATAGAGTTGTGACCACCCAAATTGACATCTAACCAGCGGCCCGGGAAAAAGATATCTCCAGTGGCCTGAATCTCGGTAAGCAAATCCAAGGCCGGCAAAATGAATTCAATAGAATCCGTTGCCCGTAATGGGTGACTAAGGTACTGAAGGCCGTTAAGTACCCAAGCTTCTCGATTTCTGTTTTTATGCTGCGCTAATGATTCGAAAAAGGATTTTCGACTTGCGAGATCCGCAGATAGGGCGGGACGAACAAAATCAAATCTCGCCAGCCGGTCAGGGTTCGCAATGCGCTGACGTTGTTGGTCTAATAGTTC
>Ga0302131_1001239_pt1 | contig 14109 bp, 19 predicted proteins | sample CB9_20m_MG_FD_203105 | JGI IMG/M metagenome (GOLD analysis project Ga0302131, IMG submission 203105) | Marine microbial communities from Western Arctic Ocean, Canada - CB9_20m | ecosystem: Environmental > Aquatic > Marine > Oceanic | place: Canada: Western Arctic Ocean | collected 2017-09-19
CCCGTTACATGAACGAGGAACCTAAAATTGAATATTTCAAGTCGGACAAACCCGACAAAACGTTTTTGTATGTTATTCTTGCTTTGCTTGTTTTTATGCTCTACGAAAAATTAGGACTGATGACTCAACATGCATAAAACTGAATCGGAAATCTTCTTATCTGATTTTTGTTTAATCTTGAGTGGATTATTTATAACGGTTGTTGGAGAGTCGCCAAAAATCTTTTCCATATAATCGGATGAGGATTTGGTTGCATTGAAAACTTTCGTTGATGATTGCGACTTTTTCTCGACATCGTAAAACACCCGTTCGATGGGTGGTAAATGTATATCAATTTGTTTTTCGCATACTCGAAATTCTGAAATGGACATGGTTCCTCCAAAAACATCCAAGCATTGCCACGGTGGTGCGGAATGTATTTGAAGCAACGCATCTGACTGCGAATCTTGGATCATCATTTGTATCAACATTGTAATATTGGCTTGATTTGTGACATCAGAAGTGCTACTTTGATTGAACGCCTTCATGCAAGCAAAGCTGCAAAACTGTCCGACGCCGGTGTAAGTACACGTCAACTTGTTGTACGAGTTGGGTAGCTGTATAGACGAGCCATCGATGCCATGGCAACACCACCAACACAGTTGCATAGTTGTAGTGTTTGTTATAGTTTTAATGTGTTTAATATAACTCTTTCTTTTCATTCCCTACTTTATATGCCAGATTTCACACCGATCTCGAATTTACCGAGGCCGCAGTCGAACAGTAAAACATCTCAAGAGGGTGGCGATACCCCGTCCTATAGTGAGTTGTTGAACTCAATGAACAATGAAATGCAGAGAAACCCACAACAGGCACAGTCGATGCCTCAGGCGCAGTCTATGCCTCAAGCGCAGTCGATGCCTCAAGCGCAGTCGATGCCTCAGGGTCAGTCTATACCTCAGGGTCAGTCTATACCTCAGGCGCAGTCCGTTCCGCAAGCACCACCGCAAGAAGTGGTATATGAACCACAGTATCAACCGATGGCACCTACGTTTTGTAGAGAAGAACCCATAATTGTGGAAAAGGAAACTCATTCCCCTCCTTCCGATTATGATGTAGCTCATACTGATGTCGTGTTATTATTGATGATTCATGTATTTATTCACTTGACATCATCCCAGGAGATGATTCGTACGAAAATACCGTGCATGTCAACCGATGAGAATAACAAAACATTCGTCGGAATAATAATCAATGGTGTGTTGGTGAGCGGGTTATGGATGGTGATTCGAAAAATCATGATTAAATATAATAAAGAGTTTTAAAGCTTAACGAACTGTCATATGAAATGGAGAATAGATCCACGAAATTACTAACAAGTTTGAACACGTATTACTCTTCAGATTGTGCTTTGGAACAATTATTGAGTGTCACCTCGGAAATAGAATCGGGTGTATCAAGTAAAATATCATTGCGTTTAATTGACTGGTTGGTCACAAATTTTTCAAAGTGCGAGCACGTTGTGTACGATGTAGACAATAAAATGTTCAACATGCACATCAGTTATAAAAATATGCTCAAAGCCTATTCAAAACGTATGTTTGATCCATTCAAGAGACATGACCGTATATACATTGAATGCCCAAGGTTACCGTCTGGAAAATTGGAGACGACTGTGGCCCAAATGATGTTTTTCAAATGGGCAATCGATCACAACGTGTTAGCCTACGCAATAGAACACAAGGAGGTTATAAAGAGACACATGGAGGCGAGTACTGAGCACCGGAAGGTTAAGCACATCGTTAAGCGGTCCGAACTTTCCAAGGGATCGAGAAGTGCGCATATTTATAACGTGAAATTGACCGTGTCGTTCAAATGATGTTATATTTATATTTCAAATATCATATGTTTAGAGGCTCAAATCGCGTATTGGGAGCGGTAATTGTTTTGATTGCTATCCTTTTGATGGCTGTGTGTTTGTATTACGAAAAGATGAAGTCGAATACGTGCATTTTGGTTTTATGTGCAGTGTTAATCATTGTTGCCAAATACACACTAGCATCCACGGTGCAAGAACCCACTCAAATACCCACGAACGGCTGCGTTGAAGATATTCTTTCACAGCGTGCATCAAACCCGAACGAATACGGTGACCCGAACGTCGCCCCGCAAAAACCCATACTTGGTTTAATTTACAAACAAGCAGAAGGTGGTTCGCTTAAGGATAAGGCTGTTTCAAAAGACATATGAGCAATGGTTAAGAACTGCGGTAACGGGGGACGAAAGCACCGAGCTACGTGCAAGTCTGGACAAACGGAAAACAACAGAGAATTGCTATTCAAGGATCCCAACGAGCAGGACTACGCCCGTGTCTGTCAAATGTTGGGGAATAATCGATGCAAAGTGAAATTGGAAGGCGACAAAGTCGAGAGGATTGCAATTATATGCGGTAGGATGAGGAAGAAGCACATTCATAACATTGTCACGAATGACCTTGTGTTGGTGAGTTTTCGAGAATATCAAGAGGATAAAGTTGACATAATCCATGTATATACAACGGACGAGTTGAGGCAATTGATTGCGTATGGCGAGATTTCATGCGACACAGATGTAAAAGATTTAGAAAACATCATATTTTCAAATATTTAAACCTACGCACCCTAGAAACCAATAGAGTATGGATCTGGATTTGAAACTTTTCAATCTACCACATACTGCGACATTCGAGGATGTACAAAAACAGTTTCGTTCATTGGCAAAGATTCATCATCCCGATCGTAAAACGGGTGATTTGGAAAAGTTTAAAGAACTTAATAACGCGTACTCTCGTCTCGAAGAAAGGTTCAAGACCCCGAGGGATAACGTTTTCAACAAGTTTTTTGGTGATTTTGCTGAATCATTCCACCAGCGCAGTCGTTGTATTGAAGTCACAATAACCATCGAGGAACTGTTTACGGGGAAAACAGTATGGATTCAAAATAAGAAACTGAATATACCACCTGGGTTGGTTCCGAATACTATCCTCAACATACCCGAACTTAACGTAGAGGTTTTCCTTCGCGTTGCAAAGCACAATTATTATAGCATCGAGCCTCGGACAATGAACTTGGTATTTCGTACGAGTATCAGTCTATACGAAGCACTCGTTGGATATACGGGTAAGATTAAGCATCCCGATGGAAGCATGTTGTTTTTACATAGCCCAAAAGACAGAGTTGTACGAGACGGTCAGATATTAACATGTAAACTTAAGGGTATTCCGTTGAGCGGAGAGCATACACAACAAACTTCGGATTTTGTTGTCGTTTTCCACGTGATTATGCCTGTGAAGATTGACTCGGACAAGTATCGTTCGTTGTTGAAAGAGGTGTTTGATTGTAATGTGCCAACGATTCTGAGGAGGGACTCGGACGTGGATGTGCAACTCACATAATATATGCGGTCATAACATATATGCCGCGGAACACGTTACATCCCATTGTGTGGCACATACCAAACAAGGCCAAGGGGAATTGTTACGTCTTCTCTCTAGGCCCAAAGGCTGGGCCATTCGGTTACTCGGCAACGCGAAGTGAAAAGTCGGTTCCGGGTGATAAATGTTTAAATAAGAAATGTTGTTATAAAGACAAACCTTTTAATTTTAACAATTGCTCCGAGTTTAAAAAAAGAATTGTATGCGACAATCCTGAATATGTTAGGCCCTTGAGGCGAAATGTTTCAAATAACAGGAAGGATGAAGACGGTCATCACATGATGTGTTCGATGTTGGCCACATCAGGAAACAATGATTTTCATTTTGCCCGTCGATTTAATCTCAACGATTTAAAACCTGTTGAGATTAAACGTTTTATGAGGAATACAGAAGAACCTGCGAAAAGCGAATTTAAAACGTTATTGAGTAAAAGACTTCCTAACAATAAGCCCGTTTACATATGGATACATCAAAGGGGTTGGTCGAGTGGAGGCCCGGTCATTTATGATGCAAATAAACATTTAATAACAGATATTCGACAAACGATATCATCCGGAGGATTTAATTACGGAGACCTTCATTACGATAAACTCTGTAGTTTCTTTTCAGTCAAAACACGTCATGCATCCGTTCGATAATAAAAATATTGTTTAAACCTATAGCATGTTTTCCCTTTTAGATCAAAGCCAAAGCACGGACGACATGTACTTTGAGATTTCGTTCAAACCAAGCAACGAAGCTCCTTCAAAACTAGCTGGCCTTTCGGTTGTGGAAGACGAAAAACCACAGAAACCCGAGGTTGTAGAGGTTCCTCATACACCGATTGAGGACCCATACATCGAGGTTCCGGTTTCGCGCAAGAAAAAAATAAAGAAAACGTGCATCGAGAATTACGTTGTATTAGGACTGGCCACTCTGCTGCTGATCACGTTTGCAGTCAGCCCGCCCTCGAAACTCTAGTCACACCACCAGTCGGTAAAGAGTGTACAGGTCACATGTTTCGGATTCTCGCGTAATTTCCACAATGTTACCGGGCAGGCATCCGTAATAACGACAGACCGGGTCGCTGGAAAGTATAACGGGAAGTTGTGTGATTTTAAACCGCGACAGTAGGGTTGTCTTTTCATTCAATGGTAACACTCGGTGGATAGGCACCAAATCGTGCTTGGTAATATTGAAACGTAATTCCTTCTCCGAAAACAATTGAACCAACATGTCCTCCACTTCAGAAGATATGAATTGCTTAGCGAACGTACTTATGGAGGTTTTGTAAATAACGATCAAACAACTAAATGTGGCTTCATAGTCATCTATGATATTTTTTAGTTGTTTGATGTTTTTAACACTTACTTTTGGGTCTCGAACTCTATAAACCATTATTTTCTTTTCCGAATTCGGTTTCGAAGCTACAATTAAACTTTCGTCGACGTCGTTGATTTCCGTGTGACCACGATCCGACAACATTTCGATCAACGTCGTTCGGGTGCGGTCATTCATCGCGTGATATCAATTGCAAACGGGTTATTCTTTAATAAACTTTGCGCGTATCCGAAATCACGCTCGTTCATTTCATTATTTTTTGACTTTGACATAGACTGCGACTGAATAGTGGTGTGGGTACTGTTGGGAATTAGAGTGGGCGCAACGTGGGGGATTGACCTGTCGTCGTTTTTGAAATGCGCATTGACGGACTTGTGTGGATCCGATTGAATCGACGATGCGTGAAAGTTGGGAGAATGGTTACTGACGAGTGTTTGTTCTTTTTTATCGTAACATTGCGATCCGGTATAGACGTCTTTATACTGACGCGTCCCAAACGAAGTACCGTTTGCGGGTCCGTGTTGAACTGCGCTAGGACTGTTTCGCATCGTGGGGCGCACCTCTGTCGTTTGGTTGACGTACCCGCCGTTAGAGTTGGACTGGTTCGCGTTACCGATATACGTGTCCGGAAAGAATCTTTGGGTTGGTTTGGCCTCGTACCCCGAACGAACAACGTCAGGAGCGTGAATACCCGTAGATGCCAGGTTTAATTGATGCACGTCACCGCTCGGTTGGTCGCGTAACGTGGTGACGTCAACAGCACTTTTCGTGTACGTACCCGTAGCTTGCGAAGAAACATTTAATACATTATTACCATATTCCGAGCCTCGTTCGGTGGAATGAATAATGTATGAACCGTCCGTGTATCGTCCGTGCGAATATCCGTTCGGGTTTCCGTGGTGGTTGGACACTGTCAAACTGCTTTTATCACGAGTCGAAACAACTTGATTATACGACCCAGAGGGGCCCGTCACCGTTCCGGATGTTGAGGGAACCGCGCTTCGGTTCGTGCAACCAATCAGTTCGTCCGAATGAGCCATGGGTCCCGACACGGACGATTGAACCGAATCAAATCCACGAAAGCTCTGCGTGGGCTCGATTTTACGATCAGATGGTGTCAACTCGGATGTATTCTGCTGCAACTCGTCGATGGCTCGTTTACCCGCAATAACACGCCCTTCGTAATTGTGCTTGCGGTAGCCATTCACGTTACCTGGTTTTATTCTATAGTTTTGATGAAATCCGCCAACGGCCGCCTCTCCATTCCTCAAACCCAAACCCGGCCCAACATGCTCGGGTATTGTGGAGGACACGTTGTTGTGGGAGGAATTGGATAGGGTTGATTGGTACCTTTGGATATCCGGAGTGAATAAACTTCCGTGAATATTTGTCAAATCCCGCGTTGGTAGTTGGGACTCCGTCTCTTTTTTGTGATCAAACTCCACCATGCCAATCCCAGTAAACGTGGCCAAGCGACGATCTTTCACACTAGTGTTGGTGTTTTGGCTCCTTTCGCTTTTGAAAAAGGGCATTGGTTTGTTGAGCTGAGTCACAACGGTGTTTTCATGCTGTAGATGCTTCTCAACCGTCTCGGCGAGTTTCGTATTGTTTTGATCAATCGACAAAACGTCAGATTTGTAATATTCAACAGGTTTTGTACTTCTACACGACTGTTTGTATTTTCCGTGAAGTGCACCTACGTAAGCAAGCCCGCCCAATATCAACAGCTCCATATTACTAAGTATGAACAAATTAATTGTACTTGATCAACTGACGCGTATCAACACCGTAAAGTTCAATGGATGAAACATTGACTCGGTTTTGCGCTAGGGGGTGGTGGGACGGCATAGAGTCTACCCATCTATCGTTCGAAACAGTCGAGATGGTTTTGGCCGATTTACTCTCGCGCAAAGTCCACTGGCCCGCGGCGAATGGCAAGTGTTGTTTGGGAGGCGGCACCGAGCTCGCGCCTTCAACGGACGGAAGAGACGGGTTCACGACCGCATGTGATTCTTTGCCCTTCCACATAGTCGTCTCTAAATCAATTATTTTATTCTGGCCGTGCACGCTTTTACATGACAGCCCCGGCGATTGGATACAACTTTCAGCCAGGTGAAATGTATTTGCGTTGTTGAAAATATAGTTTGTCACGCTTTCGTTTTGGCTGTTCACACCGCGTCCCATGTTTATAACATACTGGCATGTTTTATTTATTGCAATTGTACTGAATAGATTCGTTTCGAGTGCTCAACCCACCCCGTAATTGTTCAACCTGAATCTTTGGCATGTGGGGTTGATAATCAGGTTCGTGTACTTGTTTGTTTGAACATTGTGTGACGGTGTTTACCAAGCCAAACATCAATTCACTCTCCGTGTCCGTTTTACCAGCCATCTTTCCGTTGGGTAAACGGCCTAGAAAAGGCGACGTGCCCCACATCTCGGTATTCACATCGTCTTTGCTGGTATTTCTTGATGCCACTGATGTATACAACGAGTTTACAACATCAACATCGTAGATATTTGGGTGAGAAATGGCCAAGTTTCTCTGAGAATCGTCAGTGTACCATTTCAACGACTTTTCGCTGTTCGACTCTGCAGATGATTTAGAATCTCCGTCGTAATACAATCGGGTCTGCTGGTTCAACTTCATATAACTATTAACATCATTTTATTTATCGAGTTTGACCAATGTATTCTCATGAGTCCGATCCGTTGACGAAGAATAACACCAAAGTGCAAAATCAGACTGCTGATTGATATCTGTCGTCACAGGAACAGTGTAAAATTGACGCTGCGAATTCCCTCTTGTGAATACGTCTAAATCGTTAAGGGGTTGTCCTTTGAAGAAGAACTCGTCGCTTTCTTTGTGCTGGTTTGGACAGGTTGGGTACTCATTTTTTGAACCCGAAGGTGGATTACCGAAAGGATTTGACTGCGTAACTTTTTGGCATTCCTTTGGTTTGGATCCAACCATCGGGTAGGTGCGCGCAACTTTGTCGGCGTCGCCGTATGTATGGAAATTCTTGTCGATTTCGGCGGGCGATGGGTCCTCTCGCTCTACATCTTTTTCGTCGTTCCTGACGAGCGGTTCTTCGCCGTTGGCATCCATTCGCGTCATCCATTCGCATGGGGGAGGGAGGGGGGCTTTTGCTCTGTTCTTGTACAGAATATGATATAAAATGTATATTATGCCTAGAATTATGAATGCACCTTGGATTGGCAATGTTTTTTTATAATATATGCTCAAAATGAATGCGTATACAATTATAAATCGAACTAGACAATTGTATTTTTCGGTTTCGGATTGACTATTCATCGATGGACATATACTTACATTCGTATAAAGCACACTGATGTCATCGAGCCATAAACGTTCCATTAATACGTACTAATATTTTAAAACGAAGGATTGTGATTCAACGTATGTCTGCAGAAAGGTATCGGTTTGCTAGCATAATCTTTATTTTTGTAAAGATTATGTTTACTCGCAACCTTGATCAAGAATTTAAAGTTGGCCCAGAACCGTTCGTCGTGACTGTAGGCAACCGTCATCCCGTGTGCGAGCTCGTGCAACACAACGAAAAATAACTCATTCAAACCATTCTCTTTCGACAAACAAATGGATATCTTGTCGCCTTTGTTGACGTTGAATGCAAAGACGTTCATCATACCTCTTGGGAGCTCTTCGATTTGTAAATGTCTATACGCGTATTTACTACATAGCATTTTACAGGGAGGGTTATCGATTTTCTTTAAATGCTCTAGTAAATCCATTGATTTTAGGTAAAGGTCGTGTAACAAATTAACCTTTCTTGTTTTTTCAACCTCAGACTTGGTGTTGTTTACGTAATAAATACGTCCCGATGCGTGAGGGTACGCGACTTGGCCTGAATAATAACGACATATGTAGATGATGCATCCGATAATAGTGATACACGCAAAAAACAATCGCATTATATATTATGCAAATATTTATTTCATGTTCATGCTCCCCAACATCGACTGCATTGAACTCATACTTTTCATCAGTTGAGCGGGGTCAATGGATCCAGAGCCTTCCATTTCGCCTGCATACTGCTGGGCGAGCGCTTCAATGTTACTCATCAAACCATCCGGAATTGTGGAGATTGTGTTTGCAAAAAAGTAAAGGGACTGCAGGTGCGCCCAAATGGCATCCTTTGTCGAAGGAGACATCTCGTCCGACTCCCACAACTCTTTCAGCTGCAAGTCCACAACCCACTTCACCGACCCGTCGAGAATAAAACATTCATCCTTGGACATGATTGCGTCAGAGTGTGGCGCCGTATGCTCCATAAACAGATTCAAAATAGACTTTGGGTTGGTCTTCCTTAGTAAATCGAGCTTGGTTTGATACGCCGAAATCTTCTTATAGTTTGGAAACGTATCCTTGAGCTCGCATAGAAACTGATCAAACATCGTGAGAAAAGTGGAGAGAGATGAGCCGCTCATGTCTGTTGTGAACTATTGAATCAACCTAGCTCTTAAATGGTTTAATAAATAGAATCACAATGTTTATGTTGAAACCGATTGTATAAAAATACAATCATCGCAATTAATATGCAAATACCTAATAAATCAACACCTTTGATGATCCGACGTTTGAGCGCTATTTTCGTGTTGACTTCGCGTAAAATGGCTTGCAAATTCATTTGTATATAATCATCAATTGTTGTTAAAAATCGCCGTCTAACGCGAACGACTCTGATCCGACCGAAGCACTCATGACTCCAGCTTTTGCGTACTCACCCACGCGTCGTTCAAAGAAATTTGTTTTTCCAGTCAAACTAATAGTCTCCATGAAATCAAAGGGGTTTTTCGTTCCGTACATTTTATGATAACCCAGTTGCAACATCAGTCTGTCTGAGACAAATTCAATATATTCCTTCATTAAATCGCAATTCATACCAATCAACCTGCATGGAATTGATTCTGTAATAAACTCCTTCTCGTGCTCAACCGCCTCCCTTATAATATCGAAAACCTCATCCTCACGTAGAGGATTCCGTAACCCTTTGTACAACAAAACAGCAAAGTCTTGATGCGTGCCTTCGTCTCGAGATATAAGCTCATTCGAAAACCCGAGTCCGTGCATCAAACCGCGCTTCTTCAACCAGTAAATTGCACAAAAAGAACCCGAAAACATGATTCCCTCCACACAAGCAAACGCAACCAATCGCTTTGCGAAACACGGGCATTGTTCCTTGTTTATCCATTTTGTCGCCCAGTTTGCTTTTTTGGCGATTGACGGGATGGTGTGAATCCCGTCAAACAGGCGCACCTTTTCAGCCTCGTCTTTAACGTACGTGTCAATCATCAAACTGTACGTGTGACTATGAACTGTTTCGTTGAACTGCTGGTAGCTGTAAAACGCACGAGCCTCCGACACCTGAACTTCCGTGCTAAAGTTTGTGGCGAGGTTCTCATTCACAATACCATCGGCCGAGGCGAAAAACGCAAGTATGTGCTTCACAAAATGGCGCTCGTTGTCGTTGAGTTTGTTTGTGAAATCGTCCATATCGCTCGAAAAATCAATCTCGTTTGTCGTCCAAAAGCTCGCCAAAGCCTTTTCGTACATATTCCACATTCCCATGTTTTTGATTGGAAACATCACGTGTCGATTTGCATTCTCTGTCAGTAGCGGCTCGCCGAATCGGTTTTTAAACTCGTCCATCGCGTAAAAACAATCTGCTTGTGGGTCATACATGATTGGAAAGTATTTTATGCATTCGAGTGTATCCAATGATGCGTGTGTATGTCTTGTCGCGATATCCGCAATTTGTTTCACCTTGATGGTGGTGTGATTGATGTTTTGGTTTTCACAAAACTGAATTACTTCTGTGCAACGTTCGCATGACTCTTTCGAGTAAATTGTAAAAGTCATTGTACACTATTCACGGTTGATTTGTTTAAATTGATTACTTCGTCGACCGAGAATTGTAGCAAGCGACCGTCCTTCGTCACGATATGGAGCTCGTGATCTTCAGTCAAATCGTCATTCATAAATATCTGCCTGCAAATAATCGTTTTACCAAAGAACGGCTTTGTGGATCTCCCAATAAACTTTTGCACCCGGGCCATCACGTCCGTGTATACAAACTCACGTGTGTTTACCAAAACAGCATAAAGAATGTGTAACCCTCGTTGAGCGGAAAAATCGGAATACGCTGGGAATTCCATCGTCTCGTTCACGATGTAACGATACTGTTGATCTAGCCAATGTACACGAATCTCCAAATAATCCGAGTCGGTCAGTTTGAAATGTTTTCCGTTTGTATACGCGTGTGTCATGTCGGTTTCGTCGTCATTTTTCAAGTTGTATTTGACAACTTTGTAAACATGCAATGGGTTGCGTACTGAAAAAGCTCGATGTAGAATGCTTTTTCCGTATGAAAAGAATGTGCTCTTGACCTGTAAAATAAACACATACAAGTCTACAAGATACATGATCTTAGTAAACAGCTAGACTCTTAAATTATTTAAACAAATATCAATGTTAATCATTGTATGTCGTTGGCCGAAGTCCATTCCAAAAAGATTAAGCAGATCAGGACGGATAAGGAACAACTTCCAAAACATATGATGAGGCTGAGTATGTTGAAAAAAAAGAGGGACGGACTCATAAAAAATAATGGTGACCTCTTTAAAATCCTCGATATTGACAATGATATTAATAAAGAACAATACATTGTAGACAAAATCAACAACGTCAGTGAGGGTGAGTACCTTCTCCGCGTCTCGGACGTTTTGAATTCAACTGACGTCACCAATGTATTCACCCAAAAGGTTGATCTTATTAATATGAATAGTTTTGTCGAACAACGAATTGTAAACAATAAGGGTGAACTGTTTTCAAAGTACATGCACACAATTGAAGGTATGCCCCTCACTATCCACCAAGATGTTGACAACTTTATCTGCAAAATGTGCAACAAAACAATGACAATGTGCACTAATGAATCGTATATTGTCTGTACACACTGTGGAGAATATGTCGTTAATTTTGAACACAGCGCGGCCGGCATGACTTACGAACAAGAAATAAACACAGATACCAACACACACTTTTCATACAAGCGCATCAATCATTTGCGTGAATTGCTGTCGCAACTTCAGGCCAAAGAGTCTTCAAACATACCCGCCGAAATACTGGACGAAATTAAAGGGGAATTTCGTAAAGAACGCATACAAGATTTAGGCTGCATCACTCAATGTAAAGTCAAGACGGTTCTGAAGAAATTAGGGTACAACAAGTTTTACGAACACACTCGACAAATCACCAATATTCTCAGCGGCAAACCCCCTCCAACCATATCGAATCAGTTGTACGATAAAATCATAAACATGTTTATTGAAATCCAGGTTCCATTCGAAGAAGTCTGCCCGAAAAGCAGAAAGAACTTTTTTAGTTACAACTACATTCTGTACAAGTTTTGCGAATTGTTGGATCAACATGAACACATGGAATTATTCCCTCTTCTCAAAAGCCGTGAAAAGTTGTACCAACAAGATTGTATTTGGAAAAGTATTTGCGATATCAAAGGATGGCCCTTTATCAAAAGCGTATAATTCAGTCGATTATTTGCTGTGGTAAAATTATAAATGAATACAAACATCGAACATGTTCCAGTAGGGCGCTTGCGTGATGAGTGCAAACATCTCAACGTTAGACACGTCGGTGTTTCAAGAGCGGATCTGATTACGGAATTGAAAGCGCAGGGGTTACTCAATGTGGACCTCCGGTTTCCAGCAAAGCCGCCCTTGATCGATACGTCAAACAGATACACAGACCTGTCGAATGTTTATTTGGGTAATGGCGCCGGAAAGTTTGTCAATTCTCATAATCGATTGTATATCGCAAATTCATCGACAGAAACACCACTGATCGGTGGATGCTTCGTCGACCAACGGGTTGACATACATCACATCATGAACATCCGTTCCGCCGTCATAGACTTGCGGAAGACGGGTGTGGAAGGAGATATCGTGCGCGAAGGACCGACTTTGTACATGTACCGCGACACCGATACAGAACCTGGATGGTACCCACTGAAATTTGGAACAATAAAGTTGGTATGAAATTCTACATGTGGAACAGTCCCTCAATGTCGGATCTAGTAATCCCAACTGACAGATCCTGCAAGTATTCAACACCGTCATTCACTATTCGTTCATCATTCAATATGATTGAGATGATCCGTTTCTTCCGTTCGTGTAACTGCAATATATCTTCCTCGATGAATGGATGCTCCTCTGAACCACTGGTGATGCAATACCGAGTCACGTGTACATCTTTCGTTTGGCCTGTTCGGAAACACCTTCCGATGGCCTGGTACTCGACGGCAGGGTTCCAATTGGGTGCCATGATGTACACATGATTTGCAACCTGTAAATTGATCCCCTGTCCTCCCGTGTTGATTTGGATGACAAAAGTGGAAATACAAGGATCGTTCGTAAATCGGTTTATGTTTGACTCGCGTTGTTTCATGTCCATTGTACCATCCAATCGGATACAGGTGATCCCCACGCAGGACAAAATCGACATGTACGCATCCATTTCCTTGACAAACTGACAAAATACAATCGCCTTTTCACCCGAGGGTTGCTGTTGAATGGAGTGTATCAGCTCTTGGAGCTTCGTCGCCCCCGAAGACCATCTTCCATGCGGGATCTTTGTCTTGCGTGACATACCGTCCAAGTACAATTGAGGGTGGATGCAAAGCTGTCGGACTCTGAGTAGATGTTCCAACAACTCGGGAACATTTTTCTTTCGTTTCGTCGCTTGCTTCATCAAATTTCGTTCCTTCATAAACACTTTCGAATACAAAACAGCCTCCTCCATGGATGCAAACGGAATGCGCTTCACCTGGACATGACATTTTGGAGCCAAATTGTTCTCTCCAGATACGTCTTCTTTTGTTCGACGTAAAACAAATGTCGATGAAACCCAACCCTTTTCGTTTTGACACAGTTGTTGAGATACACCAACCCACGTCATGAGATTGACAAAGTCGCTCATTCGGTTCATCACGGGGGTGGCTGTTAGAGCCCATTTAATTGCTCCGCGTAATAAACAACACGTCTTGTGTAATTTAGACTTTTTGTTCCGAAGCATGTGCGCTTCGTCGATGAAAACTCGATCCCAGTTAACGCCGTGCACCGCCGATACCCCAATCGAACGGGTCTTTGAGTTCAATCGGCTCTGAGAAATGATGTAAACCGTCGGTTTGTCAGAAAAAGTCGGTAAAACCACTTTGTCATTCGAAGTCGCCAAAACATGAACTGTGACAAATGATGTGAATTTCTCAATCTGCTCCTTC
>Ga0302131_1001243_pt1 | contig 14102 bp, 17 predicted proteins | sample CB9_20m_MG_FD_203105 | JGI IMG/M metagenome (GOLD analysis project Ga0302131, IMG submission 203105) | Marine microbial communities from Western Arctic Ocean, Canada - CB9_20m | ecosystem: Environmental > Aquatic > Marine > Oceanic | place: Canada: Western Arctic Ocean | collected 2017-09-19
CGTTAAGCTGATACAAATCCTGGTATCCATCTTCGAGTACTACACCGTGGCGCTGGAAACGGAAGAAAAGGAGGCGAGCGCGGCCATGGGGAACACCACGTTCGCGCCGCCGCCGATGGCGTGATGAACAGTATTAAATCACAAAAACACGGTCGAGTAATAGGAATAGGGGGGGAAGGCGGTCAAATGCTTTTTAAAGCAAATTTCTTTAAAGCAATTTACACTTTCGGACAACACACGCCTCGCGCTACATGCTACATACTGTACGTGTAAATACAGCTGTGATACTGTAGCTAGTCTATACTTTATTCAGCTCAGCGCTCACCACGCCGGCGGATCTACCGGGTTCTCGAAATCGATCATGACAATTTTCCCGCCATCCAAGTATCGCGCGATAAAATACGCCTTGATACCTTTAGCCGACCCAATGCCCATTGTTTTCACGGCTCGGTGTAGTTTTCTGAACTCCTCAGTCATAGACGGGGGAATCATGAAAACAGTTTGCTTGGTCTCGTCGTTTATCATGGCGCCGTGCAATGGGTCGTTCACTCCGGAGATTTGAACCTTCACCACAAACTGACTCAACGACACTTTGCTATCCGACGCTTTTCGCTTTGAAATACAAGTGACTTTGCCGGTTTGTACGTTCGTCATCAACGCCGCCATGTCAGCAGTCATATCCATAAGCTTCCCTCCCTTCAACTCTTTGTCTAGTTTCGCCATATCGACGCGAACTTGATTCGCCGCCCTGGCTTTACACTCAGACTTGTGTTTCTTCCAAGCCGTCGTGCTGCACGCCTTGCTGCAGTACGAAACGCAGTAACAACCCTTGCAGTGTTTGAGCTTTGTGTCTTTCCCGGGGGCTTTGCCGCACCCGGAGCACGTCATCGCCGCGCGAGAACCAGACTCGAGACGCCGTATATTCGCCGGTTTCAGGCAGATTGATTCTTCGTCTTTTTCGCCGTCTCGCGCGAGTCGCACTTCGTACCGGCCTCGCGTCGCATGGAACCGCACGCAATCGCCGACGCAACCGTTCAAATCGCGTCGCCCCACTAAACCGACCAGCTTTACCTTGTTTCCAACTAAAACTTGCGCTAGCTCCAACCGGCGTGGAGATATCAACACCGTTCGCGGCGCCGCGCTTCCGTCGGCATCCACGTTGACTTCGTATTTGGCCTTTTCAGGATCCAACTTAATCACCGTCCCGATTTTCCCGTTCAAACACGACGACGCGCCCTCGATTCCCAAGAACACGACTTTCTTACCCACAACCGGGCCTTCCTTCCACACCGGTAAGCTGAGTAACTTGCATATGGCTTTCGAGGTTTGGTCGTTGTGCGCGATTTGCAAAGCCGATCTACCTCCCGGGTCCGCGCCGAGTTCCATGAGAACGGTGACGTGCGTCGCGTTGCCGGACAACACCGCGGCGGCGAGCGGGGTTTCCCCGAACCTGCTTTCCAGGTTAGGGTCCTGAGATAAATAAAAGAGAGTGTCAGTCTTGTATGGGCAAACACTGTTGGGATTTGGGAAATGCAATACGTACCGCTCGTTCCCGCCCTGGCAGGTCGTGTGATCCTAGTTCTAGGGCTGTTTTTGCAACGGCTTGTTTTATCGCCCTTGGTGCCGAGCCCATTACGTTGAGGCAATGTGTCAACACGGAGCACCCGACGATGTCCCTGGCGTTGACGTTCGCGCCGGCCTGGATCAACAACCGCACCGTTTTCAAGTAGTCCTCCGCCGCGGTTTCCGTTATTTGTTGAGTACCAAAGGTTACCGCTCCCATCAACGGCGTGAATCACATTTGTGTCTCACAGCGTTCCAGGAGCTCGTAAGTCGTTGATGTGTTCAATTCCTTCCATCCGTGGATAAATTGCGCGACGAGCTCGAACTGACCGGTGAAACACGCCATCCAGAATCCCGAAACCTCCTTCGCCTTGATTTTCTCGCTTACATCAAGATAAGAGCGCACAGCATTTCTGAGCTGATTTCGCTTTCCTTCGTCACGTATGAAACTCTGGTCGCCGTCGCCGTAGATGTCACGTTTGTTCAGCTCCGTGTCGCACGTGTTTCGGAGCGCGACGTCTCGCTCCAAAGCTTCGGTAAGTCCAGATCTGGAAAACGCCTCGTTGAATTCTGCCATATCACCTGCGAAGGTGAAGGTAGATTCCCAGATGACCTCACCCTCTTGCGCAACGTTGTGCTCGCGGTGAGGGCCGCCGGGAGCCTGGGGTTGCTGCTCTGGGCGATTGTGGACCATCGCGAAAGGGTGACGGCGTGTGTCGCGCAGGTGCGTGTGTCGCTGCAAGGGAAACGGGAGTCGTAGATTGATTTGTTGTTGCGTGTTCCGAGAATTCGAGCGTTTCTATAAATAATCCGCCCGAAAGCAAATCAACGCGATGCCGTCTCGGCACGAGGCGCCGTGACACGAGGACAGTTTAGTACACCGGCTGACCGGATTTATGAACGATGACTCAAGACTTTTCCTTAAATAGTCACATCGACCCGGTTTCTTTCCACCGCTGTTCCGCGTCGCCGTCCTCGCGCAACGTGGCCAAAGCCTGGTGAATCGTTTCGCAGGTGAGAAATATGCTGGCGTGCAGGGGAAACGCCCGGAGCAGCGCCATTTCTATGCCCCGAAAGAAAACAAGCGGCCCATCTTGTTTCACGCTTTGCCGCGCGCAATCCAGCATGCCTTTGTACGTGCCTGGGGGAAACGCCTGGATTTTACTTTTCACCACGTCGAGCGGGTACGTCACCACCCACTGCACCACCCCCGCGGTTCCCCCGGCTAGCACGATCCCCGAGGTTTCATAACTAGGGCCGGCCCAATTTTCACAAGCGCGTCGAATCGTGTCGTAGGTCAGGAAGTACACCGCACACTGCGGCACTTCCCGCGCAATAGTCGCCCCCGTCCCGGTGAACAACCCGCGGTACACGCCGTGCTCTTTTATCAGCGTCCGCGCCGTGCGTATCGTCCCCCGGTATTTCTCCGGAACGCCCCCCGTGCCGCACGCGCTTTCCGCGACTTGCGTTACGGTTTTGACTCGTTCCGCGGGTCCTCGGATGAAGCTGCTCGTGAGGCCCGCGGCGGCGCCGCCTACCAGGCCCACGAGCCACGGGTTCGTGAGCAACGGCGTTTGCGTTTGCGCGCCGCCGCCGCCGTCGCCGTCGCCCGCGCCGCTTCGCCCGCTACCGCTCGGCTCCCCCGGACCTCGGCTGTTGCGCGGCAACCACTTCGGGTCTATCCCCTCCCGTAACAGCCGCACCACGCTTGTGTTCGTGCTGAACGCCACCGCGTTGATCAACCCGTACGCCACCATGGGCGCGCCTATTCCGCGGTACAGCGCCAAGGGACCGTCCCGGCGCACCAACGACGACGCGGTGGACATCGCGTGCCCGCCGTTGGTCTGGACGCGAATCTTCACCGTATCAATTGGGTGCACCACGGAAAGACCGACCATCCCCGCGACCTGGCCCGCCAGGGCGTGCGCCCAAGTCGGCGCGGTGTCCTTCGCACTCGCCTTGGACATCGTGTTCACGCGAGCGTGCCGCCTTCGCGCACCACCAACGCCCAAATTAAAACAGGGTTTCTAACACGAACGCCCTCCCCACTGCCTTTGCGGTCTCGGGTCGCGTGCCGGTGAACGTTGTGACCGCCGCCGCGAAGAACGCCCACCGCGACGCTCGCGACGACCGGGGTGCCTCGCCAGCGCACCGCCTCTCTGACGACGGCGCCGCCCCGGCGTCCCGATGGTAATTTATTCCAAAAGGGAGTTCGTTACGAGTATTGATTTTTTAATGTCATCAGATGACCAGACGAAAAATCTGGCAGACTTCCCTCCGCGCTCGTACACCGCGTGAGGCCATGGCGATGAGGTGTCTCACTCCCCTGGCTACGCCCGCTCGAGTTGCGCGGAGTGGGTCGGGCGGTCGGAACCGGAAGTCGCGCGACCGTCGCGCGACAACAGGGCTTTCCCGAAATCGAAACAAAGCAATCAATCTGAAATCGTCGTCGTTTCGTGGCGACGTCTCGGCGACGACGCGCGCGATCCCTCCCGACGCGGTGGCCTCTTGGGTCGACCCGTTCGGGGTTTCTGCGACGCAGTGGGAGCAAATCGAGGGTAACCTTTTCGGGGTTTCGCTTCTTCCGTACCTTTTCTTTCTGTACTACCTCGCGAAGCCCGAGGTGAAGATGCCCCGAAAAGCGTTGTTCGGGTTCAAGTTCCTCCTCGTGTTCGTGTTCGGCACGATTCCGTGCGCGATATTCGCCAAAGTTCAATACGGCGACATACTCGCCAACGTGGATTGGCTGCACGGCCCCGCGGAGTCGTTACTCACGGTCACGAACTTGTGTATCGTGGTGGGTATGAGGGAAGGGTTGAGGAAAGCGCGGGCGGGTGGCGGCGGCGGCGGCGGCGGCGGCGGCGGCAAACAAAAAACGCTAAACGGCAGTTCCGTGGGCGCCGAGCTTTTCGGGTGGTCCGCGCTGGCGACCGCGGGCGTGGTAGGTTTCATCGCCGCGTCCGCCGGACACGTAGACGCCGCAGTTGCGGCGATGACAGACACGTCAGCGTTGTCGTCATCGCCCGCGGTACACTCAAACCTCCTGGCCGAAGTTTCTGGTTTATTTTCCACCCACCCCGAACCGCCAAACGCGCTTTCCTTACCCACGTGGTACGTCCGTCTCGCGTTTCTCAAATCCCGGCCTCCCTGATTGCCCATACTCGTCCTGCGAAGGGACGTGTTACCTCTGCCCTGACTGTTCAGACCGATTACGGTGACTGTTGTCCATACATCGTCCAATACATCGCGATATACAAGACTGACCTGACACGTTTCTTTCTCAACACAGGGTGATCCACGTCTCGTCCCTCATCGAGTGGCTCGTGGCGATGGGTTTGATTTGGGAGTACGGCGACGCGGTCGGGAACAAGGCGTACAAAGGGTTAACCTGGGGAATGGTGCCTTGTCACGCCTCGGGAATCGCGGCGTGTACGTTCCACCTGTTTTACAACGCCCCAGTGCTGAGCGTTGTCGTCGCCACGCAAGCTGGCCTCACCGTGGTGGGGAACACAGCGTGCGCGGTCGCGGCGTACCGCATGGCGAAAAACGCGGGGGCGGACGTGCGCATGCCGTGGGACGACGGGTTCCCTGGTTTTTTCCCTGAGTCAGATTTGGAGAGTGATAATAAGTCTTTGGGCGGAGCGCAGGATGGGAAAATAATTAAGAGCGTCGAGAGCGTCGAGGGCGCGGCGACAGCGGGAACCGCGGCGCGTACCGGCGGTGACCAACAAGGCACGAAAAAACTCTTGGGATGGGAAGATTTAGCGAGCGCGTGGTCGGAAGATTCCGACACACAGTTAGTGGTGAAGTTGTTCCTGGTATCAACCGCGCTTAGCGCCGTGCTGAAGTGGGGATCGCTAACGCTCGAGTTTCCGTTTCAACCCACGGTGGGGTTGGCGTTTTTCATTATATTCGCGCCAACCGGGCTGAACGCGCTGAAGTGGGCGCAAATAGGAAAACGGGAACGCGAGGCGGAGGCCGGAAAGGGAAAATGATGTATTAATAATATGTAGTGCACTAGGGAATCACGGGTCACACTACACGCGCTGAAATAGCCAGTGATGTAGTGATGTGTAAGAGTAGACACCGTGCATGTCACGGACATATGATATGGTGGTAAGATTTGTTTTTTATCACACAAGTTCAGCTCTTGTAGTTTTTCTCGTCCTTGTCATCGTCGCCCGCTCGCCGTGGCCGACGCGGTGACCTTGCTCCCGGCCCACCCCAGGGCGGTCGCGGGTGCCGCGTTCCGCCCGATTCGGGTCGAGGGTTGGGCGCTCGTTTTCGTTCGTGAGGCGAATTTTTCAATCGCGTACCGGCCCTTGAACCCGTCAACGACGCCGCGCGCTTGGTCTCGCGAGCGCGCCGCGAATCGACCGAGCGCGCGACGCACGTCCCCGCCCGTTCCGCCTGCCAACCCAGCCGCGGCCGTGATTGCTCTTCTTGTCAGCGGCGCCACTAACGGCTGCGTCACCGCGGCCGCCCGGACGAGCCAGCCCGCGGATTCAGCCGCGATGCCGAACGTGGCGAGCCCGGCGCCGACGCGGGCGCCGACGCCGCGTGCCGCCGCGACGCCGGCGCCGCTCGCGACGGCGGCCCTTGACGCCGCGAGCGCCGCCGCTGCCGCCGGTACCGCCCGTACCCCTATCCCCACAATCAGCGCCGCGTTCGAGGCCCGGCCTAGCCGGTCCCACACCGGAACGAACTCCATATCCGACACGCAGAGAATGGGAAGCAACACCGCGAGTTCCCGGGCGTTTCGTCGTCGCGCGCGTTCCTTCTCCGCAGCGTCCGCCGCGGTTCTCGCCTCGGCGCTCGCCGCTTCCCCCGCGTACAGCGCCGCGGGTGACAGAATTCGGTTGCCAAACACCTCGCCCCTGACGTATTTGCTACACACGGATTGCACCCCTGTGCCTTCCGAGAAAAGCTCGTTGACGTAGTGCCTGCAGTCGTTTTTGTTTACCTGGTACATCGTGTCTCTTGTCGCGTTGAACCCGCGGACGTCCGAAAGCGTCATGGACGTCGGGCCGACCAAATAGGTCCCGGGCTGGGGAACCGCGTTTAGCCTGCGCTCGCGGACGTGCCCTGGAGTCGCGTTTGGGTTTTCTTTATTCCCTTTTCCCTTTTCGTCGCCGCTGGTGTCGCTTAAAAGCCGCGAATGCACGTCCCCGCCGAACGGCCCGAAGTCGAACTGATACAGCTCTCCGCGTTCGGACCGGTACACGCACAGGTAGTGGCAGATGCCCGCCACGGAAAGCGCGTTCTTCGCCGCGTCGGGTAAACGCCCGATGACGCTCTTGTTGCCACGAAACTGCCGCGTCGTGACGTAAAGCTGCGGCTGCACCCACACCTCGTCCAGCGCTAAGTCCGCGTTCGCCGCGCTTCGTCTGATCGCCTCTTGCGATCCAGGCTGCGGCGTCGCGCTTAGCGGCTGGCCCCAGTCGTCCAGCGCGGGGAGATCCGAGGTCGCGGAGGTAGACGCGTGTGCCACGAGTGTCTCTCTAGGGAACCCATCGAGACGCTCCGTGATTCCCCGGGTCATCCTCACGCGCGTGCCGGCTAATGGCGGAGCCCCGCGTCGCCCCGAGACAGGGGCATTCGACAGACGAAGCTTGGAGAAAACGGGCTTTCGTGGCGGGAAAAAGAACAAGAGGCTTGGAGTCGTTTCATCAGTGGCTCACAGCATTGGAGTCGCAAATTATCGTAAAGTTGAGGCCCATGTCTGCATGTTCCGTCCGTTTCTAACCTGGGAGGCGAAAAGCGGGAGGTGCGCAGTCGCAGCAGTCGCAGCGCCGAAAGCGCCGAAGTGGGTAAAATTAACAGGTTGCCAATGGTCGGCGAAGGCTAGGCTATCCCGGCAACCCCTCTTTCCCCACTCACCCGTCCGCTCTCCAGTCCCCGTTCTCGCACGTGAACATCACTTCCCGGTGAATGCTAAGTTCCTGGTTGGGCATGAAGTACCGAAACTCGGCTTTGGAAACCTGGTCCCCCACGATTTTCGTCACCCGCGACCCATTCGCGATGAGGGAAAGTTCCTCAACAAGCTGCTTCCACCGCGTCGCGTCTTCCTTCAGCTCTCCTGCGAAATACGTGGTGTCTTCTTGGGTCAGGTCGTGAGGAACAAACACCTTGACGAACCCGTCTATGTCGCCGTTAGCACCCAGCGTCGCGAGCAGTGTGAGTCGCGCCTGCAGCGAAACGTTCGTGGTCTTGACGCCACCCGGGACGAGCTCCGCCGCCGCCGCTTCCTCCTCCTCGAACTCCGCGCCGGCATCCGCCACGGCTTGAAACTCGCGGTCGTTCAGACCCGCACCGCCACCGGTGCTGGGTCCGACACCTCCCTTACCCCTCTCGTTCGATTTCTTCTTCCCCATCACGCCTGCCGTGGCGCGACGCGAAGTGGTTGGGGAGTGCAAGTGGGAAGAATAGAAAGGGAGCAACAGAATTACGGAACAAGACAGGTGCGGCGGGGCGGTAGTACGGCGTATGGTTTCTAATATGTTGTATGTAGAACATTCGAAGTGATGTAAAACATTTCAAGCGATGCTTACCTATTTCGTTTCCGGCGCGCTTTTGGTTCGCGTGAAACACGGCCATCGCGCGTCCTTTCCCTTGGTCAGCGTAACCTCCACGCGTTTCGTGTCGTCTTTGTTTTTCAAAATTGACCACGTGCACTCGTCCATCGTGACTTCGTGGCACAGCGTCAAAGCGCCGTCCACCACGATGCGTTTACTCTCGGCAAGCGTGGTGACTTCCAGGTGCATGCTTTGCTTTTTAATGACGCACTTCACGTCTGTTTTGCGTGTCTCCGCCGGCACGTTCGCGGTGACCACCACGTCTTCGCCTTCCTGCGTCCACTGGTATCCGTGATCAATCCCGTGCTCCACCGCGCCTAACAAAGCCGGGTCGTCCGGTTCGGGAAGTTGTTCTTGCAAGTTCAAGGCATCAGCACTGGCGTTCACCGCGCCCATCGCGCGTAACTGTTCCTGCACGTCCCCCGCGTTTTGTTTTTTCTTTATGTTCAGCGCGAACGCGCGCTTCACCCACGGCGCGGCGCTTGATACCTCGGCGAGGGTAAAGTCGTGTCTTTCGAAGCGGTCGTCGTCGTCCAGAATGCGCGCGATGAACGCATCGCCCACGATATCGGTAGGCGCGCCCACCTCCGAGGCTAACCCGCACGCGCGCTCGTTGCGCGGTAAACCTTTGCTTATCCCGCGATCGTCGACGTACAGGTTGATGTGTTCGAAATCAGTCGCAGTGCCCCCGGGAAGCAGCGCCACTGGTTGTACCATTTGCATCCGGCTCGCGATGTCCATCATGCTGTCGTCAATCATCTTGCCGCTCTGTTTCTCAAGCTGCTGCTTGAAAATAGCCTTCTGCTCCGCGGCGCTTCCCACCGTACCGCTCGCGCTCCGGAAGTGATCCTTCAGCGTGTCCAGCAAGCACTCCATCTCCTTGCCCTCCGGGATCGCCATGGTAAGCTCCTCCAGCGGGAACGAGTTGTCGCAAGGGACGTAGACGTACTTGAACGACGTCCGCGACATGATCGCTGAAGTCGGGGGGGCAGGTCAAAGCAAAGAGGTGGGCGATGCGCGCCTCCGAAGTGTGGAGAGCCACTGGAACCGCCGCCGGCGACGCAATCTCACAATCACTGAAAATATCTTCGCCACTTTCGTTGTTGCTTCGCTCTCGGCTGGTCCCCAACGTCCAGTCCACGGCAGCGCGTGAGTGGGCTCGCCCGTGATGGGGCTTCTGGACATTCCCGACGGTGCTCTTGCTGTTGTTTTGGAGTACGTCTCGAAAGGCCCCGATGGCATAGCAGACATCGCTCGAGCCAGCCTCGTTAACCGGCACTTTCACGCGATGGCTTTGGAGCGGCAGGGTCGCATGCGGACGCTGGACGTGCGGAGCCTCGGCCGACGCGCGAGGCACGCGGTGCCACACCTGGCGCGTCGGATGAAATCGCTAAAACGCGTGTTTTGCGACCGCACGAACATCACGGACGAGTGCGTCACCGCGTTGCTCACTGCGAGCGGTGGGACTATAGAGCGTTTAAGTTTGGCGGATTGCAGACACCTTCGCGCGCTGCACAGTTTGCGAGTCGAGCAGGGTGCACCGGCAAACCGTTTCACGCGCTTGCGCGAGCTGGACATAAGCGGCTCGAGTTGGTCCCCGGTGGCGCTCATCGCGCTACTGTGTGGTGCGAAAGATTCCCTAACCGCGCTGAACTTGTCATCGACGCACGTCAGTAACGGCGTCTTGCGGAGCGGCGACGACTTTTCGGAAGTCGCCGCCGCCGTGCTCCGGTGCGGGAACCTCCGAAGGCTGAACCTAGGCGCCCCCGTGGACTTCGTCGTGCCGTGCCTAACACTGAGCATATTTACGCAACTGATTGGTGCGGTTGGCGACGAAGGCTTGGGAAGGTTCGGCACGTATCAAAACGTTTGTTCCGCGAGTCACGTCACGGACAAATCGTTTGGAGCGCTTGTGGAACTGAGCTTCGCGCGAAACGCGTCGGTCGGGGACGACATCCTGCAAAAAGTCGCACAGCGTTCGCCACGCCTGGTGCGTCTTGATTTACGAGGCACTGGCGTGACGCGCGGTGGTATCGCCGCGTTTGCAGAAAACGCACCCTGCGCTCCACACCTGCAGTCCCTGCTCCTGGCCGGCGGCGAGAGCCTGGACGACGCGACGTTAAGCGTCGTCGTGTCCAGGTGCGCGTCTCTTCTCGAGCTGGATCTGAGCATGCACGCCCTGGTGAGTGACGATGGGATACGCGCACTATCCAACGGGTGTCGTCAGCTCCAACGCCTGAGGATATCGCGAAACACAAAGGTCACCGCGTGCGCGCTTGGGGAACTGGTGAAAGCCGGGCCGCTACAAACGCTGTCGGCGGTGCGGTGCGCGCGCGCTGGGGAAGAAACGTTGCGGTCGATTGCGAACGAAGGGAACGAGTTCAGGGGGGCGTGCAGAATAGACGTGGAGGGGGACGACTTCGAGTGGACCACGGGGGGAGGGTAGAGTCGGAAGAAAGTCGGAAAAGGGTATAGAAGGGGAGTAGTTAGCGGACGTAGACCACCGTAGAGTAGAGATGAAAATTTTGGTGTTGAATCGACCTGTCGCCTCGAAATTTTGGGGAAGCCGCGGCTTTTCCAGATGGCAATTCCGAAACGTGCTTGAATTGCGAGGCACGCCGGTGTTCGCATTCTCGCGCGCGCCCTTCGCACGGTGTGTCGCCTCGCACGATCGGAACACCGTAGTACACGCGACTTTCGTCATGTCGTCGGGATTCCGGGTGCTGCACCTGGTGCGGCCTTTCCTTTCGTTTCTGCCGGAAGTAAAGCAGGCCAACCACAAAGTACCTTTCCGGGAACGCGCGCTGTACACCACCGTGGCGTTGTTCGTGTTCCTGGTGTGCTCGCAGCTTCCTTTGTACGGCATCAACACCGCGAGTGGGGCGGATCCGTTTTACTGGGCACGCGTGATTATGGCCAGCAACAGGGGGACGTGCATGGAGCTCGGGATCTCGCCCATCGTCACCTCCGGGTTGGTCATGCAGCTCCTCGCGGGGTCGAAGATCATCGAGGTGGATGACGCGGTGAAGGAAGACCGCGCGTTACTGTGCGTTTCCTGTAATCTCCTTTTGGGCGATCGATCGTGTGTGTGCGTTTCGGACGTGACGATCGCACAAGTGTTTGATTGTTCCGTCCGCGATCGCCCACGACCGACCGCGTTCGACGCGCGCGCGCGGGACGCGCAATTCCCCCCGATCAAAACCGACCCGCGGCCTCGCGGGGGAATTTTTAAGGATTGGTCGAATGCGAATGCTTCGAACCTTGCCTCAAAACTGACCCCCCCCCCCACAAAAAAACCCACAGCAACGGCGCGCAGAAGCTCCTCGCCGTGCTTATTACGATCGGCGAAGCCGTGGCGTACGTCGTTTCCGGAATCTACGGCGACGTGCGCGAGCTCGGCGCCGGGAACGCCATTTTGATCATCCTCCAGCTGTTCATGGCGCGTATTTCCCAATCACCACATTCCGCCGACTGATTGCCCATACGAGACTGACATTTTTTTGTACAATCTCAGGCCGGCATCATCGTCATCTGTCTTGACGAGCTCCTCACCAAAGGCTACGGCCTAGGGTCCGGTATTTCTCTTTTCATCGCGACGAACCAGTGCGAGAGCATCATCTGGAAAGCGTTCTCGCCCACCACCGTGAACACCGGCCGCGGCGCGGAGTTTGAAGGCGCCGTCATCGCGGCGTTCCACCTGCTCATCACGCGAACGTACGTCACGTGTTGCGTTTCCCAAATTATCGACGACTTGTTTTGCCTGTGACTCCTGCTGTGTTATCCACAAGTCACCTGCGCCATCAAGCCCTTTCTACAAGCCCTTTTTCCCACACAAGGCTGACACTCTGTTTTACCCATCGTAAGCGACAAGATGCGCGCGCTGAAGGAAGCGTTTTACCGCCCGAACATGCCCAACATCACCAACCTTCTCGCGACCATCCTGATCTTCCTGGTGGTGATTTACTTCCAAGGCTTCCGGGTTGATTTACCCATTTCCTCGAAAAGGGGAAGGGGGATGCAGCAAAGCTACCCGATCAAGCTGTTCTACACGAGCAACATGCCTATTATTCTACAATCCGCGTTGGTCTCGAACCTGTACTTCATAAGCCAGCTTCTTTTCAAGCGGTACGGCGGGAACTTCCTGGTGCAGCTGTTGGGGCGATGGCAGGAGGCGGAAGGGTCAGGGCAGTTCATCCCCGTCGGGGGGCTGGCGTACTACATCTCGCCACCCACCTCGCTGTCCGACATCGCCGCGAACCCCCTTCACGCGGTGTTCTACCTGACGTTCATGTTAAGCGCGTGCGCTTTGTTTTCGAAAACCTGGATCGAAGTCAGCGGGTCAAGCGCCAGGGACGTGGCGAAGCAGCTGAAACAGCAAGGCATGTTCATGGTGGGTCACCGGGAGAGCTCCCTTACGAAGGAGCTGAACCGATACATCCCAACCGCCGCCGCGTTCGGGGGGATGTGCATCGGGATGCTCACCGTGATTGCGGATTTCATGGGCGCAATAGGAAGCGGCACCGGCATCCTTTTGGCCGTGACAATCATCTACCAGTACTTCGAAACCTTCGAAAAGGAGCGCGCGCAGGAACTGGGGGGGGTGCTTTTTTAAACGCGAGGGCGAGAGTCGGCGAGAGTTTAAAGAGGCAAGAGGCGGCGAGAGTTTGAAGCGTACACGAAGCGTACAGGGAACCGCGTTTTGTAATCGAGACGCGAAGTAGTTGGTTGATTGGCGCGCCGCCGTCTTCGCTTCGCGTTTGAGACCGAAAATGGAGACCCGTCACGCGGAAGATCGGTTCTCCTCGTTCAGTGGTCTGCGATGCAGAAACACGGGCTCTTCGGACACTCGTTTCCGTTGGGTTTGTTCGTCGAGTTTGTCACGTCGTCTCGTCTCGTTACATCTTTCCGCTACTCGACTACACGAGCACAACCGGTTGCGCGCGCCGCGCGCCGCGGCGGCTGTCCATAACCCGCGCCGCGCCCCGCACAAAACCCCAAATCACAGAACCTTGCGCTTCGCGCCGCCGCGCAGCTTCTTCACCCTGTTCTTCTTCTCCTTGATCTGCTTGCGCGACTTCGTGACCTTGGCGATTTCGAGCTGCCGGCGCACGCGGTGCTTGGGCTCGAATTTCTTCATGGCATCCACGGTGTCGTAGATGAGCCCAAACCCGGTGGATTTGCCACCACCAAACTGCGTGCGGAAGCCGAAGAGGGAAACGCACGCGTTGTCCGACACGTCGTACATCTTCGCGAGCTTGTCCTGGAGCTCTTTCTGTGGGTTATCGAGGGGGAATCGCGGGGGCGAGGTCAGCGGACGCAGGCGCGCGGATGGATGGAACCCCCCCCGCGCGCTGAAATGAGCTGACAAAACAAAACCCTAACACGCGACGCGCGATTTGCGTCGTGCGGAGACGAACCTTGGGCACGTTCGCGCGGCCGGGGTGAAGCACATCGAGGATCTGCGGCGGGCAGGCAGTGGTTGGGGGGTTCTGGGTCAGTATTGAGCCGCGGAACGCTAGTTTAGCCCACGAACGCGCGACCCTCGCGGGTCGCCGGCAACGTCGCGTCGCGGAAACGTTTCGCGAAGCGCTCTCTGCTCGCGCGACGCTCTTCTCGGGATCGCGGCACTTACGAACTGGCGACGGGCAAGGAGACGGTTAGTCATGAACTTGCGCGTGCGAAGGGTGCATGAGGTGCTCGACATGGTGGCTACGCGTCCGTAAGGGAGGCGTGCTTCGTGCCTGGACGTGTCTGCCGAGAGCGCAGACTGCGGCAAATCGGAAGCGCTGAAATACTCGCGAAGCAAAGCTCCAGCGAAAGCCAAAGGCGATGACAGTTAAGGTTATGGGACGTGTTTTGGAGGTGTATAACTCGTGGGTCACGTGTTTTCAGGCAGGCATCACGCCCGCGTCGCGACACCGTTTCCGCGCGCACCGCGCCGTCTTCGACGCGCCATGTCCAAGA
>Ga0302131_1001251_pt1 | contig 14067 bp, 16 predicted proteins | sample CB9_20m_MG_FD_203105 | JGI IMG/M metagenome (GOLD analysis project Ga0302131, IMG submission 203105) | Marine microbial communities from Western Arctic Ocean, Canada - CB9_20m | ecosystem: Environmental > Aquatic > Marine > Oceanic | place: Canada: Western Arctic Ocean | collected 2017-09-19
TGCTTGAATACCGGTGCCTATAATCAGTATTTTTGTCGCATCGGCGCGAGCAAGTGCGCGCGTCGCAAGTGCACCACCGATTGCGGTTCGCATGTCTGTAAGCCAGCCTTCATCGCGTAAAATGGCGACAGTTTCGCCAGTCTTAGCCGAAAATGCCAGCATCATTCCGTTTGATGACGGCAATCCTTTAGAGGGATTATCGTAAAATCCAGAAGCAATCTTGATCACATAACTAGCTGTGCCATTAATGTGGCCAGACTTTATATGACAGTCACCATTTTCCTCAGGAAAGCCAAGATGAACGACTTCAGCTGTCTGGACATTGCCTTCCGCTGAAGCAATGTAGGCATTTTGGATGAGTTTTTCGGCCTCATTAAATTCGAACAGTTCCATGATCTGAGGTTTATTTAGATCGAACATGTAAAGTTATCTCTCTTGGATTTTAAGTTAGCTTGATAAGCTAGGAACAGATTTATTCAAAACTATCAAAGTGGAACTACAGCTAAGAAAGTTGGACGGTTACAGGTAAACAAGTCCAGAAAATATTTTTTCATATTAGAAATCTTCTCAGTTTTAACATTCGTTTTAGAGTGAACTAAATAGTCAAACTGTCAACAAGTTGTTTATAGTTCAACAACGTAAAAACGTACCTCACACCAAGTTAAAAGTCCGGGCTGTTAGCTCATTTAATACTGCTTATATCTAGGCAAGTTGTAGTAGAAAAAGGCAGCACAACGGCAAAGTATTTTTAAAACATTTTAATGCCACCAAAGGTCACACCCAGCCAAAATTAAAAGATGCCACCCTATGGCTTGGCTAAGATGAATTTGGCTGACTGCAGCCTATTAAAGGATCAAAAGCCACAGTAGAAAAATTAGCCCATGATAAAAATTTAGTGACACAACAAGAAGTCAGACACTCGCTCCAACCCAACTTTTAATATTTCTGGATTATTAGCATAGCCAATCCTAACATAGCCTTCCATTTGAAGAGCTGCACCAGGTGTGAACATCACGCCGGTTTGCTGTAATAGCTCTACACAAAAATCATATGAGCCCAGCTCTAGGTCAAACTTTACTAACGCCGTAGTACCAGATCTGGGCTTCACCCATGAAAGTCTAGGCTCTCCTTCAATCCAAGAAGCAAGACGTGACAGGTTACCCCTAGTTATATCGTGCGCCCGTTTTAGTAGGTTCTGATAGCTCTCAAGAGCAATTGTAGCGAAATGATCATCTAGGAGTCCGACGCTGATGGTATCATAATCCCGGTGGACCATTACATCCTCAATCAAATTGAGTGGTGCTGCAATCCAACCAAGTCGAAGACCTGCAAGACTGTAAGCCTTTGACATCCCTGCGGTACTTATCCCTTTTTCATAAATATCTGCCATCGATGTGGTCATTCCCTGGCCGTGCTGGTCCGTGCCACGGTAGACCTCATCGCAAAGCACCCAAGCCCCTACGTGCCGGGCAATAGCCGCAATTTCCTCTAACATTTCACGCGGTATCAGAGCCCCTGTTGGGTTATTTGGATTAGTAAGGGCTATAAGCTTTGTCCCTGGTACAGCAAGTTTTTTCAACTCATCAAGATCTGGCAACCACCCCAACTCTTCACGAAGTTGCAAAAAGTCTATATCCGCTCCGATGCTTTTTGGAATTGAATAATGTTGTTGATAGGTGGGAATAATTGAAATCACATGATCACCACGCTCAACCAAGGTTTTATGGACTAGCATATTTGCTCCAATTGTACCGTGGGTGACCAGGACATTAATATCACTCTGCTTATCATAAAGAGCAGCTATGGCATTACGAAGACGATTAGAGCCTTTAATCTCTCCATAGGTCATTTTCAAAGGTAGCAGCACTGAGAGGTCAGTTTCATTTTTACCCGCTATCCGCAAAAGTTCCGCTATACTAAGGCTTTCAACACATGTTTCAGCCAAGTTCAGCTCACATTTTGTCTCCCATTCGTTCATCCACATTTCAACGCCAAATGTATCAATCTTCATTTCTGCTACCTCTTTTTACATACTGTTTTATTGCAGTCCTTGATTGCAAAGCCAACTGAACCAAGCCGAATCCCCACTTAAAAGTTAATCTTGGCCACTTTTGTGAAATGCTAGGTTCATTATTTTGGGAACGACTTGTCATAACGATGGCAATGCCCCCCAGAACCAGCACAGAAGAGATGCTCAGCCGTAGGGTGATTTCTTCATCAAGAATAATAACTCCACCTACCGCGGCAATAACTGGGACGGATAACTGCAGGACAGCAGCCTGTAAGGTTTTAAGGAGTGGTAGGCACCAATACCAGACCGTATAACCGCATCCCGATGCCAAAGCGCCAGAAGTAATAGCAAGAACTAAACCAGTCGGGTCGAAAGTTTGCTCTGGCCAAAAAGCAATCACAAGGAGCACAACTGGCGGAACACATAAGATAAAATTGTTGGCTGTATCATTCAACGGATTTTTGGAATTTTTACCTATTACAGAATATACTCCCCAGGCCATCCCAGCTAGGGCCATCTGAAAGCTAGAAAATAGATCTGGCGCCTCACTTCCGGGACGCACCAGAAAGACCACACCAATGATTGACATCACAAAACCGAGCCAAGCCATAGGGGGAAACGGATTACGAAGCGCAATAGCAACGCTGATCATGGTCAACTGCACAAATCCAAACAAAACAAGCGCCCCTATGCCCGCCCCAAGTGTGATATAAGCAAAGGAAAAGAACACCATATAAACAAAAAGAGACGCCCCAGCAGCCCAGTTTGGCCACAACAGCATGGGCCTGTTGCCACGCAACGCCATCAGGATCACCAATGTCACAGCCCCTGACATAACTCGAACTGCTGTGAATGATGCGGGTGCAATGCTTCCGTCCAGCAGAGCCATCCGGCACAATACGGAATTGGCCGCAAATGCAATCAAGGCTAATGCCGCCATGCCCACGATCATTACCAAAGATTGTGGTTGCGGTCCGAGCTTCATATCAGATGCTTTGCACGTGGATGCCGCCGGACGATATATCCATATTGGGTGCGAAGCCGAGGCGAGCAGCTTCAACCTGACAGCTGCCAGGCTCTTCGCTCCATTGCATGTATATATCAGCAGCAGCCTTCGATGCTTCCAGTTTAGTTCTCATCCTGATCTCCTGATCAATAAGGTGGACCAAAAATACGCTCAAAACCATACATAGTTGCAGCAATGGATGGGCCAATTCCCAAAGCGAAAACAACAGTTCCAAGGCCAACACTGCCACCCAAGAGCCACCCAACAAGGATTACAGTCACTTCAAGACTGCTACGCACCCAAGCAATTGGTGAGCCAGTCAGCCTTTGCAAACCAGTCATCAGTCCATCTCTTGGCCCAGGACCCAAGTTTGCTATTAGATAAAGACCACCGCCAAACCCAGTGACTAACACTCCAACAATAGCCTCTACCACTTTAGAGAAAAGGCTTTCAAAAGTGGGGACATAGGGTAGTAGAAACTCGAGAACTAAGGCAATGATCAGTACATTCAGAATAGTCCCAATACCTGGAATTTGTTTGAGTGGAAGCCAACAAACCAAAACGACTAAACTCGTCACGAAGGTAGCAAAACCAATACTCCATCCAGTAATATGAGTAATGCCCTGAGCCAAAACTGTCCAAGGGCTCACCCCAACGCCTGCAGCAATAAGCAAAGCTTCTCCAAGCCCAAAAAGAATGAGACCAATCAAAAGAAAGAAAACAGATATTAAAGGGGGAGACCGCGTAAGTGCCTTTGGCGAACTCCAAAAAAGAGTTGGCACGCCCTTAACGGATAAAAAATGTAGATTTAATTTCATTTTTGGTAATTTCTTATAATTTTTGTTAAAACATGTGTCGCAAAATAAAATCTTTGGGTGCAGATACTGCGCAAACACACGCTACATGTCCAAAGCCAAAACAAAAGTCTTTTTTAATGTAGGACCCACTAACACTACTCAGACTGACAAGGGCCACTGACTGCTTTAGTTGCGGATCGTTTACGCTTTATTGTCGCTCGCTTACCCTAACTAATCAATCGCTCTTTAAAATTTATTAAGGCTCATTCACTAGTCCATCAAATAAGTTCACAGCCTTGTCGAATTTGTCACGGCAACCTGTATTACAAAAGCCGACTACGTGACCTTTATATATAGTAAGAGAGTTTTCTGCGATTGGGTTGCCCGACCACGGGCAATTTGTATTTATTGCGTTCTTAATTTTCAAACTTTTTAAAATGTTCATTTTATTTTCCTAAGCGCATTAGAACCTACCGTGATCTTCATTATACACAGACCAAAGAACTGATGACTCTTTGGTACTTTTAAATGTATTTAGTATCTTTCACTCAGTCTTTATAATTCAAAGCCTTCATTTGTGAGATGCTCTTGTTAGTTAATCAGGCTATCTGAGCTGTGGCTTCGATTTCAATCAGAGCGTCGTCCTCAACCAAGCCAGCTACAACCAACATGGACATCGCTGGGAAATGTTTACCTAAAATATCACGATAGGCTTCGCCAACGGCGCGCTGGTTTGCAAGGTAACAAGCCTTGTCAGTGACAAACCAAGTCAGGCGAACAATATCTGATGAGATGCCGCCCGCAGCCTCGACTATGTCAACAATATTTTGTAGCGCTTGACGCATCTGCGGGACAAAGTCTTTGGAAACAAAAACCTTGTTTTTATCCCAGCCAATTTGTCCACCAACATATAAAGTGCCATCTTTGGCCAACATGCCATTTGCATAGCCAAGCGCAGGCGCCCATCCGTCTGGGTGAATTATTTTATTGGTCATGAGTTTACCTTAATCAAATTTGTAAGACGCTGCCTTACTGCATCTGGGATGGGGGCTGGTTTGCCTTTAAGATTAACATGCACAATAGTAGCGTCCGTTTTAAACCGTTGCTCACCAGCACAATGGGCAGTCATCAAGTAGTCAAAGCTGGAATATCCGAGGCGTATGATTTCGAGATGTAGGACCAATTTATCGCCATGACGGCTGGGCGCGGTGAATTGCGTTGCGATTGTAGCGGTCGGGATACCTGCAGTTTGGAGAAGCTTTTCAAATGGCCAGTCCAGAGCCTCATCAAAAAACGCTTCAACGCAATCGTTCATCATTTCAAAATAACGCGGAAAGAATACAATTCCTGCGGGATCGCAGTGCTTGAAAAGAACTTTCTGTATAAAACTAAACGCCATCTACTTCACCCTCATAAAACTATAAAATCCACCTAAACACCAATAAGCCGTTCCGAAATATTAGGGGTCAGATCCACCATGGCCCCTTGCCAAACGGTCTTGCCACGCTCAATGATGGCTGCCCGGTCACAGACTTGTTTGAGTTCAGCTAGAGATTTATCAATTACGATAATAGCCATACCTGTATCAGCTTTTAGCTTGGAGATTACTGCCCAAATTTCTTGCCTTATAATTGGTGCAAGCCCTTCCGTAGCCTCATCAAGAATTAAGAGGCGTGGATTGGTCATTAAAGCACGCCCAATGGCCAACATCTGCTGTTCACCCCCTGACAAGGTATTTGCTCGCTGCGCTTTTCGTGCACCCAATTGAGAGAACAAAGTAATTACGCGCGCGAGATCCCAGGGGCCCGGGCGCGCAGCAGCAATCAGGTTTTCAGTTACGGTCAGATTAGCAAAACAACGGCGACCCTCTGGCACTAACCCGATGCCAAGCCGTGCCACTTTATGGCAGGCCAAACGATGCAGATCTTGATTATCAAATGTCAACGTACCCGTCGCGGACATCATTCGGCATATAGTTTTCACAGTTGTACTTTTGCCCATACCATTTCGCCCCAACAGCGCTAAAACTTCGCCCTCCGACAGACTAAGATTAACGTCAAACAAGGCTTTTGATGCGCCGTAACTGGCAGCAACATTTTGAAGCTTAAGCAAGGTCATACGCCATCCCCTAGGTAGGCTTCACGGACCACTTTGCTGGAACGGATCTCATCCACAGTACCAGTTGCAATGATATGACCATAAACCAATACGCTGATCCGGTCAGCAAGTTTAAAAACAGCATCCATGTCGTGCTCTACCAATAAAATTGGGGCCTTTTCACGTAAATTATCAAGTAGTTCAGTCAGGTTTTTCGACCCTTCTGCACCCAATCCAGCCATAGGCTCATCCATAACAAAGACTTTGGGTTCGAGTGTGAGAGTAACTGCAACCTCCAGCTGTCTTCGCTGTCCATGGCTCAATTCAGATGCGCGAGTTGCAGCGTGCGCTTGCAGCCCCACGTGTATCAATGCCGTCATTGCTTTATCGCGCAATCTCCAGTCCTTGAGCGCTGGACGAAAAAAATGCCATGGCGTACCTGAGCCACCCAAGGCGCCTAGTAAGACATTTTGCAGTACAGTGTCTTCCATTGCCAAGGCAGAAACTTGGAAGGTGCGGCCAATGCCTGCCCTCGCACGCATGCTGACATTAGTTTGAGTTATATTATGTCCTAGCAACTCAACACGACCAGAATCAGGTTGAATCCCACCACAAATCTGAGAGATCAGTGTTGATTTTCCAGCACCGTTTGGGCCAATTATTGCATGGATTTCACCTGGAAATAGTGCAATCGAAACGTCATCAGTAGCAGTAAGTGCTCCAAATGATTTTTTTAAATTATACGTCGCCAAGATTGGATCAATCATGTGCATCCACTCTCCCCACAATCAACCCCACCAGTCCACCCCGGGCGAAAAGTACCACAATTAACAAGAGCGCCCCGAGATAAACATGCCAATATTCACTCAATCCACCAAGGAAGTGCTCAAGCATGACAAACACGACTGCGCCAACGACTGGGCCACACAGTCGTCCTACGCCCCCAAGGATAACAAAAACCATAATCTCCCCTGACATCTGCCAACTGAACATAGTAGGACTGACAAAGCGGTTAAGGTCGGCAAACAATGCTCCAGCCAAACCTGCGATGACCCCCGAAATCACAAAGGCTAGCAGTTTCAGCCGATTGGGGTTTAGTCCAACGGCTTGAACCCTCTTAGGCATCTGGCGTGCAGCATTTAACGCCAGACCAAAGGGAGACTTTGCGATCAACGCATTCAGTAATAAGACTAGGCAAAGAATGATGAAGCAGATTGCAAAAAAATGGATAGGTACTAGCGTATTTAGGCCTGGGAATTCATTACGCACGTAAACTGACAGTCCATCTTCACCTCCATAGGTTGGCCAACTGATTGTGAAAAAGTAAAACATCTGTCCAAATGCGAGAGTTATCATTATGAAATATACGCCAGTCGTGCGCAATGACAACGTCCCGATGGCGAAAGCAGCGAGCCCCGAACTGGCCATAGCAACCAACCAGATCACTGGCATCGATTTTGTGCCTTCAATCAAAAAAGGGAGGCTCATCACCGGCGTATAGGTCTGTGCATGATGGGCGAGTATACCCATTGCGTACCCACCAATTCCAAAAAATACAGCATGCCCAAGACTTACTAAACCTCCAAGTCCAAGAGCTATATTCAAGCCCACAGCTGCTAATGCAAAAATCACAGCGCGGGTTGCCAAAGTTATCGTAAATGGTTCATCAATTATCGTTGCCCAAACTGGAACTGCTAGTAAAAGAAAAAGAACAAGAGCATTTAAGTAGCTTTCGCGTATCATGCGCGCGCTCCAAATAACCCTGTCGGTCGCCAAATTAAAACCACTCCCATCAAAATATAAATCGCCATTGATGCCAAAGCGGAACCAGAGGTCTGCGCCGTAGATGTGTCCATAAACAGTTTCAGCAACTCAGGTAGAAAAATGCCTCCCAGGGTGTCCGTAAGCCCCACCAAAAGCGCCCCTATCAGGGCCCCTTTGATCGATCCAATCCCACCAATCACAATCACCACAAAAGCTAGAATTAAAACAGGTTCACCCATTCCAACTTGCACCGACTGGATAGCACCCACTAATGCACCAGCCAATCCAGCAAGTGCTGCACCAAGGGCAAAAATTATTGTATAGAGCTTTGAGATATCCACCCCTAATGCAGCTATCATCTCACGATCATTTTCTCCTGCACGGATTTGAATGCCAATGCGCGTTTTGGAGATTAATATGCCAAGGCCTGCAGCAACAAACAGCCCCACACCAATTAGTATCAAGCGATAGAGGGGGTATTTTATACCACCAGGCAATGTAACTGGGCCAGATAAGTAATTGGGAATATCGAGGAACAGCGGGAACGATCCGAAAGCCCAGCGCGTTCCCTCAGAGAAAATCAGTATTAAGGCAAAGGTTGCCAAAACCTGATCGAGGTGATCAGAGCCATATAGTTTGCGTATCACAACCATTTCGACGAGGGCGCCTACAATTGCAGCAGCGGCCATGGCAGCAATTATAGCTAATATGAAAGATCCTGTTAATCCCGCAATAACCGCTGCCGCAAAGGCACCAATCATGTAAAGAGATCCATGAGCAAGGTTAATCAATCCCATAACACCAAAGATTAATGTCAGGCCTGCTGCCATTAAAAATAACATAACGCCAAACTGGAGGCCGTTAAGCACCTGCTCAATAATTAATATTATAGACATACCCTACGTTCCCATTGGACCTGGGCCAGCTTTCGCCAGCCCAGAAAGTTTGTTTATTTAGAAGGAACACTCAGGGGCATACACGTCGCTATGATTTTCAAGAGCAATACCAATAATCTTATTGGTGTAGATGTCACCTTCTTTGATCACTTCACGTGCATAGATATTCTGAATTGGATGATGGTTTGGGCCGAAGGCAAAACTACCACGGGTACTATCAAATTCTGCTGCTTCAAGAGCGGCACGGAATGCATCCGCGTCGTCTGGGTGTGCGGTTTCGAGAGCAGAGATCAGCAGATTTGCGGTATCAAACCCTTGGCTTGCATAAAGAGATGGCAAGCGACCAAATTTAGCCTGGAACGTTTTGACAAAAGCCATATTAGTTGGGTTATCGATATCTTTGTTCCATTGACTGGTATTCACCACCCCAAGAGCTGCATCTCCCACAGCTTGCAATATACCCTGGTCAAATGAAAAGGCTGGACCCATTAGTGGGATATCCACACCACTATTTGCATATTGTTTGAGGAATGAAATACCCATGCCTCCTGGCAAAAAGAAGAACACACTATCAGCACCAGAAGCGCGGATCTGAGCAATTTCGGCGGCATAGTCTTTTTGGCCAAGTTTTGTAAGAATTTCACCAGCCAGTTTGCCACTATACATCCGCTTGTAGCCTGTCAGTGCGTCCTGACCCGCCGGATAGTTAGGAGCCAAAATAAAGCTGTTGACGTAGCCTTCACTGTTTGCGTAAGAGCCTGCTGCTTCATGTAAGTTATCATTTTGCCAAGCAACATTGAAATAGTTCTTGTGACATCCCTTACCTGCCAATGCCGATGGACCAGCATTTGGTGAAAGATAGAACTTTCCTTGTGCAACACTAAATGGAACAACCGCCATAGCAAGGTTTGACCAGATGATGCCAGTCATAACATCAACCTTTTCGGACTGGATCATTTTGTCTGCCAACTGAACTGCGATATCTGGTTTGCGTTGGTCATCCTCTATAACTACCTCGATGTCATTGCGCCCAGACTGTGCGATCGCAAGCATGAAGCCGTCGCGCACATCAACGCCTAATCCAGCCCCACCACCTGAAAGTGTAGTGATCATGCCCACCTTTATACCTTCAGCAGATACGCCATTGGCAAGCATCGCGAGGGCTGTAAAAAAAATAAGTGATGTAACTTTCATTGTCGTTTTCCCTATAATTTAAATTATTGATTAATTATTAATTTTCGCCTTATCCCACAAGGCATCACAACCGCCATATGCGATATTGGGATTAATGTGATGCCATTTCATATCCTCCAGGTTTCAACAAAAAGCGTTGGATCTTGCCTGTCGCTGTTTTTGGTAACGACAGCGCAAAAATAATACTACGTGGATATTTATAGGGTGCTATTATACTTTTAACATGATCCTGAAGCGCCTTTGCTTTTTCAGGTGTTGCAGCTGCACCCTCAGACAAAACAATGTGTGCCTCAACAATAGCCCCACGCTCTTGGTCAACGACACTGATAACGGCACATTCTGCAACATCGTTATGCGCCAGCAACGCTGCCTCCACCTCGGGACCTGCAATGTTGTAACCAGATGATAAAATCATATCATCATTTCTTGCCGCAAAGTGGAAATAGCCGTCCACATCCTGAACAAATGTGTCACCAGAAATATTCCAACCATCTTGCACATATTCACTTTGTCTTTCTCCACCCAAATATCTGCAGCCAGTCGGCCCCTTGAGGGCCAGTCGTCCAGGAGCACCATACGGTTGTTCAGTTCCATCCGTCGCAATAATTTTGGCCAGGTAGCCAGTAACCGGCTTGCCCGTACTGGCTGGCATGTGATCATCGAAGCGATTAGAGATAAAAATGTGTAACATTTCCGTAGCCCCAATCCCATCCAAAATTGGTTTGCCTGTCCTGGAAACCCATTCCTTATAAACTGGTGCAGGCAGCGTTTCTCCAGCGGAAACAGCAGCCCGCAACGATGATAGATCAGCGCCATCATCCATAGCCCGTAGCATTGCCCTATAAGCTGTTGGAGCAGTAAAACATACAGTTGCACGGTATTTCTCAATAATTGCAATCATATTGGGTGGGGATGCGTCCTCCAACAATGTTGCGGCTGCTCCAAAGCGCAGAGGAAAAATGGCAAGTCCTCCAAGGCCAAAGGTAAAGGCAAGCGGTGGAGAGCCAATAAATATATCAGAGGGCGTAACACCCAAAACCTCTTTCGCGTAACCATCAGCAATAATCAGTAAGTCGCGATGAAAGTGCATCGTCGCTTTAGGATCTCCTGTGGAGCCAGATGTAAACCCAAGTAAAGCCACGTCATCTTGCATGGTTTGGACCACTTCAAACTGGACAGGCTTTTCCAATGCCAACCTATCCAATTCAGCATCATGGTTTGATGTACCGTCAAAACCCATTACGCACTTTAAAATCGAGTTTTGATCTGCACACACATCCATCTCGTCCATTAAACGTGTGTCACATAGCGCAAAAGTTATTTGAGCTTTATCTACGTACTTGCTCAGTTCACCAGCCCGCAGCATTGGCATTGTGTTTACTACTACAGCCCCAACTTTTGTAGCTGCAAGCCAGCAAGCAACCATTGCCGGGTTGTTCGCAGAGCGGATTAAAACACGATTGCCTGGCTGTACGCCCATATCATCTACCAGCACGTGAGCAATTCGATTGGTCCAATCTGTAAGCTCTTTATAAGTGCGGCGGCGCCCATTTCCTATCAATGCTGTATGATCTCCAAAACCTTTTAAAACCATTGCATCGGTCAGCTCAGCTGCCACATTTAGGCAACTGGGATAGTTAAATCCATCCAGTAAAAGCTCAGGCCAAGTATCAACAGATGGGAGATTATCTCGAGCGAAAGTATCTATGTGAGCTGTTGCATTCAACATGATTTGAGATTTCCTGCATGGGCACCCAAAGTTTCCCGCGCGATAATGACTTTTTGAACATCTGATGCACCTTCATAAATGCGAAGGGCACGTATTTCTCGGTAAAGCCGCTCGACAGTCTGCCCAGAGCGTACACCATCACCACCGTGCAATTGCAGGGCTTTATCGATAATAACTTGTGCTTGCTCGGTTGCGAACAACTTGGCCATTGCCGCCTCCCGCGTGATGCGCGGCGCTCCACTGTCTTTTGTCCAGCCTGCGCGATAAATTAAAAGAGCGGCCGCATCTATATCTAGGGCCATATCTGCTATGTGGCCTTGGACTAGTTGCAATTCTGCCAGATCTTTTCCTTGAACCTGTCGTGTGGTGACGCGGGTCAAAGCCTCGTCAAGTGCGCGTCGAGCAAAGCCCAATGCCGCAGCTGCAACAGTAGAACGAAACACGTCCAAGACTGCCATCGCAATGCCAAACCCTTTTCCTGGGCTGCCGATCATATCAGAGGCGGGTATACGGCAGCTTTTAAATTCCAGAGTTGCTAGCGGGTGTGGGGCGATCGTGTTGATCCGCTCCTTGATTCGCAGTCCAGCAGTGTTTGCCGGAACAATGAAGGCGGACAGGCCCTTTGCTCCGGGTGCTTCGCCACTGCGTGCAAAGACAGTGTAAACATCAGCGATGCCACCGTTGGAGATCCATGTTTTTTCACCATCCAGAATGTAATAATCACCCTCGCGTGTGGCAGTCATTGTCGAATTGGCCACATCAGAACCAGACTGTGGTTCAGTTAGTGCAAAAGCTGAGATTGCTTTGCCTGAACGAGTTTTCAATAACCAGGCGTTTTTTTGTGCCTGTGATCCAAATAATGTAATTGCACCAGTTCCTAAGCCCTGCATAGCAAAAGCAAAGTCAGCTAACCCATCATAACGCGCCAAAGTCTCACGGATGAGGCATAAAGTGCGTACATCAAGCGTCTCTGTGGTCGACGCAGAATGCTCCAGCCATCCAGCATCTCCCAGCATCTGTACTAAAGCACGGGTAGCTATATCCGTATCATCATGATTGATCTTAGATAGATTAGCTTCAGCCCAGGCATCCAGTTTATCAGCCAAAATGCGATGCCGATCTTCAAAGAATGGCCATGTCAGAAATGAACGATCTGCCATTAGTTACCTCCAAATACGGGCTTTTCTTTCGCCACAAATGCTTCATATGCTCGGATAAAATCATTACCTTGCATGCATATTGCTTGAGCTTGGGCCTCAGCTTCAATTGCTTGGTCGATAGTCATAGACCATTCTTGGGCCAACATAGTTTTAGTTATCGAATTGGCAAAAGTTGGACCTGCCACAATACGTTTGGCCAAATCAGCCGCAGTGGCCTCAAGAACATCAGGCGCGACCAAACTGTTAAAAAACCCCCAGCGCTCCCCCTCTTCCGCGCTCATTGATCGTCCAAGATACAAAAGCTCCGCGGCTCGGCCCTGGCCGATAATTCGCGGAAGAATAGCACAAGCTCCCATGTCACAGCCAGCCAAACCAACTCGGTTGAATAAAAAAGCCACCTTCGCAGAAGGCGTGGCGATGCGCAGATCAGAGGCCATCGCTATTATAGCGCCCGCTCCCACACAAATTCCATCAATTGCTGCAATGATTGGCTTGCCACAGTGTATCATAGCCTTAACCAGATCGCCGGTCATTCGGGTGAATTGTAAAAGTTCTTTCATCGGCATTTTTGTCAAAGGACCGATGATGTCATGAACATCTCCTCCCGAACTGAAGTTTCCACCATTGGAGCCAAAGACCACCGCGTGAACATCCTCTGCATAAACTAAATCTCGAAACCAGTCACGCAGCTCGGCATAACTGTCGAAGGTAAGTGGGTTTTTTCGATCCGGCCGGCTAAGACTGATAAAGGCAATCCCATCAGAAATTAGGCATTGGAAATGTTTAACATCACTCCGCATCAATCTCTCCCTCTGTTTTCCCGAGTAAGGCATAAAGGGTTGCCGCGTCCTCTGCATCTAACCCAAGCAAAAGCTGATCCAACCAGGCCTCGTGTATTGCCGCTAATTTAGAAAATAAAGTTCGACCTGCTGGTGTTAATATTGCAATCTGAGCACGCCTGTCGCCAGGCATTGAAATCCGAAGAGCATGGCCCTCCTCCGTCAGGCGGTCAACGATTACAGTCACGTTTCCATTGGACACACGCAATAAGCTGGAAAGGGCGCTCATCTTCAATCCGCTAGTATGGCGGGATAATGCTGCCATAACATCAAAGCGCGGGAGTGTTGTGCCATATTCGACACGTAAACGGCGACGCAGCTCTGTCTCGATTCGGCTGCTAGTTTTAAGAAGCTTCAGCCACAGGCGTAGACGAGTTTTTGAAATCGGTTCAGAGAACTTTTTTTGGATAGAAATCATAACTCACCTCCATTCAAACTTAGAGTATGCCCGTTAACTGATCGTGCCGATTCAGAACATAACCAAACCGCAGAACCCGCAATCTCATCAACTTGAATGAACCGTTTTTGGGGGTTCCCACGCTTGAGTGATTTTACTGCGTCCTCATTACTCATC
>Ga0302131_1001254_pt1 | contig 14050 bp, 10 predicted proteins | sample CB9_20m_MG_FD_203105 | JGI IMG/M metagenome (GOLD analysis project Ga0302131, IMG submission 203105) | Marine microbial communities from Western Arctic Ocean, Canada - CB9_20m | ecosystem: Environmental > Aquatic > Marine > Oceanic | place: Canada: Western Arctic Ocean | collected 2017-09-19
CCGACTAACTATAGCGCTGTTATCCCGACCAAAAAAAACGCTGTGATCCCGACCAGAAAACGCTGTCATCCCGACCAAAAAAATGCTGTGATCTCGACCAGAAAAACACTGTCATCCCGACCGCAGTGGAGGGAACTCAGGACGTTGGCAGTGACTAAGACCACGGTTTCTCTATTCAGGAGATCCTTCGACTTCGCTCAGGATGACAGACTTGTGTGCCAGTCCGACTAACTACAGCGCTGTCACCCTGACCAAAAAAACGCTGTCATCCCGACCAAAAAAACGCTGTGATCTCGACCAGAAAAACATTGTCATCCCGACCGCAGTGGAGGGATCTCAGGACGTTGGCAGTGACTAAGACCACGGTTTCTCTATTCAGGAGATCCTTCGGCTTCGCTCAGGATGACAGGCTTGTGTGCCAGTCCGACTAACTACAGCGCTGTTATCCTGACTAAAAAAAACGCTGTGATCTCGACCAGAAAAACACTGTCATCCCGACCGCAGTGGAGGGATCCCCTGCAGTCTGGCAGAGACTCTTTAGTAGGGAAATAAAAGGCTTCTTAGCACCAGATTCATAGAGCCAAGTCACCTTACTTGCGCCGCAAAACCAGCGCCGCCGGCTCCTGTAAATAGCGCCTGCGGCCCCTGCAACGTTAGCCGCGCGGCTTACGCAACATCAGGGCCGGAGTGGCATCGCGGTAAGCAATGTACTCTGGATCTGTTCCCCAGCGCTTCTCAGCCATGGCTTCGAGCATGGTGATGCCGCTGACTCGGGTGAGCAGTAGATAGACAAATACCGGTGAGATCATAGTGGCTAACTGCCATCCTGAAAGTACTGGCAGGGCCACCAGTGCCACGCCAGCCCATAGAGTGATCTCACCAAAATAGTTTGGATGTCTAGACCAGGCCCAGATGCCGGTGCTGATAAAGCGTCCCTGATTTTCCGGTATCTTGCGAAAGCGGGTTTTTTGACTGTCAGCCATGACTTCAACGGTTAATCCAAAGATCCACAGGATGATGCCCACATAGGCTAGTGTGCCCAATGGTGCGCTGGTATCTGAGGTGATCGCGGCCAGTCCTGCAGCCATGGTCATCAGCACCCACAGACCGCCGAGGGTCCAGGTCATTAGGAACCAGGTAAATTTGGTTTTCATGATTTTGAAGCGTTTGTCCTGACCGTCTTTTTTGATCCGCCAGAATAGAAAGGACCCCAGGCGCACTGCCCAGATTACAATCATGGCGCAGATAATCAGATCGCGCAGATCCATATCCGGATTTAAATAGACTGCCACAATCACTGTGCTGATATACGACAGTGAACCGGTTAAATCAAAATAATGTTCAGTCTGAAAGGCAAAGGAGGGCACAAATGCTGCCCAGTGAAGGGCAAAGCCAATGGCGCCGCAGAGCGCAAAGAGGGCTATGTCGTCGTACATCAGACTGCCTTGGCTGCCGACCCATAACATGGCGCCGCCGAGAATCAGTGACACGAGAATGCCAATAACTGTATGGGAGGTTTTCATGGTTTGTCTCTTTTTTTGTATTCGAGAGCGACTTTTCGTCAGCGCCGTTTTTTTATTATTATCTGGTCTACAAACCGGTCCGGTATTATTCGGACATAGCACTGTACCCGTTTGTCTAGCTCTGTAGAAATTCTATATCCTTATAAAAAGTCAGGATTAGTATTCTGTACGGGGGATTAGGGAGAACAGATCGATAAACGGCGCGATGCGCCGCTCTAATCAAAAAGCTCTTGTCAAAAAAGGTCTAGTCAAAAAGGTCTAATCAAAAAGCTCTAGTCAAAAAAAGCTCCTATTAAAAGAGCTCCTATTAAAAGAGCTCTTATCAAAAAAGCTCTCATTAACAAGCTTTCATTAACAGGCGCTCAATAAAAAGCTCTAATCCAAAAGCAGCTTAGCAAGGTGCAGACGATGGTGCTGAGCGTCACCGTATTGGTGCTGGGCCCACTGGGCGCGACGAATATAGAGCATAGCGTCGCAGTCATAGGTAAAGCCCATACCGCCGTGAAACTGCACTGCGCGATCACCGGCAAACAATAAGGTCTCGGTGGCCTGAGCCTTGGCCATTCGGCAGGCAATCTCTGTATCTGCTGCCACTGGTCCTTCATCTAAGAGGGTTGCGGCGTGATAGATCAGGCTGCGGGCAGAATCCATCTGTAGCAGAATCTCTACTGTGGGGTGCTTGAGTGATTGGTAGGAGCCGATAAGACGACCAAACTGAATACGGCTGGTGAGATAGCTGACAATACAGTCTAGAGTTGCTGCACTGGTACCTGTGGCTTCGGCGGCGATAAGTAGCGCGCCAATTAGTCGCACATCTTTGAGGGCTTGCTCGGAATGGGGTAAGAGGGCATCTGGCGAAATAGTGACACCGGTAAAGTCCACGGTGGCTGCCCGTTTGGTTTCATCAATTAGCGTATTGGCGGTAATGGCGCCCTCGGCTAGCTGTGAGGCGTCGACTATGGCCAATACGGGGTTGCCGTTGTGGTTAATAGAGACCACAAAGAAGTCTGCCACTGTGGCATCGGCAACCAGTAATTTTTTACCTGAGAGTGCTATTTTAGAGGTGCTATCAGAGGTGCTGTCAGAGGTGCTGCCAGAGCCGTTAAGAGTAGCGGTTACGCCACAGAGCTGGGCGCCCCAGTCTTCGTTATCCAATAGGGCCATTGTGCCCACTGTGCCTTCCACAACTTTTGGTAGCCACTTTTCACGCTGGGCTTCAGAGCCGCCGCGCAGAATAGCCTGTGCAGCCAATGTGCTGGTAATAAAGGCTGTGCCCAAAAGGTGACGACCCATGCTTTCGATAACGGGCACGGTTGAGCCTAGACCCATGGCGAAGCCGCCGTATTGTTCTGGTATGGCTATACCAGTCCAGCCAAGGGCGACGATTTCACGCCAGACTTCGGGATTATGGCCGCTGTCTGATTTTAAGAGGCTGCGCACGGCGTTAATATCGGATTTGTCGCCACAGAAGCTTTTGGCGCTGTCTAGTAGCATCGCCTGTTCGTCGCTAAAGCTTAGGGCGGTGTTGCCGGTTCCGTTTAGGATTGAAGTTGTCATAGAGTGCTCTCCACTAATCTTTTAGTCTTTTAATCTTTTGGCAGACCAAGTACATGTTCGCCAATAATATTGGCCTGTACCTGACTGGTGCCACCACCGATGGTGGTGGAGAAATTATTTAAGTAAGCGCGCTGCCAGAAGCCGCCGCCGATACTGTCTTGATCCCCCACATAGAGGGAACCCTGAGCACCCTGAAGCGTAAGAGCGTACTGACGCATACGACGAAAGAACTCGGTGCCGCGCAGTTTGCCCGAGAGGGCGATGGAGTTGGGGTAGTCACGGCACAGGGCCGGTATCTCGATGCGCTTCTCTGCCAGCTGCAGGGCTTTCTCTTCGATCATAAATTTAATCAGATTGTCGCGGGTGACCGGGTCCTGTAATAGAGGCTCGCCTTCACGCTCGATTTCCGCAGCCATTCTCAGCAGATCGTCCATCACAATGGACAGAATCGAAATGCCACCGGCAGCACCAGCTTCCGCGCCACGCTCGTATTGCAGAGTCTGCATGGCAATACGCCAACCCTGACCTTCCTCGCCCATGATGCAATTGGCGGGGATACGGGCATCGGTAAAAAAGGTTTCGGTAAAGCCGTATTCGCCAGTGATCTTCTGAATTGGTTGGGTGGTGATGCCATCTCTGTGCATAGGTGCCAAGAAGAATGACAGACCGTTATAGCGGCGCTCTGCCTGAGCGTCGGTACGGGCCAGCAGGATCATATATTTGGCATAGTTGCCCATGGTGGTCCAGATCTTGCTGCCGTTAATCAGGTAGTCGTCGCCGTCGCGCTCGGCACGGGTTTGAATGCTGCCTAGGTCGGAACCGTGATTGGGCTCAGAGAATCCCTGACACCAGATATCGTCGGCATTGAGAATGCCTTTGAGGTATTTTTCTTTTTCGTAGTCGCTGCCGTTATCAAGGATTAGCGGGCCAGCCCAGCCGAGACCGATAACATTGAAGCAGATCGGCACCTGGAGGCGCTTCATCTCTTCATCGGCAATGCGCTGGTAGTCCCGAGTCATACCCTGGCCGCCGTACTTTTTTGGCCAGGCCGCACCCAGATAACCGGCAGACCAAACTTTGTGCTGCCATTCCCGAAGGAATTCCAGTACCCGTTCTGAGCCCACTTCCATAAAGGTTTGGGGCAGTAAAAAACCGGGATCTGCTGGTCTGTTGTCCTGCATCCAGGCGGCAACCTGGGCGCGGAATTCGGCTTGGGATGCATTATCTTGTGACATTTGCGGCATTTGAGTGCGCTCTTATTGTTATGTATGACTGTTATATATGGTTGTTATGACAGTGGATAATGATGCTTGAGGCTTAGCCTATCTGTGAGGCTATTTTGGGTCTTTGCAATTGGTGCCAACTATTGTCGATGTGGCGCCAATTCCATGGCTCTCCTTAAGAGCTTTTGCTTTGATCTAGCCACAGCTATGATGCCTGTCAAAATAAGCAGACTAGAAGCTACTTCACAAAGGAAAACACCATGACTAACGCAGCAGAGCAGGGCACCATTTTTGGTCACCCACGGGGATTGGTGGTGTTGTTTTTCACCGAGATGTGGGAGCGCTTTTCCTATTACGGTATGCGCGGGCTGTTGATTGTCTACCTGACCCAACATTTTCTGTTTTCTGACGAACGGTCGAGTCTGCTCTATGGGGCTTACACGGCACTGGTGTTTGTGATGACCATTGTTGGCGGAGTACTGGCTGACCGCTATCTGGGGGCGCGCAAGGCGGTGACCTTTGGTGCCATTCTGCTAACTCTGGGACACTTCGGTATGACCTTTGAGGGAGATGGGTCTAAGCAGATGCTGCAATACGCTGGCAGCGAGTATCAGATTACCTTGGATGCTCGAGGTGGTGATGCACGGCAGTTGATTGTGTCGGATCAAGGAGGCTCATTAGTAAGCTCTTATGTGAGCTTCACGGAAACCACTATGGATATAGCCGAGTTTGAAGCGCTGGGTCTGCCTGCTAGTATTCCCCGTGATCAGCTGCGCATGTCAGTGGTAACCCAAGAGGGCTATCTGGATATTCTTTATCTTTCGTTGGCGCTGATTATTGCCGGTGTCGGATTCTTAAAAGCGAATATCTCTACCATTGTCGGTTCTCTCTATGGCTTTGGTGATACACGCCGAGACTCGGGCTTTACCATTTTCTATATGGGCATCAACCTGGGTGCCTTTATGGCCTCTATCGCTTGCGGCTATCTGGGCATAGTCCACGGCTGGAAGTACGGCTTTGGTTTGGCTGGGTTTGGTATGCTTTTGGGTTTGGTGATTTTTCTCTCCTGTCAGAGCTGGTTAGAGGGCAAGGCCGAGCCGCCGTCGATGGAAAAGCTTAAGGAGAAAGTCTTTCTCTCGATCAATGTTGAGTGGCTCTGCTATTTAGCCGGTCTAGGTATAGTGGCTGTGTCTATGCTGCTGGTGAAAAACGAAGAGCTGGTGGGCGGCATACTGGGGCCAATTGGTTTGATTATGCTGGTAGGGTTGGTGACCTATAGTTGGAGGCGTCTTGAGGGTGATGAACGCTCAAGAATGTTTGCTGCGATCTATTTTATTCTCGCGCAGATTCCCTTCTGGGCGCTATTTGAACAGGCGGGTTCATCGCTTAATCTGTTTACGGCTCGTTTAGTCGATCGGGATATTCTCGGCTGGTCTGTGCCGGGTCCGGTGTTTCAGTCATTGAATGCAGGTTTTATCTTTCTGTTTGCGCCCCTTATAGCCTGGCTCTGGGTCTGGTTGGCGCGACGTAATCTAAATCCCTCAACGCCGGTTAAGTTTGCTATAGGTGTGGCCATGGCGGGTCTAGGCTTCTTGGTGCTGGTAGCTGGAATGCAGAGTTCTGGAGATATGGGTTATACGCCGGTGCTATTTATCTTTGCCATCTATTGGTTGCATACCATGGGGGAGTTAATGGTCTCACCAGTGGGCCTGAGTGCTATCACCAAACTGGCGCCTGCACGTATTGTCGGTATGACCATGGGTGCTTGGATGCTCTATTACGGACTCTCTAACTTTCTTGCCAGTATTATTGCGCGGGCAACGGGTGCTGAAACCATCGGTGGGCAGATGACCAATATAGCTGCGGCTAAGGCGGGTTATATTGAGGTCTATTCTCAGGTGGGCTATATCGCCATTGGTATATCGGTGTTGATGCTGTTGATCTCGCCGCAGATTAATAAGTTGATGCGTGGGGCTTAGGCTGACATAGAAGTGTTATAGCTAGTAGTGCTGTTTAGTAATGAAGCAGGGGGTGACTCAGTTCACCTTCGCAGAGCTGGGATAGATCCAGTCTGTCGTCTTCCGGGTAGAGGGTGTTCATATGCAGGCTAGGCCCGGATAAGACTGCCGCAGGACCCATGGTGCTCACTGTGCTGTGTAGGCTAATAAATCGCTTTAACTCACCATTCAGATTGATCTGCATGCGAAAGCTAGACAGGGGTTCTAGCTTCGCTGCTCGTTGACGCCAATCCGCTGGAACATTCTCATGCATGGCCAATCGATCGCGCATTTCATGGTCGCGCTGGTTATCGCCAAATAATGTTCTTTGCTCAAGGGACATCAGGATCACTGAGAGGGTATCTTCCCAGCCACTGATCAGTGAGCCGGCACCCTGACGACTAAATAGAAACTCGAGGTTGTTGCTGACACGATCCAGTGCGGCTTTGCCAATAGTCTGGCTGAACAGTCCGACCCAGCCGCGGTTGACCATTAGGATGTCACTGGATTCATTGATGATGATGGCGGGGTAGGGGTCGAGAGCCTTGAGTGATAGTGTCATGGTCTTACGCAGCCACTTGAGTTCTGGGGCCTGAAAGTCCAGTTCACCTATGGCGGGTAGAAAACCGGCGGCAATTAACAGGTGATTGCTGTCCCGCTGGCCCAGATGCAAGGCGCTGGCGATCTCGGTGACCATACTTTGACTGGGACGACTGCTGCCATTTTCGAGGCGGCTGATATGTCTTGGTGAGCTGTCAATACGGTCTGAGAGCTGTTCCTGACTGACGCTGTGTACGCCGCGCCAAAACTTGAGGAAGCGCGCGAAAGCTAAGTTGGAATCCGGTTCAGACAAAGGAGGTAACTCTTATTATTATCGTTGCTGCATGGTAGTCACCCTAGGATAGGAGCACAACTCAATTAAGCCATTCTAACAATCAGCTTGGGTGATATGCACAGGGCCTAACCGGACATAGCATGTCATGGTCAAGCCTAGCCGGGGTGGGCAGACTGGGTGACACGTATTACTTTGTAACCAAACAATAATTACATTCAGAGTTAACCAGGGGAAAGACTATGCCTAAGATGATTAAGAAGTCCGAGATTGCTGATTATATCGGTCACGTTTGTGAGCCTACTGATTGGTTTGAAGTTAAGCAGGAGCAGGTTAATGAATTTGCTGAATGCACCTTGGATCGCCAGTTTATCCATATTGATCCGGTTGCAGCAGCAGCTACGCCTTTCGGCGGCACTATTGCCCACGGCTTTTTGACTCTGTCTATGCTGTCGTATTTCTCTGAGAGCTACAATCTGCTGATTGAAGGCATCTATATGGGTGTTAACAAGGGCTTCGATAAGGTGCGCTTTGTTGCGCCGGTTCGTGTTGGTAGCAAGATCCGCTGTCATGCGACGGTTATGGATATCACTGAGAAGCGTCCTGGCCAGTACGATTTTAAGATGGAAGTGACTGTTGAGATTGAGGGTGGTGATAAGCCTGCTCTGGTTGCTGAGTGGTTGTCTGTGCAGATGGCTAAATAGCTTTTATAGGCAGTTTGTATCAATAGATTCAGATTAACGAGGTAAGCAATGAGTATTAGTTTTGAAGGTAAGGTAGCAATTGTCACTGGTGCAGGTAATGGCCTGGGTCGTTCTCATGCATTGGCTCTGGCCGAGCGTGGCGCCAAAGTGGTAGTCAATGATTTGGGTGGCGCACGAGATGGTACTGGTGCTTCTTCTGATGCAGCTATGGAAGTGGTCGGTATTATTGAAGCCGCTGGGGGTGAAGCCTTTGCCCACGGTGCTAACGTGTCCAACTTTGAAGAAGTTGAAGATATGGTTGCTCAGGCGATGGCGAAGTGGGGCAGGGTTGATATCTTGATCAACAATGCTGGAATCCTTCGTGATAAGTCGTTTAGCAAGATGGATTTGGCTGATTTTAAATTGGTCATGGATGTTCACCTGATGGGTTCGGTTAACTGTACTAAAGCGGTATGGGACATTATGCGCGCGCAGAACTACGGTCGTATTGTGATGACGACTTCTTCTAGCGGTATGTACGGTAACTTTGGTCAGAGTAATTACGGCGCTGCGAAAATGGCTGTGCTGGGCTTTATGAATACGTTGGTTCTCGAAGGCGGCAAGAACAATATCCATGTTAATGCTCTCGCACCTACTGCTGGCACGCGCATGACTGAAGATCTGATGCCTCCAGAAATGTTGGGTCTGCTAACGGCCGAGTCTGTTACTGCAGCGGCGTTGGTGCTCTGTGATGAGAGTGCTCCAACAAGAACTATCCTCTGCGCCGGTGCTGGTGGCTATGCTAAAGCGGGTATGTATGAGACCGATGGAATTTTCTTGGCTCAAGACGAACAGAGTCCTGAAGCGATTGTTGCTCAGTGGGATGAACTCAGTGACCCGTCAAATCATCAGCCTCTGGAATCCGGTGGTAAGCAGACTGAGAAGTTTTTGATGAAGGCGATGGCTGCTCTGCAGGCTTAAGTGTTTTCAGGTTTTGATTTAAAGAGCTGATTTAAAGAGCTGATTTAAAGAGCTGAGTTAAAAAATAAAATTTTCGAAAAATTTAAAATAAAAATTAAAGGAATTTGTTATGAAAGAAGCAGTAATCGTTTCAGCCGCTCGTACGCCAATTGGCCGAGCTTTCCGTGGTGCTTTCAATAATCTTGAATCACCGTCTATGAGTTCTCATGCTATTGCTGCAGCGGTTGCCCGCTCTGGCGTTGATCCTTCAGAGATTGATGATTGCATCATGGGTGCTGCAATGCAGCAGGGTACACAGACTATGAACTTGGGTCGTCAAGCGGCCATGGCTTCTGGCTTGCCAGTGTCGGTGTCGGGTATGACTGTTGACCGTCAGTGTTCTTCTGGTTTGATGGCTATTTCTATTGGCGCCAACAATATTACTGTTGATGGTTCGTCGATAATTGTTGCCGGCGGTTGTGAGAGCATCAGCTTGATTCAAAATGAGCACTTCAACGTGCATCGTGTTGCTGATCCACTGGCTATGAAAAACGTACCCCTGATTAACATGCCTATGCTGGACACGGCTGAGACTGTAGCGAATCGTTATAGCATCTCCCGTGAAGCTCAGGACGAGTATGCGGTTATTTCTCAGGCGCGCACTGCGGCTGCTCAGGAAGCGGGTCTTTACGCTGATGAGATTGTTCCGGTTACTGCTACTAAATTGGTGACTAATCGTGAGACTGGCGAAGTAACTGAAGAAGTTGTGACTCTGTCGAAAGATGAAGGCAACCGTCCTGGTACTAATCTTGAGGGTCTGTCTGGTCTGAAAGCGGTTCGCAATGGCGGAACGATCACTGGTGGCAACGCGTCACAGCTATCCGACGGCGCTGCTGCAGTTGTACTGATGGATGGTACTTTGGCTTCTCAGCGTAATCTTGAGCCGCTGGGTATTTATCGTGGTATCGCGGTTGCGGGTTGTGAGCCGGATGAGATGGGCATTGGTCCTGTTTTTGCTATTCCTAAGCTGTTGAAGCGTCACGGTTTGACGGTTGATGATATTGGTTTGTGGGAGTTGAACGAAGCGTTTGCGGTTCAGGTTATTTACTGCCGCGATAAGCTGGGCATTCCTATGGAGCGTTTGAATGTTAATGGCGGTTCTATCTCTATCGGTCACCCATTTGGTATGAGTGGCGCGCGTATGGTTATGCACGCGTTGATGGAAGGTAAGCGTCGCGGCGAGAAGTATGTTGTTATCACTATGTGTGTTGGTGGTGGTATGGGTGCTGCTGGTCTGTTTGAGGTCGTTTAGGTCTTAGTTTAAACCGTCTTGAAATGTTAGTTCAAACAGCCTCTTAGATGATTGTTTAAGGGGCTGTTTTGTTTGGAGTTTGTCTCCGGGGATATTAATTATTTCTGGTGGCGATTAGGCTCTGGGCTTCCTTTAGAGAACACGCTGTAAATACGGTCGCTACCGGCATCCATGCCTCTCGCGACACTTGCACATCCGTGTGCATCGTCCAGGTACGCTCAGATGCCGCGTCCCTGCGGCATATGGTTCTCTAAGAGAAGCCCAGAATCTAATCTTAAATCGTACTTCTGAGTTTTAAATAATTACTTTTGATAGAGTTTTAGCTGTGCTTTGAAAGTTATTTGTAGGCAACGCTACTGTTTTAATTTAAGTCTCCAAGAGATTTTAAATTGTGCTCTCAAAGCACATAACAAAAATAATAAATCTAAGGGTGAAAGCATTATGATCAAGGCTAGTCTGCGTCGTGTATCTACTCCACTTATCAGTTTTTCTCTGTTGTTTTTATTAGCCGCCTGCGATCAAAAAGCCGACATTGAAATCATCGATTCAGCTGCCAGCCAGTTCACCCTAGACAGTAATCTCCAATTAGCAGAGACACTTGATATAGAGAACCAAGTGGATTTCGATAATGCTAAACGTGGCCTTATCGCCAGTGCCCCAGTCAACAGATTAAATAACGCCCGAGGCACCGAAATTTGGAATGCCGCCGCCTATGACTTTGTTAAAGGCGAAGCCCCAGACACCGTTAACCCAAGTCTCTGGCGTCAGGCAAAATTAAACAGTATTCGCGGACTCTTCGAAGTCGAGAAAGGTCTCTACCAACTGCGCGGTTTTGATCTCGCCAATATGAGCCTGATTAAAAGTGATAATGGTTGGATTGTTGTAGATCCCCTCACCACCCTCGAAACCAGTCGCGTCGCCATGGACTTTGCCGAACAGCATCTCGGCCCGATTAAAATCACCGGCGTGATATTTACCCACAGCCATGTCGATCACTTCGGCGGTATCCTGGCACTGCTCAATGCAGACCAGGTGGCTGACAAAAACATCCCCGTTATAGCCCCAATAGGTTTTGTTCATGAAGCCGTAAGTGAAAACGTTATTGCCGGTCCAGCCATGCTGCGTCGCGGTAGCTATATGTATGGCGACCCCCTCAGTATCTCTGCCACTGGCCATGTGGACACAGGTCTAGGCAAACAGGTTATCTTTGGCAGCACCTCCATTCTGCAGCCCACAGTATTAATCGATCAGCCTCAGCAAAGTCTCGCTGTGGATGGTGTCGAGATTGAATTCTTTAATATGCCCGGCAGTGAAGCGCCTTCAGAACTGACCTTTTATCTCCCTCAATGGAAAGCCTTTTGCGGTGCCGAGGTGGTTTCGCACGTGATGCACAATGTACTGACTCTGCGTGGTGCCAAGGTGCGTGATGCGCTGATCTGGAGTGATTATATTGGTCATATCGCTGACTTTATCGAGCCCATAGCTGACGCCGCTGTGCTGTTTAACAGTCACCACTGGCCAACCTGGGGTCATGATGAAATTGTCACCCAGCTGCACCAGCAACAGGATATGTACAAATTTACCCACGACCAGACAGTGCGTTTGGCCAATATAGGGCTGACTCCTAAAGAGATCGCCGAGCAATTAAAATTACCTAAAAGTCTCGCCGGTAATTTCCATCTGCGCGGTTACTACGGCACTCTGAGCCACAACAGTAAAGCGGTTTATCAGTATTACTTTGGTTGGTATAACGGCAATCCAGCAACACTTAATCCATTGCCGCCAGTGGAGTCTGCACTGCGCTACGTAGAGTTTATGGGCGGTGCTGAGGAGTTGCTAGAGAAGGCTGAGGAGTATCAGGAAAAGGGTGACTATCGCTGGGTGGCTGAGGTGTTGAATCACCTGGTATTTGCTGAACCGGATAATGTTGAGGCCCGTGCTATGTTGGCCGAAGCCTATCGTCAAATGGCCTATCAGGCCGAGGCTGGCCCTTGGCGTGATATTTACCTCTCTGGTGCTCACGACCTTCAGGGTGGCACCAAAATTGTTCGTTATGACGCCGCCGCATCAAAAGCATTTTTACAGCAGGTTCCACTGGATCAATTTATGAAAGCCCTGTCGGTGCGGTTGGATGGGGAAAAGGCTGAAGGTGAAGCGCTGGTGATTAATATTAGTTTCACCAATGAGCAGGGCGCGGTTAATAAAAATTTCGTAATGACTATTAGAAACTCAGTGATGCATTATCGCGAAGTGCCCCAGGATAAAGCTGCCGATGCGACGCTGACCCTAAGTAAGGCACTGTTTGTCGATATTCTAGTGGGTGAGGCCGGTTTAACTGATTTAATCGGCTCGGATGAACTGTCGGTTGATGGCAGTGTGCTTAGGTTAGTGAAGTTCTTTTCATTGTTAGGCGAACCCAATGATGCGTTTAATATTGTTTTGCCTTAGTCGTAGGTGTTGAAACGTTAATACAGGAACCTTAATACAGGAACCTTAATACAGGAATGTTGATCTCTAAATGTTAAACGCTTTATCAAATATTGTTCGCAGGGTTTTTCATGGACTGATTTATCTGTCCCTGGCCTTTTCGTTGTTCGTGGCAGTGACCCTGGTTTGGCTGTGGCCGAGCTATGAGTATTTGCCCACGCAATCAGCGAGTCTATCTGTGCAGCGTTTAAGCGATGGGCCGATCATTGATACTGCCATGAGTCCACGGCTGACAGCATTGGCGGAAGAGCAGGGCTATAGCAATATTAATGGTCCCTCATTGATTCGCGTTCCCGACTGGGTTGAGAATCCGTTGGGTAATTACTATCTGTATTTTTCTCATCACAAAGGCGATTTTATTCGTCTTGCCTATGCCGATAAAGTCGAAGGGCCCTGGTCAATCTATGAGCCGGGAGCGCTGTCGATAAAGGATTCGGGTTTTCCCAGTGAGAGTATTCCACGCCTTAGTTTGGGCGAGGGGCTGGCTGAGCTCTGGGATGCGGTGTCGATTTATTTGTTTAGAGATTCGATTTTGGCAGTCTATCAAGCTGCTGTGACTGATCAGGAGATTCGTAAACAGCGGGGCATAGCCGCAAGCCAAACCCTTAAAGCGCATATAGCCAGTCCGGAAGTGGTGGTGGATGAGGCTAACCAGCAGATTGTGATGTTCTTCCATGGTCAGCGTGACAGCCTTTCTCAGGTTAGCGGTGTGGCGACATCGACGAACGGACTCGACTTTACTGCCAGCGAGAAAAAGCTCGGTGCGGTCTATTTGCGCAGCTTTGCCTATAAAGACAAGTATTACTTTTTAGCCGCTCCCGGCATTCTCTATCGCAGTGATGAATTACTCGGCGACTATGAGTCGCGGGATAAATCGCTATTTGGTAACGATACGCGACACAGTGCAGTGCTATTACAGGGTGATCAGCTTACTGTGGTCTGGTCGCGGGTTGGTGATGCACCGGAACGGCTATTAGTCTCAACAGTGAGCCTCTCGTCATCCGACTGGGACGATTGGTTGCCCACTCACCCAACTGAGTTGCTGCGTGCTGAACAGCCTTGGGAGGGCAGTGAGCTGCCTCTGCAGTCATCGCTCCGTGGCGAGACCAGTGAACCGATCAATGATCTGCGGGATCCGGATATTTTGGTCGATTCCGATGGACAGATCTATCTGCTCTATGTGGCAGCGGGTGAGCAGTCGATTGGGGTTGTACGTTTAAACAAAACGGCGCCGTAACGCTGAGCTGTAATTCTAAAAAGAAGCAATATTCAGTGTCGGGGTACATTGAATAAGAAGGGGGAATTGGGAATTGGGAATTGGGGATTGGGGATTGGGGATTGGGGATTGGAGATTGGGGATTGAGAGTGCTCTGTTACCTGAGTATTAAAACAACAGCCAAAATAATTAATTATAAAAATAAAAGTGAAACTTTATGAATAACCAAACTAGCGTATCTGAACTGTCTTTATCCGAGC
>Ga0302131_1001268_pt1 | contig 13898 bp, 11 predicted proteins | sample CB9_20m_MG_FD_203105 | JGI IMG/M metagenome (GOLD analysis project Ga0302131, IMG submission 203105) | Marine microbial communities from Western Arctic Ocean, Canada - CB9_20m | ecosystem: Environmental > Aquatic > Marine > Oceanic | place: Canada: Western Arctic Ocean | collected 2017-09-19
ATTCGTTATATGCATTCAACTGGCTCATCTTTGTTTTTTGTTGTCATTTACCTTCACATGTTTAAAAGTTTGATGTATGGCTCCTATCAAAAACCACGTGAATTACTATGGATTTTTGGTGTGGCAATCTTTCTTGCTTTGATGGCTGAAGCATTTTTTGGTTATTTATTACCATGGGGTCAAATGTCATATTGGGGGGCTCAGGTAATTGTAAATCTTTTTGCTACTGTTCCATTTATAGGGCCTGACTTGGCTGAATGGGTGCGAGGAGATTATTTAATTTCAGACGCGACTTTAAATCGATTTTTTGCATTTCATGTTATTGCTCTGCCATTAGCGCTTGCGGGGCTAATCTTGACTCATTTAATTGCACTTCATGAAGTTGGCTCAAACAATCCTGATGGTGTTGAAATTAAAAATTATAAAGATAAAAAAACAGGTATACCACTTGATGGAATCCCTTTCCATCCTTATTACACTGTTAAGGACTTGATTGGGTTAACGGTATTTCTAATAGTTTTTGCATCAATCATATTTTTTGCCCCGGAGATGGGCGGATATTTCTTAGAGGCAAATAATTTTGTGCCTGCTGACCCATTAGTCACGCCTTCGCATATTGCCCCTGTATGGTACTTTACTCCCTTTTATTCTATCTTAAGAGCTGTGCCACCAATCTTAAATAGTCAGTTCCCTGGAGTCGCAGCAATGGGATTATCAGTATTGATTTTTGCTTTTGTACCTTGGCTAGATAAAAGCCCTGTCCGATCTATTCGCTATAAAGGTATTCTTTTTAAAAAATGGTTAGGAGCTTTTGTTGTTAGCTTCATTATTTTAGGATATTTAGGCACTGTTCCTTCTACTATTTGGGGCCAATTTCCAAGCGTTCTTCCACTTCTTGGAGGAAGTGATGTAGCTACAGTAGTTGCTAGAATTTTCACAATTATTTATTTCTCATTCTTTATTTTAATGCCTATATATAGCAAAAAAAGTATAACAAAACCTGTTCCAACAAGAGTGACAATGAAATGAAAAAGATAATAATTTTTATTCTGTTATTAATTCAATCATCATTTATTTTTGCGAGTGAAGAAGTTTATCTTGAGAAAGCTCCTATTGATTTATCAGATCAACCATCACTTCAAAAGGGCGCTAGAACATTTATTAATTACTGTTTAAATTGCCATAGTGCAAAATATATGCGCTATAACAAGCTTCTAGATATTGGGCTTTCAAAAAAAGATATTAAAGAGAACCTTTTATTTACTGGTAAGAAAATAGGGGACCCTATGGAAATATCCATGCCAGTAAAGGAATCAAAAAAGTGGTTCGGAGCAACCCCCCCTGATTTATCTGTTATTGCAAGATCTAGAGGGTCAGATTGGATTTATAGTTATATGAAAGGATTCTATCGGGACAGCTCAAGAGAAATAGGATGGAATAATTTGGTTTACACTAATTCTGCTATGCCACATATCTTATGGGAGCTGCAAGGTGAGCAAGGGTTAGATAAAAATACAGGCAAGCTTAGCTTAATCAAAGCTGGAAAATTAAATCAAAAAGAGTATGATTCCGTCATTACGGATTTGACAAATTTTATAACTTATATGTCAGAGCCTGGCCAGTTAAAAAGAAAAAAAATGGGATTCTACGTCGTTGGTTTTTTGCTTTTACTTCTTGTTTTAACAGTTAAACTTAAGAAAGAATTTTGGAAGGATATTAAATAATTATGATGAAACTATACTCAAACTCGACAGACCCATTTAGTCATAGATGCCGAATAGTATTATTTGAAAAAGGAATGGATTTCGAAGTTATTAATGTTGATTCAAATAATAAGCCTGAAGATTTATCTATTTTAAGCCCTTATTCAGATTCTCCTGTTTTAGAAGAGCGAGATTTAGTTTTAACGGACCCAAATATAATAAATGAATATATAGATGAAAGATTTCCACACCCGCAATTAATGCCGCCTGATCCTGTAATGCGTGCTAGAGCAAGGTTATTTTTAAAAGATATGGAAAATGAATTATTCATTCATATGAAAAATATTGAATCCAAAGAGTCTAAAGTGCAAGAAAATGCAAGAAAGGTTGTAATTAATCATTTGATTCAGCTAAGCCCGATACTGGAGAAGCAAGAATTTTTATTACATGATGAATACTCAATGTTAGATGTTGCAATGGCTCCATTGTTATGGAGATTGGATCATTATGAGATTAAACTAGGAAATCAATGTAAAGCTTTGCTTAAATATGCAGACAAAATATTTTCAAGACAACTATTTGAAGAAGCTATGTCCCCTGCAGAAAAAGCTATGAGGCCAAGCATTTAGAAATGGCTTCAAGTACTAAGCCCTATCTGATTAGAAGTATTTATGATTGGTGCACAGATTCGAATTTTACCCCTTATATAGTGGCTAAAATTATTTCCGGGGTAAAAGCTCCAGCGACTCATGATAAATCTAAAGAGATAGTTCTAAATTTATCTTTAGCATCAACGAATAAATTAATTTTTGATAATGATTTTATCTCTTTTTCAGCACGTTTTGATGGAAAAAATCAAGATATTTTTCTGCCTATGGAATCAATATCAGCTATTTATAGTAAGGAAAATGGCGAGGGGTTGTTTTTTGAAGTTGATGAAAAGATTACCAAAAAAGAAACGAAAAATATAGAGAAAAAAACTAAAAAACCTTATTTAAGTTTAGTTAAATAAATATTAAAACTGGTTCCAATTAAAAAAGATTGATATAGTTACGTTTTTTAAATATGCCCTCTTAGCTCAGTTGGTAGAGCAACGCACTTGTAATGCGTAGGTCGTCAGTTCGAATCCGACAGAGGGCACCAAATAACCTAAGCAATACCCTTAAAAACTCTCTATATTTTATTATTGACAAAATCATTGGAATACCACATAATTTCGGGTTCGGTCTGGAGGGGTGGCCGAGTGGTTAAAGGCGACGGACTGTAAATCCGTTCTCTCTGAGTACGAAGGTTCGAATCCTTCTCCCTCCACCATAAGCTTTTACTGCTGTATGTGGGGTTTAGTATGGGTATGCGGGTGTAGCTCAGTTGGTAGAGCATTAGTTTTCCAAACTAAATGTCGCGAGTTCGAACCTCGTCGCCCGCTCCAGATTCTATTTTTTGAATCAGCCCATGTGGCTCAGTGGTAGAGCACTCCCTTGGTAAGGGAGAGGTCGCGGGTCCGATTCCCGCCATGGGCACCAGTTAATTTTTTGATAAAGAAAGTAATTTTAAGGACAAATATTATGGCTAAAGGTAAATTTGAGCGTACCAAACCACATGTTAACGTTGGCACTATTGGCCACGTTGATCATGGGAAAACCACACTAACAGCTGCAATCTCAACTGTACTCACTAAAAAATTTGGTGGGGACAAAAAAGACTTTGCGGAAATTGATTCAGCTCCTGAAGAAAAAGCACGTGGTATAACAATTAATACTTCACACGTTGAATATGAAACAGAAAAACGACATTATGCTCACGTTGACTGTCCAGGCCATGCTGATTATGTAAAAAATATGATTACTGGGGCCGCTCAAATGGACGGCGCAATTCTTGTGTGTTCTGCCGCTGACGGACCAATGCCACAAACGCGTGAACATATTCTACTTGCAAGACAAGTGGGCGTACCTCATATTGTTGTGTTCTTAAATAAAGCCGATATGGTAGATGACAAAGAGCTACTTGAATTAGTTGAAATGGAAGTACGTGAACTACTTAGTAAATATGATTTCCCGGGTGACGATATTCCTATAATTATGGGTTCAGCACTTAAGGCATTAGAGGGTGATCAATCAGATATAGGTGAGCCAGCAATTCTTAAATTAGCTGATGCATTAGATAGTTATTTCCCAGAGCCAGTAAGAGCAATTGATGGTGCTTTTTTAATGCCAGTAGAAGATGTGTTCTCAATCTCAGGCCGAGGCACTGTAGTGACTGGGCGTGTTGAACGTGGTGTTGTTAAAATTAATGAAGAAATTGAAATTGTTGGATTAAAAGATACAGTAAAAACAATTTGTACAGGTGTTGAAATGTTCCGTAAATTACTTGATCAAGGTCAAGCAGGAGATAACGTAGGTGTGTTACTTCGTGGAACAGCTCGTGAAGATGTGGAGCGCGGACAGGTTTTATGTAAGCCAGGTTCAATAAAGCCACATACTAAATTCACAGCAGAAATTTATTGTTTAAGTAAAGATGAAGGCGGTAGACATACTCCATTCTTTAATGGGTATCGTCCACAATTTTACTTTAGAACAACAGATGTAACCGGTGCGGTTGAATTACCAGAAGGAACAGAAATGGTAATGCCAGGAGATAACGTATCAATTACTGGAACACTAATTGCTCCAATTGCTATGGAGGAAGGTTTACGATTCGCTATTCGTGAAGGTGGAAGAACTGTTGGTTCCGGTGTTGTAGTAAAAGTTATTGAATAGAGATTAGGTGTTAAACCTAGGCCAGTAGCTCAATTGGTAGAGTATCGGTCTCCAAAACCGAGGGTTGGGGGTTCGAAGCCCTCCTGGCCTGCCAATAAAAGGAAGTGATGTGGGAGTGAATATAAATATTAGATTAGGATTATCAATTTTGTGTTTAGGTGCTGGATTGCTAGGGTTTTATATGCTTTCTGGACAACCTACAGTGCTAAGAATTTTATCTGTATTAGCAGGTATAGGATCATTTATTGCTGTCTTTAGGACAACACCACAAGGCAAGCAAGCTATTATTTTTTTGGGCGCAGCTATTACAGAAGGAAAGAAAGTTGTTTGGCCAACAAGGAAAGAAACTATACAAATGACTTTGATAGTTTTTGTTTTAGTTGTAATCATGGCTATCTTTCTTGCTTTTATTGATATTGGATTTTCTTACATTATAAATTTGTTATTAGGGCGAGGTGAGTAATGGATATATTGGATAAAACTGATAAAACTGATCCACAAGTTAATGCTTTAATGTCAAAACGTTGGTATGCAGTTCAAGCATTTTCTGGTTATGAAAAAATTGTACAAAAAGGACTATTAGAGCGAATTGCTCAGTCTAAAATAAGTGATCAATTTGGTGAGGTATTAGTTCCCATTGAGGAAGTAGTTGAAATGAAATCAGGACAAAAAAAAGTAACTGAGAGAAGACTTTACCCTGGTTATGTATTGGTACAAATGGAGATGAATGACGATAGTTGGCATTTAGTAAAAAGTAATCCCAAAGTTACAGCATTTATTGGGGGAAGTGGGACAAAGCCAGCGCCTATAACAAATAAAGAAGTTGATATTATTTTACAGAAAATGGACGATAGCAAAGTAAACCCAACTCAAAAATTAACTTTTGAGGTGGGCGAATCAATAAGAGTTATTGATGGTCCTTTTAAAGATTTTTCTGGCACGGTGGATACGATTGATTATGAAAAAAGCAAACTTCGAGTATCGGTTGTAATATTTGGCCGAGCTACACCTGTAGAACTTGAATTTGGACAGATAGAAAAAGAAGTTTAAAAATTAATTTGGGAGCTTTTAATTTTTAAAAGCGTTTGAACCAAAATTTAGGAGAGTAAAAAGATGGCAAAAAAAATTGAGGGTTATATAAAGCTTCAAATACCAGCTGGAAAAGCAAATCCAAGCCCACCTGTTGGACCAGCTTTAGGCCAACGTGGATTGAATATTATGGATTTTTGTAAGGCTTTTAATGCGGCTACTCAAAAAGTTGAGCCTGGCTTACCTATTCCTGTAGTAATCACTGCATTTTCAGATAAAAGCTTTACCTTTGTTATGAAAACGCCCCCTGCTTCAATTTTGCTTAAAAAAGCAGCGAAGCTAACTAAAGGATCTCCAGTTCCTCATACAAATAAAGTAGGGAAAATTACACGAGCACAAGCAGAAGAAATTGCTACAACTAAAATGCCGGACTTAACAGCAGCGGATATGGATGCTGCAGTTAGGACTATTGCAGGTAGTGCAAGAAGCATGGGCATTGAAGTGGAGGGTGTGAAATGAGCACAAGTAAAAGACTTAAATCTTTAATAGAGAAAGTTGATCGAGATAAAGTTTATCCAGCTGTAGACGGACTTAATTTAGTTAAGGAAACAGCTAAGGCTAAATTCGATGAATCTGTAGACGCAGCGATAAATCTCGGCATTGATGCAAAAAAATCAGATCAAGCAGTTAGAGGTGCTTTAGTACTTCCAAATGGAACAGGTAAAACAACTCGTGTAGCAGTTTTTGCTCAAGGCGAGGCGGCAGATGCTGCAAAAAAAGCAGGAGCTGATATTGTTGGATTTGAAGACTTAGCTGAACAAGTGAAAAAAGGGATAATGGATTTTGATGTAGTAATAGCTACTCCCGATGCTATGAAAATCGTCGGTACATTAGGACAGGTATTAGGCCCAAGAGGATTGATGCCAAATCCTAAAGTAGGAACAGTAACGCCGGACACTGAAAAAGCTGTAAAAAATGCTAAAGCAGGCCAAGTGCAATATAGAACGGATAAAGCTGGAATTATTCATTGTACAATCGGACGAGCGTCATTTAGCTCGAATCAATTACAAGAAAATTTAGCAGCTTTACTTGGCGAAATTAGCAAGGCAAAGCCAAAAGATGTAAAAGGAGTTTTTATAAAAAAATTATCGGTATCGAGCTCGATGGGAGTCGGCGTTCGAATAGACCAAACAAACTTATTAAATTAAGTTTTATGAATTTTGTGGAGATATATTTTTCACAATAAAGAGCTTTGGGTTCACTGATTTTTTTTTCAGTGAAGTTGTCAAAGACCGTAGGCACGAGAGTTTAATTTAGATATTTAAACCTACGCAGATGGCGAATCCCCTTAAGGATAATATCCTGATAGAGGTCGTCGTTTTAGTTGGTATTAGGAAACTAATACTTTTATTTAACGAAAGGAGAAGACCTTGAGTCTGAATCTTGATAAAAAAAAGGCAGTTGTAGCTGAAGTTAGTAAGCAAATCGAGAATGCTCAATCTATGATACTTGCTGAGTATCGCGGGGTTGGTGTTCAAGATATGACAATTTTAAGGGCAGAAGCAAGAAAATCAGGCGTATATCTTAAAGTGCTTAAGAATAATTTAGTTAAAAGAGCAGTTGAGAATACCCCGTTTTCGTCACTATCAGAAGATATGGTAGGGCCTCTATTATTTGGAATATCTGAAGATCCTGTTTCAGCCGCGAAGATTTTAAATGACTTTGCTAAGACAAATGATTTATTTACTATCAAAACAGGTGCAATGCCAAATAAAAAAATGGATGCTGGAGCAATTAAAGCTCTTGCTTCTTTACCAAGTCGGGATGAATTATTAGCGAAATTGATGGGTACTATGCAAGCACCAATATCAAAATTTGTTCGCACATTGAACGAAGTGCCAACAAAATTTGTAAGAGGTATTGTAGCGGTGCGAGATCAGAAACCCGCATAATTTATTTATAAGACTTAATTAAACTATTAGGAGTATTAAAGTATGGCTATTTCAAAAGAAGACATATTAGAAGGTATTGGTGGTATGTCAGTTCTAGATTTATCAGAATTGATTAAAGAAATGGAAGAGAAATTTGGGGTTTCTGCTGCAGCAGTAGCAGCAGCTCCGGCAGCAGTAGGCGGCGGAGATGCGGTAGCAGCTGAGGAAAAAACTGAGTTTGATCTTCATTTAACTGCTATTGGTGATAATAAAGTAAATACTATTAAAGCAGTTCGTGAAATTACAGGTCTTGGTTTAAAAGAAGCTAAAGATATCGTTGATGCTGCACCTAAGGTTGTTAAGGAAACTTTAGATAAGGCTTCTGCTGAAGAAGCTTTGAAAAAATTAACTGATGCTGGCGCAACAGGCGAGTTGAAATAATTAAAATTTAATTTGAAGGTTGCCTTTATTAATTTAAAGACAACCTTCATTTATTTTTAATAACTAATTTTTTATATAACAAGAAATTTAACTTTTAGTTTTTTGTTATATAAATTCTTAACTTTGGAGATGTAATGAGTTATTCCTTTACTGAAAAAAAACGTATTAGAAAAAGTTTTGCAAAAAGAGAAACTGTACTAGAAATACCATATCTTTTAGCATTGCAACTTCAATCTTACAAGGCATTCCTTCAGCAAGAAATTAAACCAGAAGATCGAACCGATACAGGTTTGCAATCAACTTTTAATACACTTTTCCCAATTTCAAGTCACGCAGGTTTTGCAAGGCTAGATTATGTAAGCTACACCTTAGGACAGGAAGAGTTTGAAGTAAAAGAATGTCAACAAAGGGGTCTGACATATGAAGTTGTTTTAAAGGCTAAAGTTCGTTTGACTATTTATGATAGGGAGTCCGGCGATAAAAAAGTAATTAAAGACACCAAAGAAGAAGATGTTTATATGGGAAAAATTCCTTTGATGACACAAAATGGATCTTTTGTTATCAATGGAACTGAGAGAGCAATTGTTTCTCAATTGCATCGTAGCCCAGGTGTATTTTTTGAGCATGATAAAGGAAAGACTCATAGCTCTGGAAAATTATTATTTTCTGCAAGAATCATTCCTTATCGAGGTTCTTGGTTAGATTTTGAATTTGACCCTAAAGACTATTTATATTTTAGGATTGACCGTAGAAGAAAAATGCCAGTCACAACCCTTCTAAAGGCTTTAGGACTATCCCCAGAAGAAATTTTATCTACTTTTTATGATTTTGAAAATTTTCATGTAAAAAGTAAAAAAGCTTCAATTGAGCTTGTTCCTGAGCGGCTTAGAGGGGAGCTCTCAAAGAGAGATTATAAAGATAAAAAAGGTAATCTAATTGTCGCTAAAGAAAAAAGAATTACAGTCAAGCATGTTAGAGAAATTCAAAATAAAGCTTCTTTAATCATACCAGTAGTTCCAGAGGATTATATTGGTAAAAAAATTGCTAAAGCAATTATAGATACTGAAACTGGTGAAGTTGTTGCTGAAACAAATGCAGAAATTACTGAAGAGTTATTTGAAAAAATTATTGAATCTGGTGTGGAATCATTCAACACACTTTACTCAAATGACCTTGATCATGGTGATTTTATATCACAAACTTTATCAACAGACGAAGTGCCAGATCAATATAGCGCTCAAGTTGCAATTTACAGAATGATGAGACCTGGCGAGCCTCCAACAGAAGATTCAGTCCAATCTTTATTTGCGGGATTATTTTTTAATCCGGATCGATATGACTTATCAAATGTTGGGCGTATGAAATTTAATCGTAGAGCGTTTCCTAAATCGTATGACCAATATGCTAATTGGTTAAAACGGTTTTATGATGAACAGGGAGAAAGGACAATTACAGGTCCTGCGGTATTATCACCTGAGGATATTTTAGCCGTTGTAGGACTTCTTGTAGAGTTAAAAAATACGCGTGGAGATATTGATGATATTGATCATCTTGGCAATCGTCGTATTCGTTCAGTTGGTGAGCTTGTAGAAAATCAATTTAGAACAGGATTGGTAAGAGTTGAGCGAGCAGTAAAAGAACGTTTAGGCCAGGCGGAAGCTGATAATTTAATGCCGACTGACCTTATAAACTCTAAGCCAATTGCAAGTGCTATTAAAGAATTTTTTGGCTCCTCTCAGCTTTCACAATTTATGGATCAAACAAATCCATTATCAGAGATTACTCATAAAAGAAGAATTTCTGCATTGGGCCCTGGAGGGCTAACCCGAGAAAGAGCTGGCTTTGAGGTTAGAGACGTCCATTCGACTCATTATGGCCGTGTTTGCCCAATTGAAACTCCGGAAGGGCCAAATATTGGTCTAATCAACTCCCTTGCTTTATATGCAAGAACAAATGAGTACGGATTTCTTGAAACTCCATATAGAAGAGTTGAAGGCGGAAAAGTAACAGCTAATATAGATTACTTATCAGCAATTGAAGAAAGTGATTATACGATTGCTCAAGCAAACTCAGATTTAGATACAAAAGGTAAATTTAAAGAAAGTCAAGTCTCTTCAAGGTATAAAAATGAATTTACCATGGCCGATAACGATAAAATTGATTATATGGATGTTGCACCTGGTCAAATTGTATCAGTAGCAGCTTCGTTAATTCCATTTTTAGAGCATGATGATGCAAATAGAGCTTTAATGGGGGCAAATATGCAAAGACAAGCAGTCCCATGTTTGCGAGCAGAAAAAGCTTTAGTTGGAACGGGAATTGAGCGAACTGTAGCAACAGACTCTGGAACAACTGTTCAAGCAAAGCGAGGTGGAACAGTTGATTATGTTGATTCAAGAAGGGTTGTGGTAAAAGTTAATGAGAAAGAAACAGCACAGAACGAAATTGGCGTCGATATTTACAATCTAACTAAATATACCCGTTCAAATCAAAATACAACGATCAACCAAAAGCCTTTGGTTAAGATAGGAGAAAAAATTCAACGTGGGGATGTTATTGCGGACGGCGCATCAACTGATGTTGGTGAGCTAGCTCTTGGTCAAAATATGTTGATAGGATTTATGCCATGGAATGGTTATAACTTTGAAGATTCAATTTTAATATCAGAAAAAGTTGTAGCAGAAGATAGATATACCTCAATACATATTGAGGAATTACAAGTATTAGCAAGGGATACAAAACTTGGGGCGGAAGAGATAACCCAAGACATTTCAAACCTTTCTGAAAGAATGATAGGTCGCCTAGATGAGTCAGGCATTATTTATATTGGCGCAGAGGTTGAGTCTGGTGATGTATTAGTAGGTAAAGTAACTCCAAAAGGAGAAACTCAACTAACTCCTGAAGAGAAATTACTAAGAGCAATTTTTGGTGAAAAAGCATCTGATGTTAAAGACACTAGCTTAAGGGTTCCATCAGGTATGTCAGGAACAATTATTGATGTTCAAGTTTTCACTCGTGAAGGTATTGATAGGGATGAACGTGCAAACACTATTATAAGTGCTCAACTTGAAGCATATCAACAAGATTTAGCTGATCAATTAAGAATTGTCGAAGACGACACTTTTACAAGAGTTGAAAAAGCAGTTCTTAATAAATCTATAGTTGGCGGACCTAAGCCTTTAAAAAAAGGGGATAAGATTACTAAAGAGAACTTATCTGAAATTGATCGATATGAGTGGTTTGATATTCGCCTAAAAGAAGATAAGGATTCGGAGCAATTAGAAACCTTAAAAGAAAACTTAACTAATGCGAAAAAAGAATTTGATAGTAGATTTCAAGAGAAGAAACGTAAATTAACTCAAGGCGACGAATTGCCGCCAGGTGTTCAGAAAATGGTTAAAGTATATTTGGCTGTGAAAAGAAGAATTCAGCCAGGCGACAAGATGGCAGGACGCCATGGAAATAAAGGCGTTATTTCTAAAATTGCCCCACAAGAAGATATGCCTTACATGGCTGATGGGACAACATTAGATATTGTTTTAAATCCACTTGGTTTACCATCAAGAATGAATATTGGACAACTACTTGAGGTTCATTTAGGTTGGGCTGCAAAAGGGCTTGGAGATAGAATAAATGAAATGTTGCAAAAAGAAGAAAAAATCTCTGAAGTTAGAAATTACCTTGAGAAAATTTATAATGAGTCATCAGGCAAGGCAGAAAATATCAAATCACTAAAAGATAATGAGATAAAGGAGCTAGCTTCAAATTTAGCAGGCGGCGTACCTTTCGCAACCCCTGTTTTTGATGGTGGTGCAGAATCAGATATTCAGCAGATGTTAGATTTAGCTTATCCTGATGACAGTGACCATACTAAGCTGTTAGATTTTGCTGCGAAAAAAACTCAAGTCAAGTTATATGATGGCAGAACTGGAGAAGCCTTTGAAAGACATGTAACGGTTGGCTATATGCACGTATTAAAACTCCATCATTTAGTTGATGACAAAATGCATGCTAGATCAACCGGGCCTTACTCTCTTGTTACACAACAACCATTAGGTGGTAAAGCTCAATTTGGTGGCCAACGATTTGGTGAGATGGAGGTATGGGCTTTAGAAGCTTACGGGGCATCTTATACGCTTCAAGAAATGCTCACAGTTAAATCAGATGATGTTACAGGCAGGACGAAAGTATATGAAAATATTGTTAAAGGTGAGCACAAGATAGACGCAGGCATGCCTGAGTCATTTAATGTTTTAACCAAAGAAATTCGTTCATTAGCAATCGATATTGACCTAGATAGAAACTAAGGAGATCACACATGAAAGCATTACTAGATCTATTTAAACAGACTACACAGCAAGAAGAATTCGATGCAATTAAAATTGCGTTAGCATCTCCAGAAAAAATCAGGTCTTGGTCTTTTGGTGAAGTAAAAAAACCAGAGACTATTAACTATAGAACCTTTAAGCCAGAAAGAGACGGACTTTTCTGTGCAAAGATTTTCGGCCCAACAAAAGACTATGAATGCTTATGCGGTAAATATAAGAGATTGAAACATCGTGGTGTGATATGTGAGAAATGTGGTGTGGAAGTTACGCTATCAAAAGTTAGGCGCGAAAGAATGGGCCATATCGATCTTGCAAGCCCTGTAGCACATATTTGGTTCCTTAAAAGTTTACCAAGTCGTTTGGGTATGGTTCTTGATATCCCTTTAAGAGACATAGAAAGAGTTCTTTATTTTGAAGCATATATGGTTATTGATCCAGGAATGGTTCCAGAACTCAAGCGTGGCCAATTATTATCAGAAGAAGATTATATGGCTAAGCTTGAAGAGTTTGGAGATGAGTTTGATGCAGCAATGGGTGCCGCAGGAGTTAAGAAATTATTACAAGGAATTAAAATTCATGAAGTGGTTGAAGAGTTACACGTTGAATTAAAAGCAACAAGTTCGGAAGCTAAACAAAAGAAGCTTGCAAAAAGATTAAAAGTTTTAGAGGCGTTTAAGAGTTCTGGTATTAAGCCAGAATGGATGATACTAGATATTTTGCCGGTATTGCCCCCTGAGTTAAGACCTTTAGTGCCTCTTGATGGCGGAAGATTTGCAACCTCTGATTTAAATGACTTATATAGAAGGGTTATTAATAGAAATAATCGACTTCGTCGCTTACTGGATTTAAGAGCACCTGAAATTATTGTAAAAAACGAAAAAAGAATGTTACAAGAGTCCGTAGATTCCTTGCTTGACAATGGCCGACGTGGAAAAGTAATGACAGGAGCAAATAAAAGGCCACTAAAATCATTAGCAGACATGATTAAAGGGAAAGGCGGTCGATTCAGACAGAATTTGTTAGGCAAGCGCGTAGATTATTCTGGACGGTCAGTTATTGTTGTTGGACCACAATTAAAGTTACACCAATGTGGATTACCAAAAAAAATGGCACTCGAATTATTTAAGCCATTTATCTTTAACAAATTAGAGATGTTAGGTTTGGCTACAACCATTAAAGCAGCGAAGAAAAAAGTTGAAGAAGAGGGGCCAGAAGTTTGGGATATTTTGGAGGATGTAATTAGAGAACATCCTGTACTTTTAAACAGAGCACCAACTCTACACAGGCTTGGAATTCAGGCTTTTGAGCCAGTATTAATTGAAGGTAAAGCGATTCAACTTCATCCGCTAGTTTGTGCAGCTTTTAATGCAGATTTTGATGGGGACCAAATGGCTGTTCATGTTCCATTGTCCCTCGAGGCTCAAATGGAAGCAAGAACGTTAATGCTTGCATCTAACAATATTTTATCTCCTGCAAATGGCGAACCAATTATTGTGCCATCACAAGATATTGTTTTAGGGCTCTATTATTTAACTAGAGAGAAAATTGCAGCAAAAGGCGAAGGTATGAAATTTGCTGATGTTGATGAAGCAAGACGTGCTTATGATAATGGCAGTGTAGATTTGCACGCCAGAACTACAGTTAGAATTAATGAGTACGAATTAAATTTTGATAATAGCACTACTCTAAAAGTTAATAGATATGAAACAA
>Ga0302131_1001284_pt1 | contig 13747 bp, 6 predicted proteins | sample CB9_20m_MG_FD_203105 | JGI IMG/M metagenome (GOLD analysis project Ga0302131, IMG submission 203105) | Marine microbial communities from Western Arctic Ocean, Canada - CB9_20m | ecosystem: Environmental > Aquatic > Marine > Oceanic | place: Canada: Western Arctic Ocean | collected 2017-09-19
TATCCGGTGGCAAGAGGGTTAGGCCTATCTTGCATATGCTTTGTGCTAAGTTGTGTGGTGTGTCTGACTTGTCGGGCAATTATAATTTGGCTGCGGCTATTGAGCTGATTCACTCTGCTACTTTGTTGCATGATGATGTGGTGGACAAGTCTAGCTCTAGGCGAGGCAAAGACACTGCTAATGAGATTTGGGATAATAAGGCTCCGATTTTGGTTGGAGATTATTTATTTTCAATATCGTTTCAGCTGATGGTGAGATCTGGCGATATTAGGGTTTTGGATTTGTTGGCTAAGGCTTCGTCTATCATGGCGGATGGTGAAGTTATGCAGCTTGAAAATTCTAGTGATATTACTCTGTCCAAAGAAACTTATTTAGATATTATATTTGGTAAAACCGCAGTGTTATTTTCTGCGGCTTGTGAGTCAGCAGGTATGTTGGCGAAGAAGAGTGATGTAGAAATTGAAGCTTTGAGGGAATTTGGCAAGAATTTAGGGATAATATTCCAAATTGTTGATGATATTTTAGACTACTCAGCTTCGGCTAAAGATTTAGGTAAAGAAATTGGTGATGACTTTTTTGAAGGAAAAGTGACTTTGCCAATCATCATTGCTTATGAAAAATGTGACGGAGATGAAAGGCATTTAATGTCGCGTATTTTTATGGATAATTTTGATAGCGTAGAAGAAAAAAATTATGATGATTTTGCCAAAGTTATGGCAATCATCAAAAAATATGATGTGTTAGAATTGTCTAAAGAAATGGCAGATAAATATTACCAAAGGGCACTTGATAATTTGAAGGTTTTTGAAAAAGACATTTCAGATTTAGAGTCAGTTTTAAAATATTGTGTAAAAAGGATTAGATGATTAAAAGAGGTATTTTATATAGTATAATATGTTTCCTACTGCTTTTAAATCCTTGTCTGGCACAAATAATTGACAGCTCGTTTTATAGTTGGAGCGTGTATGAAATTCAAGAAACCGAGCTTGATTATAAAAAATGCTATATCCTGTCACACCCTATCAAGTCTCACTCCGACCACCCATCCCGCAAAGACCCCTACATCATGATTGCCAGATACCAAGAAGACAGAAATGAGGAAGTCAGTGTCTATTCAGGCTATGAGTATAAGCTCAATAGCGAGCTTTTCTTGCTAATTGATAGGGAAAGCTATAATCTAGTCGCCAAAGATACTATGGCTTGGGCCAGGACTAGGACGGAGGACGCTATAATTATTCAGAAAATGATTAATTCTGGTATTTTAAAAACCAGAAGTGATTCCGCACTAGGAACTTTTGGTGTTGATGAATATTCACTAAAAGGATTGGCAAAGGCTTATAGAAGGATGAAGAAAATTTGTCCTTAGGAATATTAATTAATTTTTTTAGTTATGGCTATAGAAACACAAGATTTATTGGCTTTAGATGATGCTTTGCAAGGACAAGATCAAGGAAAGTTTGGTGCTGCTCTAGATAAGATTAAAGATGGTAGCAACAATAAGAATGACACAAAATTTGAGCAGTTAAATAATAAACTAAAAAGTTCTGAAAATAATGCGAGTTTTGGAGATGAAACAGGTAAGGGGATTCTAGCAACATTTTTTAAAAAATTATTTGATGATAAAGATGGGGTGACTGGATCATATGATGATTTTGAAAATAAACTAGATCACCAAAGAGGTGTTGTTACAATAGAGCCTTCACAGCAGCAATCGACACAAGAGTCTACATTATCAAATACAGTATCAGAAACTGCTTCTGGACCTGCAGCCGCTGCATCGTCTTCTGCTATTTCTGACAGTGATGCAGGTAAGTATAAGGCTGGTTTAGTGGAGTTAACTAAGGTGCATGATTTAAATATAACTCAAGAGACAGATATTAAATTTAAGAGAGAAAATGGTAAATTTAAGGTAGTTTTGCCTAAAGCACAATATGAAGCGTATAATGCATTAGCTCCTGAGAAGAAAACAGAAATTGTTAATGGTTTAGTTAGTACCATAAGATCAGTTGCTGATCAAGGAAGATCTGCTACAGCTTCGCAAACTACAGAAGAAACAGGACCAGGGTTAACTACAGGGGGAATAGCTGCTCATAATGCTGTTTTACAAGGATCTACAACAGGAACACCAGTAATTCCAGGGCAAGGTGGAACAGGTGAACAAATTACATCTGATCCAGCTGAGCCAGTAAAAACTCCTGCAGAACTTAAAACAGCAAAAATAACAGCTGCTACAAAAATAGAACAATTAGAAGAAATATCACCATCACCGTTATTTAGTAGGAGAGGGAAAGCTATTGGGAAGGAATGGACTCAGGATCATGGTAAGGGAGATATTTCTTTGGGTAGTCCTTGGACTCAAGAAAGAGGGGAGATTAGAAAGCTTGAAGGGCAGAGAGATGGGAATACTAATCATGCTAATAAAATGATTTCTAGTGATAATGTCGCGATAGAAAAATATTTGAATGAACATAGTAGTTTTTTAGATAATGCTAAGGGTGGTAATTTAACGGCTTTTGTTAGAAAGGGTGTTAAGTCAGTTTTTGGTGGATCAGAGAATCTTGAAGAAAAGGATCAAAATGCAGTAAAAGAATTAAGGGAAGCTTTGAAAAAAAAGGATCACGGTAATTTTAATGCTGTGGATACAAGTGAAGGGAGTGCTATTGGGGATTTTCTAGATAATAACTCTAATTTAAAGGAGTTGGTGGATAAAAGAAATACTAAGGTTAGTGATCGTGATACGGATATAGGAAAAAAAGATGAGAAAATTGGTGTGCAGTTTGAATATGCGCAAGCCAAAGTTATGGAGAAGCATTGTTTGGAGGAATATAATAAATTACCTGAAAAAAAGAAAGTTGATAAAGATGGAAATGATTTGGTTGATTTAATGGTAACTCAAGAAAAGTCTGGTAGGAGTTCTTCTATTCCTGGGCTTGCACATTCTCTTTATGATTCGGCTAAGGGGTCAAAGTTTATGGGTTCTTTAGCAGAAGAAGCTGACTCGATAAAGCCAGGAAATGCGGATAAACATAAAAGGGAAAAGGGTGATATTACTCCTAATGATGTTTTGGAGACGGTAAATGGTTTTTTTGATAAATTGAAGGAGGATAACGGAAAATTTATTGAAGCATTGGGTGAGTTTAGAGGTGAAAGTGGTTTGGGTAGTAGTGAGTTTAAAACTCTTATGAATAAGAATGGTGTACAATCTGATTCTACTTCTGCCGCAAGTTCATGCCTAGATAAGTGTCCAAAGATGATGCATTCTCTTGTTAGAGAAAGGTTTGATGCTATTTCTGTGGAGACTGGAGAGGTGGATAGCAGTAAATTAGTAATAGCTAAAAAACTTGGAGAAATGTCTGATAGTTATGAGGCTGTTGTTGGTAAAAAGGCTGTTGTAGGCACAGAGGCTGTTGAAGCTACAGATGATGTTGAAGGTAAAAAGGCTGTTGTTGCTAGAGATGCTGTTGAAGGTAACAGTAAATTTACAGACTATCAAGCAGCTCAGGAAAAGAGAACTGAATTGAAAGCAGGTGCAAATGCTGCCAAGAGTGTTGATGATGCATTTGGTATAGGAAGAAAAACTGCACATGCTGCTGAGGAAATTGGGGCTGCGGTTGGTAATCATGGTTCTAAAATTGCTGAGGTTCCTGTTGCATTGGCTGGTGGTGTTGTAGCTAGTGTGGGTGCAGCTGTTGCAGAAGTATTTACTGGTGCTGTTTCAAAGACAATGAAAAGTATGGAAAAAAGTGATCTTAAAAAAGCGTTGGAAAAGGGTAACTTTAGCTTTAAGGACATGGATTTAAGTGGTAAGGGTGGTGGAGGTAGTGATAATGATACTGATACTGCTCCTAATACTCCGGAATCATCTGTTAATGGTAATACTGAGGGAGCTCCAGCTGCAGCGGCTGCTGCTATTCCAGATAGTGAATCTGGTCCTGCAGGAGGAACTGCTCCTGCTGCCAATTCTGCGAGTGCTGCAGGAGATGGAGTGGGTGGAAGTAGTGTTAGTTCTTCTCCCGCTGCAACTACTCCTGAACCAGAACGTGCTGCAGTGGGTGGAGGAGATGTTGATATTAACAGTGCCAACGGTACTGGAAGTGTTAGTATACCGGCAGTTGCGGCAAGGGCAGCGAGAGAGATTGCTGGAGAGCATTTAGCAAGTGGTTCAACGCCTTCACGAGGAGAAGGAGTCATTTCTACAACTACTACTGTGGTATCGGTAGAGGAAAGTGCCAAAGGAAATTCAATGTAGAGTTAAGTTTTGAATTAATTAAGGGTTGGGCTTTTTGGCTCAGCCCTTTTTTTTGTGCGTTTTTACTTTATTGTTAAGCTTCTGGATTGCCACGTCGCTTCGCTTCACGCAATGACGGGTCGTTTGGCTTGCGTAAGCTTACGGGGGTTTAGAACATTCCTTGGATTGTGGTGGGGACTAGGGCGGACATTTTGTTGGTTTGGAAGTGGAAGTCTTTTTCGTTTTTCTTTTTTGAGTATTCGTATTTTATTCCGAAGAGGCCGCCGCCTTGGCCGTTGGTTAGGAGGTTGGCGATTTCGCCTATTATTGGGATGTCGCCAAGGCCGAATAGGTTGTTTACTATGTAGCCTGGGAGGATGAAGCCTTCTAGGTTGTAGACTTTGTTTTCTAGGTCGATTGTGCCTTTGGCGGTGATTCCTATTTTGTAGTTATTGGCGATTAGGGATTTTATTTTGAAGATTTTGTCAATTAGTTCGAATTTGATTTTTACTTTGTTGAATTTGGTTTTTTGGTTGGAGAAGATTTTGTTTTTTATTGTTAAATAGAGGCTGTCTTTTTCTAGGAGTTTTATGGATTCATTTTCAAATATTGTTACGTCGCTATAGACTTCTATTGTGCCGGTTAGGGCGAATTTATTGTTTATTATTGTGTTTTTGGCAGTGATTTTGGCTTTGCCGCCTTTTACTAGGTCCGAGATGCCTAGGGCCTCGGCTAGTTCGCCGACGTTGAATATTTTGCCGTTGAATTTTGTATAATCCTTTTCGGTTTCCTTGATGTCTAGTTTTAGGAATTGTTTGTTGTTTTTTCTGAGGCTGACTATTCCGTCTTTGCAGAGTCCGCCTTCGCAGTCGTAGAATATGTAGGCGTCAGATAGGGCGTTATTTTGAGCCAGGTCGAGTTCTTTTAGGACTATTTGTAGTTTGGAGTAGTCAAGTTCAACTCCGCTATCTGTGTTGCTTGTAAAGGCTTTATTTTGTATTGCGTCTGCGAGGGTTAGTTTTTGCCCTTTTATTGATAGTTTCTTTTCTTGTAGGTCGAAGTTTAGATCGAAGTTATTTTGGTTAAAGTTGGAGTTGTTTATGTCTATTTTTGTGATTTTAAATGGGCCGGTATTGAAGGCCATGTTGCCAGTGATGGTTTTGTTTGAGTTTTCTTGAGAGATTTTGATGTTGTTTAATTTGATGTTGTCCAAGTTCTTCGTGTCTATGGCTAGTGTGAATAGGAGTTTGTCATTGTTGTTTTTGTGGATGCCTAATACGTCGCAATTTACATCGCTTCTTTGAGTGTCAATAGTGACGTTAAATATTGGGCTGGTTGATTTGGTGCTGATGTTTATTATGGCGTCTCCATCAAGATAGGAGTTGTGGTTGTTTTTGATTTTTGAGGTGGCTTTTAAATAAAGGGATTTTGTGGTTGTTTCATTATTTAGTGGGATTGATACGTCAATGCTGCTTGTGGATTGGCCGTTAAAATATTTTGAGACATGTTTGGAAAAATTAGATTTGTAGGCGGCGTGTTTGAGGAGGTCGGAGCCGTGGCCTTGTAGTTTGCCTTTTATTGTTATCTTTGAGTTTTTGTCCACGAAGCTTTTGATTGCTATTTGGCCGCTGGTAATTTTGCTTTTAAGGACTTGGCCTTTGGTGATTTTGATGTCCATTGAGTCAATGCCGAAAATGGCTTTGGCGTTTACTTTGGTGACTACCGGGAATTTGGCGTTGTAATTGATGGTGATGTTTTCTAGGGCCATATTGGCGGTGATGTCGACTAGTTTAGTGTTTTTGACTGTGAAGTCAGCGTTGGAGGTTTTGATGTAGCCTTTTGATAGGTGATTGATTGACCATTTTCTACTGCCATCTTTGGCTAGGTGAGATGGCCATAATTTGTCTAGCTCTTGGGTTAGTATGTCTGTGAGTTGGAGATTGTAAATTTGTTTGTCTTTGAAGATGTTGATCTTCATTTTTATCATTGGGTTGATGTTGTATGTGGTGTAGTCTTGATGTTGTTTTTCTAGGTTTATAGTTATGTCTTCGAAATTTAGGTTTTGTGATTTGTGGTTGTAGGTTCCGTTGGCGGATAGTGTTTTGAAGAATATTCTTTTGTCGAAGAAGCCGTCATATTTGAAGTTACCGTTTTTGGATGTCGCGTCAAAGGTAAGCTCTTGTAGGCCTTGAAGATTGTATTTTAGTCTGGAGTCGATGTTAAAGTTGGCATTGATATTATTGAGTAAGCCTAGGTTTAGGTGGAGCCAGGAGAAGGATTTGGCGTTTAGGTCTTTGGTTTGGATGTGGCAGTTAGCTTCTAAGGATTTATTTACGATGCACTCGGCGTTTAAATTAAAAGGGTGAGGGCTGTTACTAATGGTGATTTGGTTTTCGAAGTTTATTAAGAGTTTACCGAAACGGTAGTCACTACGTATTTGGGAGTTTTTAATGTAGAGGCTTTTTGAAGAATTCTTGCTGATGAAGGTTAGGTTGGTGTTTTTGATTTCAAAAATGCTGTCTCTGTGGGAGTTGTTTTTGAGTTTAACGAAAAAACGGGTGATTTGGCTTAGTATCTGTTTTATTTTTTCTTCATTGTTAGCTTGTGGAGTTGATTCTTTTTTTATTTTACTATGGTGGTCAATATGTAGGTTGGCGTTAGAGATGGTGATTTTTTTTGGGTTAAAATTTCCTATCAGCATTGATAATATTGGGATTTCTATGTCTACTTCAGGTAGGATTATGATTGTTGAATTGTTGGACTTTTCAATTATTTCTAGGTTATCGGCGCTTACTTTTAAATTGGCGCTACTGGTTATATGTAAGCGGCTATCTTGAATTATGACTTTTTTCTTGGTGGCTTTTGAAAGAAAAGCTTCGATATTTTTTGTAACAACCGGGATTGATCTGGGGCTAATTGCTAATGTGACAGCAAAATAAGTGATTGCTGATGCTACTATTAGGAAGCAGAAGAGGATGATCTGGATTAATATGTTGATAGGATTTTTTTTTACTCTTCTCTTGGTGACTTTTTTCTTTTTCTTAACTTCTGGTTTTTTTACAGTCTTTGGCATTTTAAATGAGTCTAAATGATGGAATTGACACTGTTATTGTGTTGTCATTTTTATTGCATATTTCAATTGAGATATTTTGTTCATCCAAAATAGATTTTATTTCTGAGATGTCGAAGCTGGTTTTGAGGTCTATTTCTGGCTTTTCGCTATTTAGGTAGAAAATGACGACCATTTGGTTAACGCGATCAAGCATAGTAGAGATTTCTATTTTGGCTGATTTGTCTATTTTTAGTAAGCCGCCCAGGATTTTCCTGATTGCGTTGATGAAGGCTTTCTTGTCTACTTTTATTTTGGCTGTTGACTCATAGTCATATGGATCGTCGAAGATTATTTGGCTGTGATATTTTTCGTTTAGTCTTTTTATGAAGTTTTTGAAGAAGTTGCTGATAGATATTACTTCTTCATTGGCGTTTAGTTTTGTTTCTATTGTTGATTTATCAACGAAGTTGGTGATTACGCTTCTAAGTCTGGTGGCATTGGCGTGGATTGTGTCGAAATCTTGTAAATATCTTCTATCTTTTAGGAGGCCGTAAGGCTCTTCTTGGAGTATTTCGCAAGTTTGAGTTATTAGGTCTAGATAGGAGAATAATTCTTGTGCAGGGATTATGTCGGTGAATTGGGATTTGATGTTTTTGATGTTTTTTTCTTCGTTTTGGAGTAGTTTTATTGAGTTGTCGGTTTTTTCTTTTGATTTGGCGATTAGCAGGTCGAAGTCAATTGGTTTTATTAGATAGTCATTTGCTGAGAGGTCTACGCCTTTGATGATGTCGTCTTTTTGACCAAGAGCGGTTAGGAATATGAAGGGGACGTTATTGTTTCTGGTATATTTATCTTCTCTTATTTTTTTAAGGAGGCCATAACCGTCAAGTTCGGGCATCATTATGTCGGATATTATTAAATGGGGTTTATGTTCTTGAAAAGCTTTGTAGCCAGCAATACCATTTTCTGCCTCGAAAACTTCGAATCCTTCGTCGCGCAGGACCTCGGAGATGTTTTCTCTAATGTCTTGTTCATCTTCAACACAAAGTATTTTTGCTTTAATTTTTTCAGACATGGTTTTTTTATTTTGTTGGTACCTGGTTCGTGAACCAGGTACCGAAATTTTAGTTTACTATTTCGGAGCCTTCAAAGTTTCTTAGGATCTCGTCTACTACTAAATCTTGAGTGTTATCTTTAATAGCACCTTCTTTTACAGCAACAACATTTTTGCTTTTATTTAGGTCTAGTAATATTTCTTTTAAATTTGGCAGAGCGATTAGGTGGCATATTCTTACCAGGATCATTTCGAAAGCTATCTTCTGGTTAGAGCTGTAGGAGATTTCTCGTTTGGATTTGTTTAATATTTGCCAGATTCTAGATAACGATGATAGGGGGGCTTCGGCGATTTCTTGTAGTAGTTCTTTCTGGTAATTGCTGTACCCGCCAAATTTGTAGGCTTTGATGGTTTTGATCATGGTGGCCTTGTGGTTTGACTCTAGTAGTTCGGTGATTAATTGCTCGATGTCGCTGGATAGTTGGTAGAAATTCTCGAAGATCTCTAGGGATTTTTCTAATTGGCCTTTAAGAAGGTTTTTAAGTAGTTCTATTGGTAGTGATTTGTCGCCAAGGCCTAGGATTGTTTCTAGGGTTTCTTTGGTTAGGTCTTTATTGTCGGCGATTGCTATTGCTTGGTCTAAGAGTGATAGAGAGTCTCTAACTGAGCCTTCAGACATTTTGGCGATTATTTCTAGGGCGCTATCTTCGGCTTTGATATTTTCTGCTTTTAATACTGTTTTTAAGTGGCCTTGAATTTCTTCTTCACTGAGTCGTCTGAGGTCGAATCTTTGGCATCTAGAAAGAATAGTGATTGGGACTTTTTTGATTTCTGTGGTCGCGAAGATAAATTTAACACAAGCTGGCGGTTCTTCTAGGGTTTTAAGTAGGGCGTTGAAGGCATTGTTGCTGAGCATGTGGACTTCATCGATGATGTAGATCTTGTATTTGGCGCTGACTGGCGCGTAGGCGATTGCGTCGATGATTTCTCTGATGTCGTCAATTCCAGTTTTACTTGCCGCATCAATTTCTATTACGTCTTGATGTTTTGAGCCGGTGATTGTGATGCAATTGTCGCATTTGCCGCACGCCGTTGCTGCGTCTTTTTTGTCTAGGCAGTTGATTGTTTTGGCGATAATTCTTGCTGTGGTAGTTTTGCCAACTCCGCGAATTCCTGTGAGGATGTAGGCGTGGTGAAGGCGGTCATTTTTGATGGCGTTTTTTAGGGTGTCTACCAAGACATCTTGACCGACTAACTCGTTAAATATTTGGGGACGATATTTCCTTGCGAGAGCTATGTAAGATGACATGTTTATTTCATATGTAGTGATTAGTGTGTTGGTAGTGAAAGTGACCCAACCTAGCAAATTTTGAGCTGCTTTCTTTCGAATCTGACTCGCTAAATAAGTAACTTGCCCACTTCCACCATTTTCAATATTCAATTATTGGTAAGAAACTTTCAAGGGTTAAATTTATATTTGTTAATTTGACAATTTGGGGTCAGACCCCGGATTGTTAAATTTTGGGATTTTATTGATATTGATTGAATTTTAGTTTTGGGTTTGTAAAAGTTGGGTTATATTTTATCGTTTTTTGGAGATTGTGACTAGAAGAAAATTATATCCATTTTTACTGTTTTTGATATCTATCCTGGTGCCTGTTGCTGCTTATGCTGCAGGGTCGGTTTTTGATTCTTCGGCTTGTAATACTCTCAACATTGTGACGGGTACGCCGGGTAAGGTGTTTGCTGCATTTGCTGTTGTTGCTACCGGGGTTGGTTTTTTTACTGGTAAGGTTTCTTGGGGTTTGTTAATTGGTGTTGTTGGCGGTATTGCGATTATTTTTGGTGCTCCGAGTGTTGTTTCAGCTATTTCTGGTAAGTCTATGTTTGCTTGTGAGAAGGGTGTTCAATATGTTTCTGATTGTAGTGGGGCTTCCTGTTATTCTTGCCCTATGGGTTTTTCCGGGGAGGACTGTGAGACATGTGCTACTGGTTATGAAGGGATAAATTGTGATAGTTGCGACGACGGTTATGAAGGGTATAATTGTAGTGAGTGTGATGCTTTGAGTGGATATTACTCGTCTGAAGGTTATTGTTATCAGGCGTGTGCGGTGACCTTTACTGGGGTTAGAGTTGGTACAGTTGTGGAGCCTACTACTGGTCTTGAGACATTGGATTGTGATGAAGTGGGTTTTGCTGGTGAGATCGGCTATACTTGTATTGGTGAAACTTTTGAAGAAACACCAGGAGATGTTTGTGGTTGTGAAGGCAATAGGGGAGGAATAAATTGTGATGAATGCCTAGAAGGATATGACATAGCGACAGATTGTAATGAATTATTGTCTGGTTATTATGTGACTACTAGAGGAGCTCAATCAGATTGTAATGTTTCTTCTGAAGTTATTACAGGAGTTGATACTGTTGGAGTTAATTCTGTATTGCCTTTGGCGGGAATTCTTGGTTGTACGGTTACAGGCTATGATGGTGAGGTTGATTATACTTGTGAGGATGAAGTTTTTGCCAATAGTGGTGCCTGTGCTTGTGGTACTGGATATAGCGGGGCAATTGAGGATTGTGCTGCGAGCTGTGATACGGCTAATAATTATACGAAGGATCTAACTACTGGTGAGTGTTTGAAAGGGTGCGATATTTCTATTCCTGGTTTGACCAGTGTTTGGGTTGAAATGACTAATGTTGAAGAAGTTAAAATATGTGATTCACAGAATTTTGAGGGAGATATGGTTTATACATGTGATCCTGATAATGGTGGGTTTGTGCTTGTTGATGATACTTGTGCTTGTCTAACAGGATATTCGGGGAGTGATTGTTTAACTTGCGATGAGGCTAATGGTTATTCGGATGATGGATCAGGAACATGTTTAGATGGATGCACGATAGATATTGCTGGATCTAGTGCGATATGGGTTTCTCCAACTAATGCAACTTTACAAGTTCCGTGTGATGAGACTAATTATGAAGGAAATATTGATTACACTTGTGGTAATAACTCTTTTGTGACTACGGATTCTTGTATTTGTGTGACCGGATTCGATATTGCAAATGATTGTGTTACTTGTGATGGTGTGAATGGATATCTAGATGATGGTAATGGTAATTGTGTGGCTGGTTGTGACATAACCGGAATTGATTCTTTGATTACTGATAGCTGGATTCCTGAAAATACTTCTATTCTTGCATGTGATACTGCTGCGGATGGATATGATAGGAGTTTGACAGTTTCTTGTATCTCTAATATAGCTTCAATAACAAGCGGGAATACCTCTTGTACTTGCTCAACAGGCTATACTGGTTCGGATTGTAAATCTTGTGATAGTGCAAATGGATATTCAAGCAGCGGTGGGCTATGTGTGATTGGTTGTTATGTGAATATGTCTGGTGTTACAGCTAATTATTGGGTAAATACTACTAGTTCGACTATGCAATTATCTTGTACGGATGGCAATTATACAGGAACAATAGATTATACTTGTGATGGTAGTAGTTTTTCAACTTCTGACTCTTGTCTTTGTCAGACAGGATATGATGGTTCTGATTGTTTATCCTGTGATAGTGCGAATAACTACAATTCAGTATCTGGGACTTGCCAAAAAACTTGTGATGTTCCAACAAAGATTCCTGACATGCAGATTCCATCTAGTGGTTATGTAGCTAGTGGATCATCTTCTTTAACTTGTAATGCTTCAACTACGTCTGGGATCAATAATAGATCATCGATTAGTTACACATGTGGTTCAAATAATGACTTTAGCCCAAATCAAACGACTTGTGCTTGTGACGAGGGGTTAGCAGGATCAAATTGTGATCAGATAGATACGGCAAATGGATATGTTGATGATGGTAGCGGCAATCCTGTTGTGTCTTGTGATGTGTCTTTATCAGGGATAAGTGATACTTCCGTAATTTTTGGAGCAGGTAATTTGACATGTGGCGGTGGTAATTATGAAGGATCAATTTCTTACGATTGTGATGTTGATAGAAATTTGAATGAGTCAGGAAGCTGTGGTTGTGTATTGGGTTATGAAGGTACTAATTGTACTAGTTGTGCCGATGGATATAATATGGATGGTGGAGTTTGTAAGCAAGAATGTATAATAACAGGATATAGTGGTATTACAGATGGAACGACGGTTCTGTCTGGATCTTCTAGCCTTACTTGTGAGTCTGATAATACAGAATATCTTATTTATAGTTGTAGTAATGGGTCTTTGACTAGCGTGACTAATAATTGTTATGTGGGGCCTTGTATAGGTGGAGATACTACAGATGATACAACTGTAGAAGGAGATATCATTCACATATTCACTACAACTGGAACTGCTACATTAAGCTGTTCTATGCCATTCACTGCAAAAATATTAGTTGTTGCAGGTGGTGGTGGTGGTGGTGGCTGGGATTCAAGTTCTGGTGGATCTGGCGGTGGTGGCGGTGGTGTTTTATATGACGCAACATACTCATTAGAAGCTGTTGACTATGAAATAGCAGTGGGTGCCGGAGGGAGTGCTTCTTCAGGTAAAGGCCAAGGATCCGATGGTCTATCATCTTACTTGCAGAAAGCATCTGACGGCACTAATGACATCACTACCACTGGTGGTGGTGGTGGTGGTGCCAGAGATGGACATGGTAGAAGCGGAGGTTCTGGTGGCGGAGCGGGAATGGGAGGTGGTAATGCTAGTGGAGGATCTGGTACGGCCAGCCAAGGTAATCGTGGTGGAAACGGAACAGGCGGAGGCCCTGGCGGTGGCGGTGGTTCTTCAGCAAACGGTGGAGACTCAACATCATCTCCTAGACTAGGTGGAGCTGGGGGAGACGGTATACCTTATGCCATCACTAATACTTCAACATATTATGGTGGTGGTGGAGCTGCGGGAAAGGCTACTTCTTGGCCTGGTGGCGGAACTGCTGGTTCTAGCGGTGGCCAAGGTGGAGGCGGAGATTATAACAATAATGGAGATAATGCAAAAGGTGGTGGTGGTGGTGGCGCCCTTGAAAATGGGTATACTTCTGGGAGTGGAGGATCAGGAATTGTGATTATACGATATACTGAGAGTTGAGGTTAACAAAACCTCAGCTCACCCCAAAAAGGAAAAAGGTACCAGGTCGCTTTTAAAATGACTTAGGTGCCAGGTCTGGACTTAGGTGCCAGGTCTGGACACTGTGGACTTATGGACTTAGGTGCCAGGTCTGGACACTGGACTCTAAAACTCTTCATATAATTCTCTTTTTAACAACAACACCAAATCATTAAGTTTCTGATCCTTAACCATATTTTCCGAAAACCTCTTACAAGACTTATTATAACCTGATGCACTTATACCAAAAACTTCAGCCTTTTTAACTGAAGAAAAAACAGGATTTAGAGATGTCAAATAAATGGCAATATTTCTATGAATAG
>Ga0302131_1001289_pt1 | contig 13706 bp, 12 predicted proteins | sample CB9_20m_MG_FD_203105 | JGI IMG/M metagenome (GOLD analysis project Ga0302131, IMG submission 203105) | Marine microbial communities from Western Arctic Ocean, Canada - CB9_20m | ecosystem: Environmental > Aquatic > Marine > Oceanic | place: Canada: Western Arctic Ocean | collected 2017-09-19
TGTATAGCCAGCAGATAGAGACAATGGGAAAGCAGGCGCAAAGTACCTATAGCCGCCTGTTTACAGGGCGTAAACCCCAACCGATGGAAGTGCGAGAGGCCGCTGAACTACAGCTGAGTAAGCTGTTTAAACAGCAACAGAGTTTGCAGGCATCGCCGATTGCCACGCTGGTTGCTCTAGAGGGGTTGATGGCAAACTGTGAATGTGACCTTGTTGCCATGACGGCCGACCAAGAGGGCATGCGTCTAGAAATTAACAGTGCTGCGAATCTAGAAATCCATACCATCAGTATTCCCGGCTATCAGCTATCCAGTACTCCGGGTGACAAACAAGATGCCATTATATTGACCCTGGTAGCCAGCACTGGGGGTGCAAGATGAACAGTCAAACCATTCAGCAAGCCTTTGGGAATCTTCAGCCGAGAGAAAAATATTTTGTCAGCGCCGGTGCGATGTTGGTGGTTATCGCAGCGGTTTATTTGGCTTTCTTACCTCTGAGTGAAAAGCATAGCCGGCTTGTAGATCAGCACAGCAAGTTACAGGCCGACCTGACCTGGCTTCAGGCGCAAGCAGCGACAGTGCCACGTCTGGTCAATAGCTGTTCTGGCCGAGAATTAAGCGCCGGCATGGACAGAGACGTTATCACCAAGCTCGTCAAGCGCAGTCAGCTACGAGTAGATAATGTCTCGGAAACAGCCAGTGGTATTGCATTGCGGTTTAACGGTTCCGATGCGAATCGAATGGTACGTTTGGCCCATCAGATTAGCTGTGAAGGCTTTGCGGTATTGAGTTTTGAGTTCAGTGCTAAGGCTAAGGATTTGAAAACCGTCGGTTCCTCATCAGCCTTAGCGAGCACCTATGTTGGTATGATGGAGGTGCAACGTGTCAATTAATCGCTCAAAAGCCATGACGCCGGTATTGATTACCCAGCGGGTTGTGATGGTTGCACTGCTACTGTTTTGCACCTATCTAATCGTATTGACTGTGATGCAGTTTACTCAAACCACTGAATCCAAAAAGCCCGTGGCTCGAATGCCTAGTGCAAAGGTCCTGTATTGGAACTGGTTTCGCGGTGCTCCTGCAATAGACGTCGACACTGAGGAGCAACTCGGCCAGCTGGAAGATGCAAAAATTAACGCCATCCTCCTCGGCGTGATGATCGCCGGAGATGCTTCCTCTGCAACCCTTAAGTTTAACGGTAAGCCCGAAGCGGTTTATCATAAAGGCGATAACCTAGGGTCAAATACCAGCCTTGTGGAGATTGAACCCTACCGAATTGTGGTGAAGAAAAACGGCATCAACAAACAGGTATTGATGAAAAAGCCAGATGCCATTATGACCAGCGAAGATAGCTCGTCGGATGAGCCTCCTGAGGAAAACGGTTTTGCTTTGGCTAATATGTTTGGGGCTGTGCCGGTTAATATTGGCGGCAACTCAGGGCTAAAAATGAACAATCTCTCGGATGAGATTAAAATATTGGCAGATATCCAGGAAGGGGACGTTGTGATGCAGGTAGATGGGCTATCTATTCAGAACCTATTGGAAGATCCCACTAAATGGATGAGTTATAGTGGTTCCAGCAGCCTGCCAGTTACCGTTATTCGTCAGGGTCAGGAGGAGATTATCTATGTTAATGCCGCCAGCCTGTCAGCTAAAATGTTACCGAAACTTGGATTAAGCCAATAACATGAAAATTATAATAATGAAGCGTAAAACTATCCTGGCCCGCAGCCTAGTAAATCTTGGCGGCGCATTAGTGCTGATGTTTGGTCTTATCGCCGACGCTAGCGCAGAAGAACAGGTGCGAATTAACTTCCGCGATGCAGACATTCGCAGTGTTATTGAAAGTGTTGCCGAGATTACCGGAAAATCCTTTGTTCTAGACCCAAGGGTCAAAGGCAAGGTAACCATTATCGCACCGCAGGCGATTGATACCTCATTACTCTATTCAGCGGTGTTATCTGCCATTCAGGTGCAGGGTTTTCAAGCTGTCGAAGATGGTGCCGTGACCCGGATCGTGCCCTTTAATCAGGCCTTTAGTTTTGCCGGCGGTACTGGCGACAACCAGCTTGAAACTCAGGTACTAAAAATTAAGTATGTTCAGGCAGCCACTTTGGTACCTGTGCTCAAGCCGATGCTAAGTAATGGCGCACGACTGATGGCCTTTGCCCAAAGTAACTATCTGGTGGTCTCCGATATTCGCAGTAATGTAATTCAGCTTAAGGCGTTGATCAAAGAGATGGATGACCCAGATCACAGCATGGTTGAGGTTATTAATCTGGAATATATTTCTGCCGCAGAAGCCGTGCATATTGCCGGCCAGCTCAAGCAACTACAAAAACAGGATCTCTCCCTGGTTGAAGATGGCCTAAACAATCGCGTTATTGTTAGCGGCCCAGGTATTGCCCGAAAAGCCTTTAAAAATATGCTGTTGGCCCTAGACTTGCCCACCACCAAAAAAGGCGGTGTTGAAGTTATTTATCTAGATTATTCCCGTGCTGCAGAAATAAAACCCATTATTGATGGTATGCTCACCTCGGATGTTTTCTTACGCCTAGCCGGTGAATCTGGCGGCGACAAAAAATCTAAGGATAGCTATAAAATCGCCATTGATGAGCTCAATAATGCATTAATTATTGCGGCTTCTTCTGCGGTTATTCGTGAAATTAAAAATGTGGTGAGCAAGCTTGATCGCTCGCGACCTCAGGTATTAATTGAAGCGGTCATTGCCGAACTTTCCGAAGACCAGGCCAGAGATATCAGTGCCAATCTTGTTTACACCAGCAAAAACCGCGGCGGTTACCTGACCAATTTTGATGGCTTACTCTCCTCGCTATTAGGCGTCGGTCTAGGCAGTCCCAGTGACGAATCTATCGCTTCAGCCGTCGGTCAGTTACCCAAGTCTACCCTTGGCGTGGTAGGTGATTTTGACAGGAATACAGGCAAAGGCATGGGCCTACTTATTCAGGCGCTAAAAACCGATGGCAGTACCAATATACTCTCCACACCCTCAGTGGTTACCCTCGATAATGAAGAGGCTACATTGTCAGTGGGCGAAGAAGTGCCCTTTGTGACAGGCAGTTTTTCTAGCATCAATAACAACAGTTCCAACAGCAATCCCTTTACTACCGTCAACCGCGAAGAGGTTGGTGTGATGTTAAAGGTGAAGCCGCAAATTAGTAAGGGCAATGCTGTGCGTCTGGAGATTGAACAGGAATCGTCAAAAGTGAAAAGCGGTGAGCCTGGCTTGCAGACCACCTCAAAAAGCACCATGCAAACCAACGTTATGATTCAAGATGGCGAGCTACTTATTTTGGGTGGTCTTATCGAAGATCAATCGGACAATACCGAGTCTAAGGTACCCTTATTGGGTGACATCCCCTTGCTCGGTCGGTTATTTAAATCATCCAATAAAAGTGATAGCCAGACGGTATTAATGATGTTTATTCGTCCGACGATTATTCGTACGGCTGAAGATGCCCGCCAGTTATCCAATCGAAAATTTGAACATCTGATCACCCGTGATCTGGACGGTAAGGCCGACGGCCCGCTAAACGAGCGCTTACAAGAATTTATGGAACAGGTAGACATTAAAACGGAAGAGTAAACGGCTTGAGTATTTATCTGCAGCATTTTGGCCTAAAACGAGAGCCATTCTCGATTGTTCCCGACCCTGGGTTTTTGTATCCCAGTAACCATCATCGTCAGGCCGTCGCCCATCTAAAGTACGGCCTTGATCGTGAAGGTGGCTTTATCTTACTCACAGGTGAAGTGGGTACAGGCAAGACCACATTAACGCGCACTATTCTCAAGCGCATGCCAGCCCATATCCGTGTGGCCTATGTGCTAAACAGTAAACTTAATGTCACGGATTTACTGGCCAGTATCTGTGATGAATTAGCCATAGAACTGCCCAGTGATCTCGCCGAAACCCGCGGATTATCGTTTTCTAAAATCTGTATTGATGCCCTTAATAAAGATTTACTTAAGGCCCATGCCGAGGGTAAAAAGACATTAATTGTTATTGAAGAGGCACAGAACCTGAGCCCCGATATTTTGGAGACTCTACGCCTGCTCAGTAATCTGGAAACCAATACCCATAAGCTTTTACATATTTTATTAGTCGGCCAGCCCGAGCTGTTAGATACCCTAGCCCAGAAAGAATTACGACAACTCAACCAACGTGTAGTGTCTAGATTCCATCTGTTACCTCTGGATAAAGATGATGTTGCCAATTATGTAAACCATCGCCTCCATCGGGCAGGGGCCAAGGGTGCCCTGTTTGATCGTGCCTGTATCGCGGTGTTATTTCGTCTCACCGGCGGCGTGCCCAGATTGATCAACCTGGTTTGTCAGCACAGTCTGTTAGCGACCTATTCCACCGGCGCAAAAACCGTCTCACCCAAGCTGGTTAAAGAGGCCGCGGTAGAAATTCTAGGGACCCGAAACGCGACTAATGACAGTAACAGACCGTTTATTATTTTGACGGTATTGCTAGTGTTGAGCGCGGCACTGATGATTGGTTTTGGTAAGCAGGCGGAGGTTGTTGAAGCATCCGTAATGGATGTGGAGCCTTCAGCCGATAGACGGCCTTCAGCCAATAGAAAGCCTTCCGCCGATAGACAGCCATCAGAGGACGTAAAGCCCATAGCGAATGTAGAGCCTGCAGCTGCTTCAAAGCCAGCAGTAAGTCCCTTCACTAGTCTATTTAAGCTGTGGTCAGTGGATGCCTCGGAGGTCTACTCCGAAGAGGAATTCGCTGCCCAAGCTATTGATAATCGTTTGCGAGCCGAAAAACTCACTTCGGCTGAGCTGGATGATCTGGTAAAAATTAGTCGCCCGGGTGTTGTGTGGATTAAACCGACTTCTGGTAACAGTTCCCTAAAAGGCATCTTGTTAGTGGGTCTAAATTCTACGAGCGTGTTTCTTAGGGGTGCCAGCGGAGAAATCACGCTATCCAGAGAGCAGTTTCTCTCGAGTTGGTCGGGAAGCTATCTGTACCTCTGGCAGCCGCCAAAAAGCTTTAATGTACTTCAGGTGGGTGTCCGCAATCCTCAGGGAGTAAGCTGGCTACAGGACCGTCTAGCAATCGTTGATCAACGCTCAGAGCGCATTATTACCGGTGGCCGCTACACCGCAGCCATTGCAGAAAAGGTCGTTAGCTTTCAGACCCAGCAGGGCCTAAAGGCAGACGGCGTGGTCGGGCGAGAAACGATAATTCGTCTCAATCAATTAGCCAACTTGCAGATTCCTCGACTTATTCGCGAGGGTCTGTAATGTCATATATTCTTGATGCATTAAAAAAGGCCGAGCGTGATAGATTGCGCGAGGACCCCAAAGAGCTCGATGACTTTGCCAGTTCTAACTGGGATCCCTACGAGCAGAAAACTGAATCCAGCAGCGTCAAATATCTTGCCTTAGTGATTGGGTTTTTAGCGTTGTTGCTCGCTTTGGTTATTTATTCAGGATCGTTAAATCAGGCGCCGACTGAAGCTTTAATAAAAGACATGCCAGTTGTTGAGCAGGCTTTGATGGACGCTGAATTTTTAGCAGAAGAGGCTTTGCCAGCAACGGTAAGCGCGGGTTCAATAGGTGATGTGCCTAATCAGGTGCCAGCAGAATCAGTGGCCCGTCTTCGACAGCCACTACCTAAGCTGACAGTCTCCGGGCAGATGTACCTTTCCGAAGGCTCCCCGTCCAATCGTCTATTTGCCGGTCAGCGGACCTTCAGAGTTGGGGATAAGCTAGATCAACACTGGACATTAGTGGCGATTCATTTGCAGAACTTTGATATTCGATCCGGTGATCAAACAGCGACATTACCTTACCGCTAGTCCGAAAAAACCTGCAGAGCAGAATCTTTACCACGGTTAAAACGTTTAACCCGACGATACGGAAATACATCTACCACATAGCCGCTGCGTATCTGGTCCTGCAGATCGGTCCAGAAGCTGACCTCATAGAGATCGCTGTGCATTTCTTCAAACATCTTGCGCGCTTTGATATTACCAGAGAAAAACAGCCGAAACTCTTCAGGAAAAATATCCTCAGGGCCCACGGTGTACCAAGGCCCTGACTGCATCTCTTCCTGTTCATTTTTGGGCAGCGGAATCGAGCGAAAATTACAGTCAGTTAATGTAGCAATTTCATCATAGTCATAAAACACCACACGACCATGTCGAGTCACACCAAAGTTCTTGAGCGGCATATCGCCAGGGAAAATATTGGCGGCAGCTAACTGCTTAATGCAGTTGCCATATTCTTCCATCGCACTGCGAATTTCTTCATCGCTAACTCGCTCCAAGTAAATATTCAGCGGCGTCATATAGCGTTCGGTGTACAGATGTTTAATGATTATCTTATCACCGCGAATCTCAATCTGAGAAGCGGCTACTTTTTGTAATTCTTCAATCAGCTCATCAGAAAAACGATCGATTGGGAATGTTAGGTTATCAAATTCTTGAGTATCTGCCATGCGGCCAATGCGATCATGACGTGACACTAGGCGGTATTTTTCACGCACAATCTGATGGGTCACTTCTTTTGGTGGGGCAAATTTATCTTTAATAATTTTAAAAACAATATTGTATGAAGGCAACATAAATACTGTCATCACCATGCCCTTAATGCCCGGCGCTATAATAAACTCATCGTCTGAATTATTTAAATGGCCGACTAGCTGACGGAAGAATTCTGTTTTTGCATGTTTAGGAAAACCCAGAGAATTATAGATCTCATAGTCGAGCTTTCTTGGCATCAGCTTTTTAAGAAAGTGGGAATACTGGTAGGGCAGCGGTGCATCGACCATGAAGTGGTTACGGGTGAAACTAAATAGTACGCTAAGATCATCGGCATTAAACATGGCCGTATCTACGTATAGCTGACCTTCTTCGGTATTTAGAAACACCAGTGCTAGAGGGAATCTTTGATCTCCCGCGATTACACGACCTACCATGTAGGCTGCTTTGCCCCGATAAAATGTTGATTCTAATAGATCAAATTTTATTTCAGAATGTGGCCCTTTAAGCTGCGGAACTACTTCCTGGTTAAACACTTCCATAATGCAGTCGAGATCTAGTTCAATATCTTCACCGGGCAGTGAAAATTCAGACTCTTTAAGAATGCGATAAAACGTATCTCTAAATCCTTCACCTTCGTAGCGGACAAAAATACTGTATTCGGCAGCTGGGGCTTCAATTAACTGGGATGAAAGAACATAGATAATGTCGTCATCAATCTTGTCATGATCATGAATGTCACTGAATACCGAGTTAAAAAATGTCTCGGCAATTTCAAAATTTGGAAAGTTAAATACAAGCTGGGTATAAGCGATCTTTGCTTCTCGCCAGAGTTCTAAATTGGCAATGTCTTTGTTGGTTACCATGCCCAGATACTGAACCGTTTGCGCGACCTTAAGCTTGTAGAGCTCAAGACGATCCACGTTGGCCTGCTGAACACCATGCCAGTCAGCTTTCTCAAACCGTGCCTTGGCACTAAGTGTTGAGTTGAGGTAGTCGGCGAAGTAACTGCGGAAACCATTGAGAATGGTTTTGGCCATGCGCCGGGCTGTGGAGTTATGTATCAGTGGTTGCATTGCCATGAGAGACTTAGCCTAAAAGCTTTTTGAGGTTATCCAGCTGCTGCTGATTATGTTCTTTACTGGCGGGTACGGCAGAGGTTTCTGGCAATGCTTGGGGAGGTTCGATGACGAATTGCTCACCGCGTAATACCCGCTCACAGTACTGCTGATAGACCTCGGCAAAGGCGCCAAAGGCTTTGGACTCAATAGTATTGCCCAGAAAATGCCAGCCACAGTCACGGCCCGATAGATAGACAGCCGGATGGGACCAGCGCTGTTCTGCTTTAGGGCTGGGTTTATTACAGACTTCTTGATAGGCCTTACGCGGGGTTGGCAGGCCAGCGGGCATTCCCACCGCACGGCAGGCATTGAGCATTTTATGGAGGGTAGGCAGATATTCGCTCTCGGCAATTATCTTCTCAGCGGCTTTAAGAATAGTCTGGGGCGTAAAGTCACTGACCTTACTTAGCCAGAGCTTCTTGGCCAGATTTTCGGATTTGGTGTTGTCGCCAAAGGCGCTGAAATACTGGTTGTGATAATTCACCTGAAACAGCGCGAAGATCTGATTAATAGCATCAATCAGCTGCGGATTAGCAGGGGCAGATTTAGGATGCCCAGCTTCGGTCGGAGAGAGCATCGATGATGTTGCGATCTCGGATGCGACCTTTTGAATTAGATCCTTGCTGTTTGCCATCTGTTCCACTCGCTGACTGAGGTTGATTATGTCGTGCCCACTGGCGTTTTACGTACTGCAAAAACTTAGTGCTCCACGAGGCCTGGGGCGTGCCATTTTCTTGCCAGTACAGTACAAACTCAGGGATTGTCTGTTGGGCAAATTGGCGATCAATATTGGCCATCTGCAGTACATCATACACAGATTCTTTGGGTTGCCATTGCGCTGGCATGGAACGGGGCATTGAGTCCTGATCCATCATGCCAGTGTAAAACTGCCATTGGCGACGCACATGCTGAATAAACTTGGAGTTCCAGGTGCTGGAGACATCCCCCCGATCCCGCCAGTAAAGAATAAATTCTGGCACTGCATCATCGACAAAGTTAGGGTTAATGCCCCCTTTGACGATAAGCAGATCAAGCGCATCCTGGGATGGCTGCCACTCTCCAGTCACCGAGACTTCACGGCTGCGGCGATGGCTGGTAGATTCAGCTTGCTGCCACTGGCGCCAAACTTCCTTAATATATTTAGATTCCCAACTGTGGCGAGGCACATTGCGCTCGCGCCAATAGGCCACAAACTGCGGTATCTGCTGCTGAGCAAACTCTTTAGTCACCCCTAGCTGCGCTAGCTGTCGCACTGCATCCTGACTGGGCTGCCAGCTGCCACCAATAGTTTTTGCGGAATGGGGAATATTGGTTTGTAAGGTTGCCTGATGGGTAGCGTTAGGCTCTGCATACTGTGGCGCTGCATAGTTAGTGCTGGGCGCGATCTGTTGGCGGCTACTATCTTGGCGGCTGCTATCTTGGAGGGTACTCGTTTTAAGCTCATTAAAGGCAAAGCGAAAATCCAACTGCGCCGAAAATGGTCCACCACCCATTAATAACAGACCCTTCTCATGCAAACTGGCCGACAGCCGACGAATATCGTCTTCATGCCAAAATGGGGTGAGGGTCAATAACTTGGTACCAGATACGGTTACCCAGTCAAAACCACTGCTCTGCACCGGACTTCCATGGGTCAGGCATTCCTGCAAAACTTGCAGCAATACAGTCTCCTCCAGGCCGATTGTGGCAGCCAGGGTGGGGGAGATAACAATTGATTTTTCGGGTATTAAAGACATGGCAATACTTTATCAGAAAGCTAACTGACGGACGAGACAAACCTATAGGTTAGACCGCCCAACCACCACTCACCGGAAACACCTGCCCGACAAAACAGTCGGCTGCATCGGAGCACAGATAGGCCGCAAACTGCGCATCTTCCTGCAGCGACACCAGTCGTCCCAACGGAACCTCGCGCTTTATCCGTTCCTGAAACGCAGGGTTGGCTTTGGTCTCCTCGGGGAAATAAGTCGGGTTGTCGACAAAGTTCTGGGCGATGGCATTAATCTGAATACCCTGGGGCGCCATTTCCACACCCATTGCCTGAACATAGGAAAGCTGGGCTCCCCGTGCGGCACTATAGGTGGATGCACGCTTCATACCGCGAAGAGCAGAGGCGCTTCCCATTACTAGGATTTTCCCCGACTGACGTTCGATCATCTGTGGGAGTACGGCGGTGCATAGCCGTGGTAAGGGATCTACAACGGCGCCAAAAGTTGCCGACCACTCGTCGTCTCCCACTAGTTCACCCTTGGTAAAGGGGGCGGGGATTGCCAGATTAATCACCAGTACATCAATATGCCCCGCGGCCTGAATAATCTGTCTGGGTAATGCTGGTTCTGTGAGTAATTGATTGTCGGCAATGACCTCGGCCCCCATCTCAGTAAACACCTGACAGAGGGTAGGGCCCATAAAGGTATCGGCCTGGGTGACAAAAATGCGTTTTCCGCTAAGGCTAGTCGTCATAGGGTTTTACTCTCATTGCTCTTGCTGGAGTTGTCATAAATGGCGGCGAGATTATTTAGGGCCGTGCCCGTCACTCGGTTAACTGTCCAGTCATCCATAGGCTCGGCACCCAGGGACTGATAAAAATCTTTCGCAGGCTGGTTCCAATCTAGCACCCACCACTCCAGCCTGCCACAGTTTCTCTCCAGCGCCAGGGCACCCAGATAACCGAGCAATATTTTGCCAAAGCCTTTGCCGCGCATCTCGGGTTGAATATAAAGGTCTTCCAAATACAGACCCGGGCGGCCTAAAAAAGTAGAGAAATTATGGAAGAACAGGGCAAAGCCGACAGGTTCGCCCTGATACTCGGCGATCACTACCTCGGCATGCTGCTTTTCGCCGAACAGGGACTCTTCTAAGGTCGGCACATCGGAGACTACCTCATGGAGTAACTTTTCATAGTCGGCGAGCTCTTTGATAAAACGCAGAATTAAGGGGCAGTCGCCAATATTGGCCTGACGGATAATCAATTGACTATTGTTTGGGGTCGATGACATAAGAGGCAGTATTGTTATTATTTGATGCTCATCTTAGCCTTGGCGGGCTCTTTTTATTACTGTACATAATCCCAGTTATACGCTTAAATAAACTTATCTTAACGGGAGCATACGCTTGAGCATCAAAACCAAATCAGCCTTTGTCTGTAATGACTGCGGAGCCGACTATCGTAAATGGCAGGGTCAGTGCACCGAGTGCAATGCCTGGAACACCCTCTCCGAGATACGGCTGGGGCCTGCGGCGCGCAGTAGCAAAGTGCTGCGTCCGGGATTTGCGGGTGTGGTGGATGGTGCGGTTAAAACATTGGCTGAGATTGCCCTCGATGAAATACCCCGCATTAGCACAGGCACAGGCGAGCTTGATCTGGTGCTTGGCGGTGGTTTGGTGCCCGGTTCAGCTATTTTGGTCGGCGGTGAGCCAGGTGCGGGTAAAAGTACCCTGCTGCTGCAGACCCTCTGCAAGCTGGCTGAAAATAATACTGCGCTCTATGTCACTGGTGAGGAATCTCCCCAGCAGGTGGCAATGCGCGCCCGTCGTTTGGACCTGCCGACTGACAAACTCGAGATTATGGCCGAGACATCGGTTGAGACTGTCTGTGCTATCGCTGAACAGAAGCGGCCCAAGATTCTGGTGGTCGACTCCATTCAAGTGATGCATCTAGAAGATGTGTCCTCGGCGCCGGGCAGTGTGTCTCAGGTGCGCGAGAGTGCGTCCATGTTGGTGCGTTTTGCCAAGCAGAGCGGTACGGTATTAATTCTGGTGGGCCATGTAACCAAAGATGGTTCTCTGGCTGGCCCTAAGGTATTGGAGCACATGATCGACTGCTCACTGATGCTTGAAGGCTCTAGCGACAGTCATTTTCGAACGCTGCGCAGCAATAAGAATCGCTTTGGTGCGGTCAATGAGCTGGGTGTTTTTGCCATGACCGACAAAGGCTTAAAGGAAGTGGCTAACCCCTCGGCGATTTTTCTCCAGCGGGGCGAAGAGGTCTCTTCTGGCAGTGTGGTGATGATTGTTTGGGAGGGTACTCGGCCGCTATTAGTTGAGTTGCAGGCTCTGGTTGATGACAGCCATCTGGGTAACCCAAGGCGCGTCACTGTGGGTCTCGATCATAATCGGCTGTCTATGCTGTTGGCCGTGTTACATCGCCACGGTGGTATATCTGTCGGTGATCAGGATGTTTTCGTCAATGTGGTGGGCGGCGTTAAGGTGCTAGAGACCAGTGCCGACTTGGCGCTGATCCTCTCAGTGATTTCGAGCTTTAGAGATAAACCCTTGCCGCAAGATTTAGTCGTATTTGGCGAGGTGGGTTTGGCCGGCGAAATTCGGCCTGTGGCCAATGGTCAGGAGCGTCTTAGAGAAGCAGCCAAACATGGCTTTAGTCGGGCGATTGTGGCGGCGGGAAATGCGCCCAAACAGCCTATTAAAGGCATGACCATAATTCCGGTGCGCCGAGTAACAGAAGCCATAGACGCCCTATACTAGGGCTAGTGCTGGGGTCTATACAGCAGTCTCTAATTAAGCCGTGGTTAAAATTGAAATATTTTCTGGCTCGCGCAGCAGTGGCTGTATTTGCCCCAGTGCCTTTTGGCGCTCATCTGACTGAAACCAAGCTTTCCAGTCTGCCAGACTCTCCATCTGAATCAATGTGTAGCGAATCTTGGTGTCGTTTAAGTCCTTAAACGATTTACTCGAAATAAAGCCCTTAGCTGGCACAGCCGCCTGAATAATCTTCCGCGAGAACTCCTCGTAGGTACTCTCCATCTCTGACGCCAATACGCGTTTTATCAATACAGCCAGCATAGTTTTAACCCTGTCATGTGCCTAAATTTCTGAGTCGCAAGATTAACATGGGGATTATGAATTTGTTAGTGATCCAGATTGACATCAAATCCGTGCAGGAGTAGATTGCCCCCTCTTGCTTCGGCAATAGGTTCTCGAGTCTGGTTAATGTTGTTTCTAACTGGGTAAGAGTGAAATGGGAAATCGGTGCGCTTCGCCTGAATTTGGTGTTTGTAGCAATTCCGATACTGCCCCCGCAACGGTAAATAAGAATGTTTGGCTGTTATACCACTGTGCGATTTTTGGCATGGGAAGGTAGCTAAATAGAGAGGCCCTAATAGGCAGCTCGCTTATGAGTCCGGAGACCGGCCTATCGCTATGCAGACAAACCGCGGGGTGCGGTCTTGTGCTGATTGACAGTCTCTGTCGGTTTTCGCGCACGCCCCCGTAAATTAAAATTAATCACTCGGGTGTGAGTGTAAGAGAATCCAAAAATGAAAAATATTCGTTATATAGCGACAGTTGCTACTGTATCGCTGCTATCTGTATTAACTATTTCTGCCCAGGGGCAAACCGCCCAACAAACCGAAATTGAAGAGGTGCTGGTCAGCGCTTCTCTGTTACCTATTGCCGCCTCGCGCTCTGCTAATGCGATCACCGTGATCGACAGCGAGCAGCTTAAAAACCGTGCTGCGCTGAGTGTGAGTGACCTGCTGCGGGATGTGCCAGGACTGGCCGTGAGCCGCAGTGGTGTCCAGGGTTCGTTAACTCAGGTCCGTGTTCGAGGTTCCGAAGCCAACCATCTGCTGGTGCTGATTGATGGCGTTGAAGTCAATGATCCTTCTCGGAATGATGAGCTTAACTGGGGTACTTTGACTACTTCGGACATTGAGCGTATCGAAGTTATCCGCGGCCCGCAGAGCGCGATGCGTGGCAGCGATGCGATGGCAGGGGTAGTCAATATTATTACCCGTATTGCCGATGAGCCGTTTAAGTTGAGCCTGTTTGCAGAGACAGGAAGTTTTGCTACTAGAAAGCTTGGTTTTAATCTCGGTCACAAGGCCGACAAATATGATCTCATTTTAGGTGTTTCCGATGTTGAATCTGATGGCGATAATATTATTGCCAACACAGGTACCAATGATGATGACGGATACCAGAACACCAGTATCAACTTTAAAGCTGGCTTGGATGCGAGTGATGAGCTCAGACTGACGCTTTCGGTAGGCCGAAGCGAAGGTATGAATGAATATGATGACGAGTATGCTACTAAGATCGGTGCAGTA
>Ga0302131_1001293_pt1 | contig 13677 bp, 11 predicted proteins | sample CB9_20m_MG_FD_203105 | JGI IMG/M metagenome (GOLD analysis project Ga0302131, IMG submission 203105) | Marine microbial communities from Western Arctic Ocean, Canada - CB9_20m | ecosystem: Environmental > Aquatic > Marine > Oceanic | place: Canada: Western Arctic Ocean | collected 2017-09-19
CAGCGACCATGAGGATGCTGGTATTCTCGCGCTTGGGCAAAAATACAAAGTGCCCGCGATCTTCCTCGACCCAGGCCGCAAGGGCGCTCGCATGACTGACGAAGCGGAGCAGGCCTACATTGAGCGCATCCAAAGTTTTTCACCGAAACTGATCGTGCTTGCAGGCTTCATGCGGATAATTAAACGCCCCTTTATTGAAGCCTTTGAAGGGCGCATGATCAACCTGCACCCAAGCCTACTGCCCAGCTTTCCTGGAATTAGCGGCATCCAACAAGCTTACGAATACGGTGTGAAAATTACAGGGTGCACTACACATTGGGTCACACCAGAACTCGACGCGGGGCCTATCATCGATCAAAAAGTGGTGCGCATCGAAGAGTCGGATACACTTGAAGTTTTAATTAAGAAAGTTCACATCGCCGAACATGCACTCCTACCCGATGTCGTCACACGACTAAGTGAAGGCGAAATATCCGCGCCTTAGCCATCGCTTGGAGTCCCACAAAAAACCTTTCATACACAGATGAGCAATCAAGTCGAACTCCGCGCCAGCATCCCTGAAGAAATGGCCGATCCTCTCGAGGACTATTTCTGCGAGACTGAATCCCAATGCTGGGGCATCATGCAAAAAGAGATCACCGATCCTTATGAACTCTTTGGGATCTTCCCCGACGAGGCTACGGCGAGCGCCGCACTCTCAGTGTTGCGTAAGGATTTCAAAAGTTTACCCGCAGATTTTGAGCTGTCCGAGATCGTCGATGCCGACTGGCAAAACGCCTACAAAGAGTTCGTCAAGCCATGGAGCGACCGCCAACTGCACTGGATCCCACTCTGGGAGCGTAAAAATCTTACGGCACCCAAAGGCAGTGCGGTCGTCTATCTTGACGCCGGCATGGCCTTTGGCACAGGTGCGCACGAAACCACTCGCCTCTGCGCTCGCCGTCTACTCGACTACCGTGAAACACACCCCGACGCGCTTGAAACGCACGACCTGATCGATGCTGGCTGCGGCTCGGGGGTGCTCGCACTTTCGGCGTCAGCACTGGATTTTCAAAGAGTCTACGGTTTCGACTTTGATCCCGAAGCGATCACGGTCTGCCATAGCAACTCAGTTGAGAACGCACACCTCGATAAACCCGAGTTCGCGGTCGCCGACTTAGAAAAAGGCTTTGCCGGAGACCGCCAAGGCGATCTCGTTTTGGCCAACATCCAGACCGATGTGCTCATCCCCCACTGCGACCCCCTCATTAAGGGCGTCAAGGCTGGCGGTACACTCGCTCTAAGCGGCATCTTGACCAAAGAATTGGATCAAGTGAGGACGCATTTCGTAGAGCAATTTTCCACGCTGCGACCTGAAGCGAAAATCGCTATCGACAGTCGCAAGGACGGCGAATGGGGCGACTTGCTATTTACTTTGTCATAAGGACTAGAGCCCTGCTTTTAGCCGGTCTCGCAAGCAGCCCGACGAATGGCGGAACTTCAATGTAACAGTACGATTCCGTGCTTGCGGAACAAAAGAAGACTATCACATACTGTAATACATGCAAAGTATTGGGGAACGACTAGAAGAAGCACGTAAGCGCAAGGGAATCTCTTTGCGCGAAGCGGCTGAGGCGACTAAGATCCGGAGCGACTTTCTTGGGTATATCGAACAGAACAAGATGGATTTCGATCTGCCAGAGATCTACAAGCGCGGATTCCTTAAAAACTATGCCCGCTATCTAAAGTTGGATCACGATAAGATCATGACCGACTACAACGCTCAGCAACTGAGCAAATCTCGCCTTGGCAAAAAAGGTGGCTCTGAGTGGTTTGGGCAAATGGAGGTCGAAAAAGCTACGGGCGAAGAATCGCCCGATCATTCGGATTCCGAAGAGCACCCATCCTATGGGCGAATTACGGCAAAACCAACCCGACCTGACGCAGCCGAAACCAGTGAAGATGGGGATGAAGCAGACAAAACATTTTACATGAAGATCGGCTTGGTCTTCGTCGGCACACTCGCTCTTGTCTTTGTAGTATTTGGCCTAATTTGGGCAATCCTCGGAGGCAGTCCGGACGACACGATTGAAAGCCCTGAGCTACGCGACAATACCGAGATTACTCAGCCAACCAATCCAACGCCTTCAGTTGTAGATTCGAACAGCATCACTCTACAGGCCAATGGCGGCAGCGTGTATGTTACTGTGACGCAAAAGAATGACGGATCTCGCATCTATCGAGGCGCGATCGAAGTCGACAGTCCTCTGACCCTCGAGAAAAGTGGTCCCGTGGAGATCATGTTTACTCGAGGAGAACACCTAGTGATCGAAGCAGGCGACGAACTCTTCCGTCCCAGCGCCTCAGGCGCGGCTAAAATTACCATCGAGTAACTCTTCGCACTGCCGCGTTTGCTTGCCAAGCGCCCAAATCTACTCAGTGCGTATGATGGGGCTTCCTAGAAGGCCGACGCGTCACACATGAACTAACGGATCAAGGACTTGTAGTCGTCAAAGTGGCCCGTGAAACCGCCAGGGACACCCTTATTGATCACCGCGACCGCATCGTGCGAGTGCAAGGATTCCAAGTGGGCGCAGGCAACTTGAAAATCAACAATCTTTGGTTCATCGTCGAGTTGCTCGTAGAGCAGGCGGGCGGCGTCTTCAACAAATTTGGTGAAGGCACCATTCATCTCTGCGAAGGCTTGCTCATCCTCACGCTTTACCATGACTTGCGTCTCAGTCTGCAAGGCTTCAAGACAAAGTTCTTGCAAGCGTTCGACACTCAGGTGCTGGCCTTCGGCCACCTCGACGCTGACACGAGCCGTACTGCGCTGCGAGTGAGGGATGCCATAGACATCACGGGTTCCACGGGCGTGCTCAGATAGCTCCGAAGAGCAAGGGCAAGCCGATGAATAGATGAAATCAAAATGTATATATTTCCGAAAACGGTTGAGTTCGTCGATACGGCCTTCGTAGGCGGAGCGATAATATTGCCAGCCCTCTAGACCACTGCGCAGACTAGGCTTGAGAATGGGATACTCGAAGGAAAGCTTCAGTTGGGCACGGTGCGCGTTAATCTCTTCCTTGTACTGCAAAAGAATTTCGTTGAGCAGATCAGGAGTGAAAATTCGCTCTTGGTAGGTGTAAAAGACACGCATGATGCGCGACATATTAATCCCCTTCTGATTCGCTTCAAGCGAGACGGTGCCAGTGACAGAAGTTTCTAGCGTGAGAGTGTCCGAACTAGGTGTGATGTAGCTGAGCGGTAGACGGAAGTTTGAAATACCCACCTTGAGAATTGGCACGTTAGCGCCGAAGATCTGCTGCGAGTCCGCGTTTTGCATATCAGGCAGCGCTGCGCGGTACTCGTCGGTCAGGACAAAGTCGCTATCGTAGACCTTGCTCAGCTTGGGCGCGGAAGCGCTAGACTGATTGGGCGTTGTGGGACTGGATTCGGATTTCATGTCAGTAAAAATCGTGTCACTTGCGTGATAAATACGACCTTAATATGCCGGAGGACGAGCAAAGCGCAAGCTCGCGTCGGCATTCAAATGAGCGTAGAAGCCAATGTACGAATTTGCCCTGTGGCAAGTGCGTAAAAAGGCTTTGCCGCGAGCTACAGTATCGCTCAACTTCCACGCAATGTCCGTCGAATTTCAGATTTTAGGCTCCAGCAGCGGGGGAAATTGTGCACTCTTACAGACGGGGCAAACGAAGGTGCTGGTCGATGTCGGGTTTTCGGCCAAACGCATCGGTTGTTTACTCGAATCGGTTGGCGAGTCGCTCGACGCCATCGATGCGGTCTTTCTTACTCACGAACACAGCGATCACGCCCAGGGCATTCGCGGCCTCGCCAAACGAGCCGATTTACCTGTATTTGCTAATCGTGACACGGCTGATGCGGTGCAAGCCAAAGCCACTAAGCCCGTTAACTGGAAAGTGTTCCAAACCGGCACTGAGTTTACCTTTCGCGACCTCAAGGTGCGCTCTTTCGCCCTCCCTCACGATGCCTACGACCCCGTTGGTTTTACTTTTAACTGGGGTGAAGAAGGCGATCTATTCACCCCCCCCCGAAGTCTGGCATGGGTCACCGACCTAGGTTACGTGCCGGAGCACGTCAAAGAACACATCCGCCATGTCCAAACACTTGTAATCGAAGCAAATTACGACGAAGAACTGCTCGAGCGCGACGAGCGGCGGCCTTGGTCAACAAAACAGCGGATTCGTGGCCGACACGGACATCTTTCCAATAATGCTGCCTTCGATTTGGTAGCAGAACTCTCCCCCAAAAGCCGCCTTGAAAAAGTGTATTTAGCCCACCTCAGTAAGGATTGTAATAATGCCCACTTAGTGCGTGATAAATTTGCCTCGCTCAGTAGAAATCTATCTATAGAAGTGATCGATCCTTAGGGAAGCACTTACTCTTGCTAGGCCAACAAACTCAACTCCTAGGATTCCCAGATGATCCAAGATGAAACCATATACACAAAAAACTAAAATTATTTTCACGGTCGGTCCCGCGACGCAGGACGAGGCGACTCTCGAAAAATTAATCAAAACTGGCGTCGACATCTGCCGAATTAATATGGCACACGCCGACCACGCATGGTCGCGAGAGATTATCCAGCGAGTCCGTAAGGTCTGCGATAAAGTCGACCGGCACATCGCAATTATGATGGATGTAAAGGGCCCTGAAATAAGAACAGGTGATGTGCCCGAAACTTTCGATTTGAAACAAGACGAAATCTTTGAATTCACCAGCGCCGAAGGCATGGGTGGCGCTACCGAGGAAGGCATACGGCGTGTGGACGTGAACTACCCAGGTTTTTCCAAAGACATTAACGAGGGCGACACAATTCTAGTCGACAGCGGCCTGATCCGCTTGCGAGTGCTCCGTATTGAAGGTACCCGCGTCCGCTGCCAAGTGCTCATACCCGGCCCTATGGGTAACCGCCGTCACATTAATTTACCCGGCATACGAGTGAATCTGCCCGCCCTGACTAAAAAAGACCAAGGCGACGTTGATGTCGGGATTGCCGAAGGGATCGAATTCTTTGCGCTTTCTTTTGTGCGCGAACCCAAGGATCTAGAAGAATTTCACACCTACCTTGAAGGCCATGGCTCAGACGCTAAGATCATAGCCAAGATTGAGGATCAACAAGCGATCACTAACCTAGATGGTATCATTAAGGCTTCCGATGGGCTGATGGTCGCTCGAGGTGACCTAGGGATTGAGTGCCCTTTCGAGGACCTTCCCATCATCCAAGCTCGAGCCGTCAACAGCTGCATCCAAGGCACAAAGCCAGTCATCGTAGCGACACACATGCTGGAATCGATGATCGAATCCCCCATCCCGACTCGCGCCGAGGTCACCGACATCGCCAACGCAATCCGTGAACAAGCTGACTGTGTGATGCTCTCAGGCGAAACTACTGTAGGTAAATATCCGGTTGAATGCGTCGAGACCATACAACGTATCGCTAAGCGTATCGAAGAAGAAGATAAACAAGTGCAACGCAAAGACCTGATCTTACACCTGCCACGCTCAAAGATGTTGCGCTCAGCCGCCTATCTAGCCTCCGACTTGGAAGGTTCTCTAGTTGTCTTTACTCGTCGCGGGATTTTTGCTCAAAAGCTCTCCTCTCTTCGCCCGAATGTGCCCATTTACGCTTTTACTGACAATCCTGTTCTCTTTAAGCAGCTCCTAATCATGCGCGGAGTGGAGCCGTTCTTTATGGAATTTGACCACGGCCACGAAACCACGATCCAGCATGCCTTCAGTCGCCTAAAAAGCCAAGGCTGGAGCAAGGAAGGCGACCCTATCGTGGTCATTACAAAGATGTATGCAGGTGAGAAGTTGATCGACAGCACCCAGATCCGTGCAATTGACTAAATCATTACCCTATAGAATTCAATTACACCGACCATGGAAAAGATAAAATCCCTACTCCTCCCGCTTGCACTCGTATTTGCTGCGATCGCTGTCTTCGAATTTGGCGCCCGTTATGGCGCGACAAACATGCGAGCCTACGCCATCGCAAGTGAATTGCAGTTTCCGCTTTCTATCTATGCACAAGCTGAAGCCAATATGGACAACCGCTCCAAAGAGAACTTTGCCATGATAATCGATAATGGCATCGCAGCCGGCGCCATGCATCGTCAAATTTGGTATCTCGACCGAGATGCTCAAGCTGCGCTCGACAGCTTACTCAGCTACGCTCTAAAAGTTCGTGGCGACGCCGTTGCCGAACGCTTCGCCTCCATGGAAGCGAACGAAGGCATTCCTGCACTCAATGAAACCAAGCTCACGGAGATTCGCGAAGCCTTGGCCGAAGCAAAGTCCGACCTAATCGACAACGCCCCGAAGGCTGCAGAGCAGGAAGAAGGATAACGCTACTGTGGGGCGCGACTACACGCCCAAGACTATTTATGAGCGGTGCTTAGGCCGATATAGGCGCAACAATAGTGACAGTACGGCCAGCCCGCCCGACAGCGCCACAAACCAGTCACCATGACGAGTATAGTAGCTCTGCTGGCGCGACCACTCTCTAAATTGAAAGATTGTGTAGGCGCCTCCACCCCGAAAGTAGACCGTGCCCTCGGCGTCAACGAGTAGATCGCGCACTGTTCCGTAGCTATCAATCCAGCCACTCCAGCCGCCATTACCAGCTCGCATGACTGGGCGACGATTCTCCACCGCTCGTAAGACAGAGTGCGCGGCATGTTGCTCTGCGCCACCCTCTTCGCCATACCAGGCATTGTTGGTCGCGACAAAAAATAGATCGGCGCCACCGCGAGCGCTCTCGCGTGCCAATTTCGAAAAAACATCTTCGTAGCAGATTAAAGAGCCAATCCGGTAAACTGATCCGCCGACCGTGAGATTCATTAGACCCACGTTATCCCCGGGGATGAAACGACCACCGACGGGCACAAACTTATCAATAAAGCTCAGCATGGGCGGCACATATTCACCGAAGGGCACGAGCTCTCGCTTTGTATAAAAGTCCGATGACAGCCCCGCGCCTGGCTCCACGAGGAAGGCTCCATTACGCCATTCTTTAGTCACTCGATCTTCGGCCAGATTGCCCATCAAAATTGGTTTTTCTATTTCATTAACTAGCCGCTCGACCCGCACCTGCATCTGCGGTGTTCCCATGACTGGCCACGGCGTTGCCGCTTCTGGCCAGAGGATTACATCACTCTCTAAGCTCGAAACCAGGCGCGTTTGGCGCTCAAGGATCTCTAGATTCTCGAGCTCTCGATCCATATCCCATTTCAATTCGGGTTTAATGTAAGGCTGAACGACAGCAGCGGTGAACATCCTCTCTGCCGAATCTGGATGCGGTAGCACCGAGAAGAAGATATAGATACAGAACCCCAGTGCCCCCATCCCAACATAAAGATCCGGGCTGAACCAACTCATCCACCGTTTGTGCTCTCGCCGCACAAAGCGATGCCGTAAGGTCTGCGCCACGCAGAGATTAAAAAAGATTAAAAGAAAAGAAACTCCGTAAGCCCCCGACCAAGCCGCGATTTGCAAAACTACTGGACGTTCCCACTGGCTCAGTGCCAAAGGCGCCCAAGGAAAGCCCCAGAGCAACCAAGTGCGCGACCACTCTACTACAACCCATGCCCCCGCGATCCCGGCAAAACCAAGAATGCGTAAGAAAATATTTCGCGTGGCTAATTGTGGCAAGATGCACCTGACGAAAAATAACCATGCCGCACAAATCACCGCCAAGATCCCGCTCAAAATAATCGTGCCAAACCAAGTCACATGCCTGAGCCAAATCAAGATCACAAACCAACTAACCCAAGCCGTGCCAATCGCTACCAACCAGAAAATGCGCCAAGTCGGCTTTGTGTGAAACCACAGAAGCAATGGCACGAAGGCAATGTAAGCCGCCTCTGCAAAATCAAAAGGCGGAATAGAAAGTATCCAGAATAGAGCTGACAATAAACCGGCGATGAGTCCCCAGTATTTGGAATAACTTAGTGCCCCCCCTTCGGATGGCTTCGATTCCAGACCGCCCAAAGGCGGAACTCCAAACTCTCCTGCAGATGATTGCTTTATATTGAATCTATTCAACATACCTAATCGACTCTTGCGCTTTACCTTGCCACCTGGAAGCCCGCGCGTTCGGGATATTGCTCGATGAATTCCAGAAAGATATCTTTCGCGACGGGCCCAGCGGTAGATCCCCCATGGTAGCTGTCGAGAGAACTCGTACCTTCGACCATCACGGCGACGGCGATCTGCGGATTCTCGACTGGGGCGAAGCCAACGAACCATGCTAGATTGACCTCCTTTCCATGTGCACGGAAGTCGGCCGTGCCTGTCTTGCCAGCGATGCGGAGGCCATCAATCTGCACGAGGCGCCCCGTGCCACCATCGCCAACGACGCGTTCCATTCCCTCCCAGAGCTCGGCTCTTTGTTTGCGTGTTAGCCCGACAGGCTCGCCACCGTGATTGACCTGCTGCGCCTTTGCGTAGCTTAATGCACGCAGAGTAGGCTGGGTTCGTGTTTCGTCACGAGCTATGGATGCGATAAAGGTCGCCATCTGCAGGGGGGTGACGAGGAGAAATCCTTGGCCAATTGAGGTATTGGCCGTATCACCGGGCACCCACCCCGCGCCTACACGCTCGCGCTTCCACTCCTTACTTGGCACAACGAGTCGTCCAGTCTCATAGGGCACTTCGATCCCTGTTTTCTCAGCAAATCCGAAGCGCTCCGCCTCTGCGCTGAGCACGTCGATGCCCATACGTAGACCTTCGGCATAATAAAAAATATTGCAGCTGCCCTCGATCGCGGAGGCCCCATCGACAACCCCGTGCCCATAGCGGGCATGGCAGTGGTAGATTCGATTGCCTATTCTAAAAACGCCTTGGCAATCATGCTCAGTCTGCAGAGTGATCGTTCCGTGGCGCATACCTGCGATAGACGTGAGCAATTTAAAAGTCGAACCAGGCGGATAGGAAAGCTGCAGCGAGCGGTTAAGCCAGGCGCCGCGATCGTTAATTTCACCGAAAGTTTTTCGCGGGATGTAGGGACTCAAGCCATTAAGGTCGTAGCTTGGGTGACTGGCAATAGCGAGCACCTCGCCCGTGCGCACATCGAGGGCAATCGCCGCACCCGTACGCTCGCCCAGTGCCGTCTCGGCGGCCATCTGCAAATCAATGTCGATACTCGTGATTAGGTTCTCTCCCTGTTTCGGTGTCACACCATCGAGCAGACTGTCTTGAAACCCAAGTGGATCGACGCGCCATATCTCGGTGCCAGTTTCTCCTGATAGGAGGTCATCGAAGTAATATTCTAGGCCGGTCTTCCCGATTTTAGTTTTAAAGGTGTAGGTCTTAATCCCGTCACTAGGGATTGCATCTGGGTCGGGATTCACCTTTTGCACATAACCAAGAGTATGCGCAGCGGCCACGCCGTAGGGGTAATAGCGTGCAGTATCGGTATGAATCTGAATAGGCGATTGAACCGGGACCTGCTCAATCAAGCGAGCGTATTCACCGGGCTTGAGGTCAGAAACCAAGGGTAGCGGCAGAAGAAGTTGCTCATTAAAGTGGCGGATGATCGCACGAGTAGAGACGGCGTCATCACGGCCAGTGATCAGGTTAATCTGATCGATGTAGCGTTGAATCACATTCTGGCGCGCGACCCATTGAAGTTCGTTGTAATCGGGCGTCAACTGTGAGTCCTCGCGTTCCTCTAAGGGCTTCAGCTGGTAAGCTTCTTTTAGCGCCGCACGTTCCGCCCGGATGATCTTCGAGTATTCTGCGCGAAACTCACGGCGCAGGTCGTCCAGGTAAACGACTGCGGAGTAATGCGCCCGGTTCCCGACGAGGAGATTACCCTTGCGATCGTAAATATCACCACGGGGACCTGGCTTGAGAATCCGGCGTTCGGTCTGGCGCTTTTCAATTTCTTCGTATTTTTGTGCTGCGATGAGCTGCCGCCAGCCGAGCCCGAGAACGAGGGTGACGGTGGCCGCCATGACGATCCAAAAGAAGAAAATGATGCGTGGATTTTCGCCGCGATGGACATCATAATCACTCATAGAATCGGCAAGTCTTCCGGCTCAGGTTCGAGCCGACAGAGCGTAAATAGCATGCGCTCAAAGTTGAAAAACCAAGGAGCCACGATTAGTAAGACAAGGTGCGATGCCAAGCCGGTAACGAGCACTTGCAGCCAAAAGCCTAGACTGGTGATATACGCGGATCCCATTGCTATTGTTACTAAAAGGATGCAAAAAAAATTCACCCCATGAGCTAAAACAGTAAGGTGATAATTGGACTCGGCTCGAAAACGAATACGCATTTGAAAAGTAAATGCGCCTGCGAAGAGAAAGCCCACGGTAAATAAGCCAAAGCCAGAGGGCAGTGCGGCGTCGACCCACAAGCCTGTGAGTAATGTGCAGATAAAGTAAGATTGGTGCCGCAAGTAGAGAACAGGGAAAACCAACATAGGCCCTAGTATGAGGAGATAGATCGACCAGCCCGCAAGGGCCGAGTTGACCAGCATCGTCAGGTAAAGGAGGAGCGCGTTGGCTCCGAAAAAGAGGATGGCGCGCGGATCAAGGAACATCGTTTTGAAGGTCGATGGGATAGAGCGGAATAAGGACCGCCACTTCGTGTAAGCTGAGTAAGCGGGCGTCGAGCTCTACTTCGCCTGATTGAAAGATGCCTGTGCTGCCAGGCTCAAGCCAGGAGACACGCCCAACCATCAAGCCAGGGGGGAATGTCCCGCCTAAGCGAGTCGAGACGAGTTTGAGCGGTATTTGCGTGCTGGCGACTACATCCTGCGGGGCGTCACGCACGGTGCCGAGCGGATCGCCGAAGCCACTTTGAGGCAGCCCTTGGTAAACCACAGGCCGCTCGTCGCCTTCAAAATTAGCCGCCATGCGAAAGTTAGGACTCGTGACGAGCTCGACGCGACTAGTCAAGGCACCCACTTCGACGACCCGCCCGACGACGCCGCCTGAAAAGACAACCGCAGCACCGACCGGAATGTCGAAGTCCTTACCCTTACGAATCACAATCTGCTGCCACCACGCGCTTAAATCACGTCGCACGACGCGGGCGACTTCGTAGCGAAACTCGCGGCGACTCGGCAAATTTAGAATAGCTTCAAGGCGCTGGATCTCGTTTTCGAGCGTCTCTTTGCGTTGTGAGTTGAATTGGTAAAGCGACTTCGAACGTGCCACTTCCTTACCCGCTTCAATTAGCTCGACTTTCGAATGACTGCGCCGCGCCCAGAAATTTTCGAGGCCGTCAAGATAAGAGGTGGCCACCCAGGCAGGCGCTTGAAACTCAGAAAAACTAGCTTTGAGGAAAGACTTAACTACCGTAGGAATAATCCACCAAGCCAACAAAAAGACGCCTAAGGCGACCAGTGGTTTGATCCTATCGAGGCGGAGTTTCGCCACGTCGCTCGCTATTTAGGGTTTCCCGTAAGGTCTTTCAGCAGAAAGGCTAGTTCGTTTAGGACTAAACCAGTTCCGTTGGCGACCGCACTGAGCGGATCGTCTGCGATGACAACGGGCAAGCCTGTCGCATCGCTGAGTTGCTGGTCGAGTCCCTTGATCATGGCACCACCTCCTGCAAGGAAGAAGCCGCGATCCACCAAATCGGCGGAAAGTTCAGGGGGACAATTCTCTAGCGCGTTACGCACTAGATCGACTATCGAATCGATAGTGTCGGAAAGTGCGTCGCGTATTTCTTGCGAAGTAATGGTGATCGTCTTAGGCAAACCTGCGACGGAGTCACGCCCGCGCACTTCCATGGAAATTTCCTCCTCGAGAGGGAAGGCCGACCCGACCCGGATCTTAATCTCTTCGGCCGTGCGCTCCCCGATCATTAAGTTGTAGGCGCGCTTCATATAATTGACGATCGCGCTATCAATTTTGTCGCCACCGACACGAACACTCTTGGTGTAAACCACACCTGCGAGTGAGATGATGGCGACTTCAGTCGTGCCCCCACCGATATCGACGATCATGTTCGCCGCCGGTTCGTCGATCGGTAGACCAACTCCAATTGCAGCGGCCATAGGCTCTTCAATCAAAACGACATCGCGTGCACCTGCGCGGATGGCAGAATCTTTAACAGCACGACGCTCCACCTCGGTGATCCCAGAAGGAACCGCCACGACAATACGGGGAGCTACAAAAGTTTTTTTCCGATTCACCTTATTGATGAAATAGCGGAGCATGGCCTCGGTAATCTCGAAGTCGGCGATGACGCCTTCCTTCATCGGGCGGATGGCGGTGATGTTACCGGGCGTGCGTCCGAGCATTTTTTTCGCCTCGGAACCAACGGCACAGACCTTCTTAGTCGACGAGTAGATAGCCACCACACTGGGCTCACGCAAGACAATGCCCTTCTCTTTAGCAAAAACTAAAGTGTTGGCTGTGCCGAGGTCGATGCCGATGTCGTTTGAGAGAAGTCCGAACACAATGTGATAAATGTTAAATGCGATACGCTAGCTGATCAGTAAATATAAAGTTTTTCTATGAAAGCGTTTGGATGTCAAATGATTACCGAGGCTGATTTTATAGGGGCTTTATTTCTAGAGGCCGTATGCAGATAAGAACGATGGGGGGGGCTTACGAGTGATGCTAAAGTGCAGGACTAACCGACTAGCTTGAAAAAGACGCGCTTGCCCGCTTGAAAGATCTGCTCGCCCTTGGGCGGGGTAATTTGACGACTGGGATCGTCCTGCTTTTCCCCGTCGATCTTGACTCCGCCTTGCTGGACGAGGCGGCGGATCGCACCCTTACTCTCAAAGAGCTCAGACTGGGCCATGACTTCGAAAAGTGGCGCATTCGGCGCGTCGCCAATCAGATCGTTCCAAGTGAAAGTAGGCATATCGTCGGGCAGCTTGTTTTTAGAAAAGACCTGCTCGAACTGCTCTAGTTCGCGTTTGGCTGACTCCATCGAGTGGAATTGGCCGACGAGTGACGAGGCGAGGCGCTTCTTCGACTCCATCGGGTGGCTTGTTTTAAGATTTTCAATTTTGTCCTCAGGGAATTCAAGCAGCAGGCGGTAGTAGTCCCACATTGTATCGTCACTTATCGACATGATCTTGCCGAACATCTCTTTTGCATTGTCGGTAAAAGCGATAAAGTTATCTGCGCTTTTGGACATCTTCTTGCTACCGTCGAGGCCAACAAGAAGCGGCATAGTGATAACAGCTTGCTCTTGCTTACCCGCATCCTTCTGTAGCGCGCGGCCCACGAGCATGTTAAATAGCTGATCCGTGCCACCGATTTCGACATCAGCATTCAAGACAAGTGAGTCGTAACCTTGTATCAAGGGATACATAAACTCGATCATCGAGATCGGTGCTTGACTGGCGTAACGCTTGGCAAAGTCGTCGCGCTCCAACATGCGAGCAACCGTCATTTTTCGAGAAAGTTTCAGGCAGTCCTCGAAGCTCATTGCGTCGAACCACTCACTATTGTAAAAAACAGTGGTCTTTTCTTGGTCCAGGATCTTAAAGGCTTGGTCCAGGTAGGTTTGCGCATTTTCTACAATTTCCTCCTTAGTTAATACAGGGCGCGTGTTAGAGCGGCCTGAGGGGTCACCAATCAACGTAGTAAAGTCCCCGATGATGAGGAGCGCCTCGTGCCCCAGGTCTTGGAACTGACGCAACTTATTAAACACAACAAGGTGCCCGAAAGTAAGGTC
>Ga0302131_1001294_pt1 | contig 13668 bp, 10 predicted proteins | sample CB9_20m_MG_FD_203105 | JGI IMG/M metagenome (GOLD analysis project Ga0302131, IMG submission 203105) | Marine microbial communities from Western Arctic Ocean, Canada - CB9_20m | ecosystem: Environmental > Aquatic > Marine > Oceanic | place: Canada: Western Arctic Ocean | collected 2017-09-19
AATTTCCAACAGGAAATCGATCCGCGTTTCCACGTCTTCGAACAAAGGCACCTCTTCCACTTTGCTTTCCCTCCAGTACGTCTGCCCGCCCCACCCGAACGCCCGGGTCATGCACTTATCCGCGGACTTCTCGTCCATGCCGAGCCCGGTGACCAAGGTTTTGACGCTTTCCCACTGCGCGACGTCGGTTTCCGATTCCCAAAGCGAAACGTCCACCGGCCGGTTGGGGAAACCCGCGCGCGCGGACACCGCCCTTCGCGTTTGTTTCGACGCTCGCGACTGACGTACAGCGCACGCGCGCGTGCTGGCGACCGCGAGGGGAACGGCGAGGGAAAAAGATGACATGCCGCCCTGCGTGCCGACGTACCTGGTAGTGGAAGATTCGTGGCGAAACGTGCTCGAGACACGTCGATAAGAGAAGTACCTTCAAAGGTAATACCTTTTTTTAGGTGAGATTTCAGAATGGCAGTGCGTATTTCTCGTGTTTAAAGTCGACAGACGGGTGTCTTCCAAGTCACTCTTCCCGTCGTTTCTGATGAGACAAGGTGATGCGAGAAGGCGAACGAGGAGTGCATTGCAGGCGCATTCACAAAAAATAGTGCTGGGTGATTAAACAAACTGACCCCCCTCCCTTACGGTAATCTACATTGATTGGGATGGATGATGGGTGAACACATCAAGAAACGGACTTCCCGCAACTCGAAGCGCTCACTTCCCACAACTCAAGACACAACTCGGGGCACTCACTTGAGCTTGCGGATGGCGTCGGACGCGGCTTGCGTCAAAGTGGTGTTGTTCGCCTCGGCGTACGCCTGCAGGGCTTCGAAAGCGTCGCGCTCGATCATGACGCGGGGCAGTCTGGCGACGCTTTCCGTGGCGGTCACCGGGGCGACAGGCGCGGGGGCAGGGGCAGCAATGGCAGCAGCCGGCGCCGCGACAGCCGAGACAGCGACCGCACCCGGGACGTACTCGCTCTGCGCCTTCTTGATTGACTCGAACCCGACGCGGTTGACCCAGTCCCCGAAGCGCTCGGTTCCGTTCTTTCCAGCCGCAAAGCCGGCGAAGATGGGTTCGAAGAAGGTTTCGATATCCGTCCCCTTTACCTTGTCTTGGTACGGCTTGGCAAGGGTTAGCAAGTTCGCGGTGCCTCCGAGCCAGATCTGGTACGACGAAGGGCCGTCGCCCACGAACCCGAGTTCGGCCATGTACGGCCGGGCGCAGCCGTTGGGGCAGCCGGTCATTCGTATCAAAACGGTTTCGTCCTTGGGCAGGCCAACCTTGGTCATCGTGGCGCGCAACCGCTTGTTGATATCGGGCAAGCCCCGTTCCGCTTCGGTGATTGCGAGGCCGCACAAAGGCAACGCGGGGCACGCGATGGAAAGCGCGTCGATCGGGTCCAAAGTGCTCGGGTCCTGAGATTATAAAAAGAAATGTCAGTCTTGTATGGGCAATCAGTCGGCGGAATGTGGTAAATTGGAAATACGTACCTCCACGCCGCCCGCCGTGAGCGTCGCCGTGATGTCCGCCATCCACGCTGGGTCGATATCCGTTAGCAACAGGTCCTGGTTCGCGGTCAGCCGTACGGGGAGCTCGTAACGCTCGATCACCGCGCGTAACGCCTTCTTCGCGTCACCCCGTAAACGCCCGTTCACCACGTGCACGCCGTACCACATCTTCCCGTCGCCTTGGTCGTTCCAGCCGTGGTAGGTGGGCATTTCAAACGGTGGTAAATCGCGAAGCGCGCCAAACTGTTTGCCCATGTACTGCTCCGTCACCGCCTTGAACTTCTCGATGCCCCACTCGTGGATGAGGTACTTCAAACGGGATTGCTTGCGGTCGTCGCGACGGCCGTAATCCCTCTGCGCCACGCAAATCGCCTTGACCGCGTAGAAAATGTCAGCCTTGTCCACGTACCCTAGGGGCGTGGCGAGCCTGGCGAAGGTATCGTCGTTCCTGTGCGACCGCCCCATGCCCCCCCCGGCGTAGACGTTGTACCCGACGTGCTCGCCGTTTTTCATGATGACGCAGATCCCGACGTCGTTCGTGAGGAAGTCGATGTGGTTATCCCCCGGAACGGTCACGCCGACTTTGAATTTCCGCGGAAGGAACTGCGTGCCGTAGATGGGCTCGGGTGACCCAACGTAGTTCGTGCCGAACCTGTTGTCGTTCCGGGCTTCAACGACCTCCGGTTTCTCCACCGTCAGTACCTGTTCGCCATCGAGCCACACGTCGTAGTACGCCCCGGATTGCGGCGCCAACAAATCGCCAATGTCCTTCGCCAAGTCCTGCGCAATTTTGTACTCGGGCCTGCTAACCGGGCTGTACGGCGCGGGCGACGCCATGACGTTGCGGTTGATGTCGCCGCACGCCCCCAACGTGGACCCCATGTTCGTTATCACCGCCCTGAACGTCGCTTTCAAGTCGGTTTTCAAAATCCCATGAAGCTGGTACGTCTGCCGCGTGGTCAAACGCAGCGTACCGTTGCCGTGGGAATCCGCCAAGTCGTCCATGATCAGGTAAAGCTGGTACGATAAAAAAGAAAGTGTCAGTCTCGTATATCGCGATGTATGGACAAACAGTCAGGGGGAATAGTCCCTTCTGGTACGAGTATGGGCAATCAGGGAGGCGGAATGTGGTGATTGGGAAAATACTTACCTTGTTTGGCACCGTCCCCGCCGGTTGCTTCGTGCGCATCATGAACTGGTAAAACTTCCCAGCCCCGAAGCTCCGCTTTTCCCGGTCGTCCTGCTGGTACCCGCCGTGGAACTTGTAAAGCTGCGCCGCGTCTTCGCTGATAAACGACGCCTCCGTGGCGAGCTCCTCGATGAGAGGGTGCCTCAAGAAATCCGAGTTCTCTTTGATGATCTCGACCTTGGAGCGCTTGGGTTCTTCCTTCTTGGTTTTCGTCTGGGGAGTCGCAACTGCGGTGGTGGTTTGCGGTTGGGGACGCGCGACTTGAACGCGCGTGCGTGACCCGCGGCGCGTCGTGCCGGTCAAAGGCTTGAACCCGCAAAAGGCTGTGAATCACGGGAGGGACACGAGGTCGTCAGCGCTGATGGAAAGAAATTTGCGAAAAGGCAGGCACAAAAGCGAGATATTTCGCGAGCCGATATTTCGGAAGCGAAGAGGGTTTTTTCACCGCCGCGTCCTGGGAAGGGGCGCCGCGCCGATCCGCGGGTTCATCCGCGTGTCAGATCGCACGGATCCGGCACGTACCTTGAATGCCCCCGGCGGATGCCATGGCGGCCATTTTTTTGCTAGCGGACGCGAAGGGAAAGCCTGCGGCGGGCAGACGGTTGAGGGAAAAGTGACGTTAGCTTAGATTGCGACGGGACTCGATTCTGGACTACGTCATCCTTCGGGGCGCGCACGGTGCGGCCGTGTCACGTGCGGAGGTGATCGGACGTGAATGGACGTCACACGCGTTCGACGCGAGCATGCGAGGCACACAGCCTGGGTAATGGGCACGTACCTTACGCTGCGCAGCGAATTGTGGCGCCCAATGGAGGCCGAAGGATTTCGGAGGTGGTTGACAAACACAACGACAAAGGGTCGCGAACTTTTGAGTTTTGACGGAAAAAATGAGTCGCCAAAAGCGCGAAAACGGCGGCGTCTTTTGCTCTCCGATCATCTTGCTCTCATCTTGACGCTGGCGATATAACCCCCGCCACGTCCCCTAAAGCCTCACTTTTACGGTATCGACGCGACGTCACCCGTCCCGTTCGCAGAAACCACCCGTGTGCTTTTTCCGCTCACGTCCCTTGCCACTAAGAGTCGCTCGATCGGTACCTGAAAAGCCGCTCGTTTTCCGCACCTGCACCGCCATCCCGAAAAGCAAAGCAAGATGTCTGTCGTCGGCCTGGACTTCGGAAACTCCAACAACGTCGTGGCTCTTGCGCGGCGCAAGGGCATCGATGTCGTGTTGAACGGCGAGTCCAAAAGGGAGACGCCGAGCATGGTGAACTTCGGAGAGAAACAGGTAAGAAACGTGACCGACCCCCGTGGCGCGCGCGCGAGGCCGCGATCGACCAATCGCCAGATCTCCCAATCGTCGCCGATTGCCGAGCGGCGTGCCGCCTTCCAAGGCCTTCTGCCGCCGTCAATCGAGGCTTAACAGAGTCGTGTTCTCGGTGGTGATCGGTGGAAACGGTTTGTGTTGGCTGTTCCGCGATCGACACCGCGAAACGTCAACTTCGGAACAGCGCACACCGGCCACACCAACCGCACGAGTCACGCGGGACACCCGCGTCCCGACCTTCCAAGGCCTTCGTCTGTTCGCTGCGACGCGACGTCGCTTCGTTTTTTGTTTTTTTTCGAGATTAGTAAAGAAGAATCTGGACCGCTCGATTGAAAGAGAGAGAAAGAGAAAGAAAGAATAGCGTCGCTGACCGGACCCCAACCCCCACACCCTACCCTACACCCTAAACCCTCACCCCAAACCCTAAACCCCAGCGCTTCATCGGGTGCGCCGCCGCCGACAAGATCAACATGCAGCCCACAAACACGATCATCAATTTGAAGAAACTGATCGGTTTGCGTTTCTCGGACCCGGAGGTCCAGGAGATCCTGCCCACGTTCTTGTTCCCGTGCACCGCGGGGCCGGACGACGAAATCATGATCACGGTTGATTACATGGGGGAAAAGAAAACGTTCACCCCGACTCGCCTCGTCGCCATGGTCCTTTCCGACCTGAAAACAATCGCTGAGCACGACCACGGCGCCAAGGTCACCGACGCCGTGGTGTCCGTCCCGGTGTTCTTCACCGACCCGCAACGAAGGGCGATGCTTGACGCGTGCCACATCTCTGGCCTCAACACTATGCGCCTGCTCCACGAAACCACCGCCACCGCCCTGGCGTACGGTAAGTATTTTCCCAATCACCACATTCCGCCTCCCTGATTGCCCATACTCGTACCAGAAGGGACTATTACCTCTGATTACCCTGACTGTTTACTCATACACATTACGAGAGACTGACACTTTTTCTTTTACAATCATCAGGCATCTTCAAAACCGCCGAGTTCGGCGACGACCCGCACAACGTTGTGTTCGTGGACGTGGGGAACTCGGCGCTGCAGGTGTGCGTGGTGCGGTTCACGAAAGCCGGGTTGAAGATCCTAGCCACCGGGTTCGACCGCAACTTGGGCGGCAACGCGTTCGATCAGGCCATCTTCGACCACTTCTGCGAAGAGTTCAAGGTGAGCCAAAAAATCGACGTCAAGTCAAACGCGCGGGCGAGCCTCAGGCTTCGCATCGCGGTTGAAAAAATGAAGAAAGTCCTGTCCTCAAACCCCGAGGCCCCTATTAACATCGAGTGCCTGATGGACGACAAGGACGTGCGGTCGTCAATGACGCGGGAAAAAATGGAAGAGCTCACCAAGCACCTGCTCGAGGCGCTCATGGCGCCGGTGATCAGCGCGATGTCGGAAAGCGGGATGACTCCGGAGGACATCAAAGCCGTGGAGCTTGTGGGGAACGCATCTAGGATGCCTTTCATCCCCACGCAGCTGCAGTCCTTTTTCGGCATGGAGTGCTCGCGCACGCTCAATGCCAGCGAGTGCGTCGCGCGCGGGTGCGCGCTGCAAGGCGCGATGCTTTCTCCCCAGTTCAAGGTCCGGGATTTCGAGGTTATGGATTCCTTCCCCTTCCCAGTGTCGTTCACCTGGCAAGCCGAGGACGGCGAGGCGAAGGACATGGAGTTGTTCGAACGCAACAACACGGTGCCTTCGTTGAAGGCGATGACTTTTTTCCGCAACGAAACGTTCGCGGTGCAAGCGCGGTACACCACCCCCACTTTGTTACCCCCGAACGCGGAGCTCAGCGTGGGTAGCTTCGAAATCGGCCCCGTGCCGCAATCGAGTGATCCGGAAACCAAAACCAAGCTCAAGGTCAAGGTCCGTTTGAACCTGAACGGTTTAGTGGACGTGGAGTCCGCGCAGGCGATCGAGGAAATCGAGGAAACCGTGGTGGTGCCGGCGCCCGCGCCCGTCGACGGCGACGACTCATCAACGCCCATGGAGGACACCACGAAGATTGTTAAGAAAATCATCAAGACTGACATCAACGTCGTATCAACGCAAGGCGGGCTCCCGCAACAGGTCCTGGAGCAGTTCGTCACCGAGGAGTTCGAGATGGCGCTGCAGGACCGGGTGATGGAGGAAACCAAGGAACGCAAAAACGCGGTGGAGGAGTACGTTTACTCGATGCGCTCGAAGGTTACCACCTCGCTCGCGGATTTCGCCACGCCAGCCGCCTCGGAGGCGTTCGGCAAGCTCCTCAACGACACCGAAGACTGGCTGTACGACGACGGCGAGGACGAGTCCAAGGGGGTGTACATCGCGAAGCTGGCCGAGCTCAAGGCGATGGGCGGGCCGATCGAGGCGCGAGCGGCGGAAACGGAGGCGAGGCCCGCCGCCGCCGCGGCGCTCACCGCCGCTGCCGTTTTGATCGCAGGGCAAGCCGCCCCCGACGCCGCGCACGCGCACATCGACGCCGCCGACCTGGAGTCCATAATGGCGGAGGTCAAGAAAGCCACGGAGTGGCTCGCGGAGAAGGTTCAGTTGCAAGCCGCATCCGCGAAATCCGCCGACCCGGTTTTGCTCAGCGCGGATATCGCGAAAAAGGAAGAAACCCTGGTCCGCTTCGCGACGCCTATTCTGGCGCGCCCTAAACCGAAACCCGCGCCCCCCCCGCCCGCCCCGGAACCCGAAGTATCCGAGCCCATGGACGCGGACGAAGCCCCCAAGCCTGTGGCGGATGATCTGGACTAAACCGCCGGTAATACGTTCGCGCGGGCAGAGAGAGTCTAGCGAGGGATACAATCCAGTGACTTGCGTTCTTTTAACAAAAAGTTTTTCACTCACCTCACAAGCCTTGTGTCGAATCGGTCTCCTTTTTCCCTGTGCACTCACGACGTTTCTCTCGACGTCTCGAACTCGTCGTCAAACTCGTCGTCGAACTACTCCTCGTCCAACTCCTGTGTGTCGAACCCTCGCCGGTTGGTTTGTCGCCCAGCGCGACAGACGACCCGACCACTTTCGCCCTCGCCCGCAGGCGCGAAGCACAACACCAGTCTCGTCCACGGTCGTACCGCGTTTCTCGCGTGCGATGCCACCTATTCGCGATGTCGCAAGAAGCGCCGTGGCGCTCCTGGTGTTGATCACGTCGCACCGCGCGTTCGCGTTGGAGCCAGGGTGTCCTCTCGCGTCCTTCGACGAACGCGCGCGCGTCGGGGACGCGTTGTCCGCGGAGTTCGACGCCCAGGGCTACGACGTGCAAAGGGGCGCGATGTGGGTGTTCACGCACGCGGACATAGAGCCGGACTGCCAGGAGTGCTCGCACGCCAACCCGTCCAGCACGTACGGGTGCGCGATGCTGGTACGTCGCGGGGTGAACCGCCCGGCGGTCGTTGTCACGCCCCACACTTTTGGTTTCGAGAAAACAAACTCTCTCACTAAACAAACGCACTCACAAACTTAAACTTCTTCCTTTTTCTCCAAAACCTCCGCCAGCCCGTGACGGACGACCCGCGGAACATTTTACGCGAAAGTCGCACCGTGGCCCGCGTCGCTGAATCCGCGGCGACGCAAGTCTCCGCGGCGCGCAGAACCGCGACGACCAGGGACGCTGACGAACAAAACGCGGACGGGCGCGCCACGGACGCGACGTTCGATTCCGAATCCGAAACGCAACAACCGGATTCCGCTCCGCGAAGTCCAACCTCCGCGCCGCGTCCAGGAGGTGTGTTCCAAGCCATAATGGACACCAGGAGTTACCTCGAAAACAGAAGGGACGCGATGTCCATTTTAGAAGCCCCTGCGCTAGGTCTAGCCCGGCCTTCCCTGGACGACGAACGGACCATTGCGCGGGTACTTCCCGACGGGCCCGACCTGTCCTGCGAGTGGCGCCTCGGCGACGCCGACGTGGTCGTGGTGGTGGGGTGCACCCCCCCCCCCGCGAAGTACTTCGGCCTGACTAGTTATGTGTACCGCTCGTACGAAGCCGGGGTGGTGAGGACGATTTTCGGGTCACTAGGGGACACCCTTTCAGTCGGCGGCGACGGCGTCGGGAACGACGGCAACGCAAAGTTCACGTACGTATTGGGGCTTTCCCAAATCACAACACTGTGCCATGCACACACGTGTGAAGTATATCACATGCATCACAAGTGCACTGTTCGGCCCGAATCCTACGACTGTTCGGCCCGATTACTACGACTGCTGGCTCATACAAGTTACGAAAGTTACGAACCCACACTCGCCGACTCTCCGACTTACCCCTTTTCTTTACACTCGCAGGCGTTTGTCCACGTCCGCGGGTTTCGTGCCTCCGAACGGAGACGGCTCGCAGGGGGTTTTGAAAAACGTCCCGGCGTGGAACACCACCTTTGTCACCGTGCTTGGGAAGTCGCGCACCGTGGTGCAAAACGTGATTGATACCTTGCTCGCGTCCGACTTAATTCCAGGCGACGGCGACGGAAACAGCATGATTAACAAATACGGTTTATCGAGGCAGAGCGGCATCAAAACAAACGCCCTGCTGTTGCGCCACGCCGTTCCATTGGACGACGCGGCGTGGGCGCAATACGCGGATGCCCCCCCGTTCATCGTGATGCGAGTAACACCGCGACGCCCGCCCCTGCTCCCGGCGCCTTTCCCAAGAGCAACCCTGATACAGAGGTACGCGTTGCGCGTTTCCCAAATCAGGCGGCGCCGGCCGTTTGACGCCGCGTATGGAGTGCGGTTAGACAGTACAACCACTACAATAGGTGCACGCAGTACAAGACTGTTTGCGCACTGTGCATAAATTGCCCATCAACCCCAGACTAGCGCAGGACTGACACTTTATTTCACGCTTCCAGGGAAACCTTCGACGAACGGCCGCTCGCTTCGTCCGTCACTCTGCTTGCGAACCGGGTTTCGGGTTTCTTTTTGAACGGCGGCAGCGAAGTGATTGCGGGAATCAACGACCCGAGTTTGCCGTCCGATGAATCCCCGGTGACTACCTGGGCCAGTACCCCGGGAAGTTACACCGCCACCACGTTAAACACCAACGCGCAAGTCGTTTTCGACAACGGACAGAACTGCATCGACACGAGCTGGAACTGCGGCGGCGATAACCGGTAAGGGCCTTTCCCCAATCACCACATTCCGCCTCCCTGATTGCCCATACGAGACTGACACTTTTTATTTTACAATTAGGGACACGACGTACATCACCGGTCCCACTTTCCGGTTGGTGGATGACAACGCCGTGGCGTACGTCATCGGGGCTAACCACGCCTCAACCGGCAACTCGGTTTACTCCAACGTCGCGGTTTACGACCCGTTCCGCAACCTCGGGATCGTCGCGATTGACGACAGCGACTTCATCGGTACGGCGGATGTGTGGGCCAGCGGAACCGCCGCGGCGAACGACGCGGACAAGCTGTTCGTCGTGGCGCTCGCGCGGAAGTGTCCCGGGGTGTTGGAAACGGACAGGAGGGAAGATAGGAGTTACGACTCAACCGGTAACTCCAGTACCTCCATCGTCAAACCCCGTAGGGGCAGGATGCTGGACGGCACGCTTTGCGTCGAGGTGCCCAGCGTCGGGTTCCCGAGCGCGGCGCTGAACAGCGACTTGGTTTTGTGGGAACGGCCTTATTGTCACTCGGAAACGAGCGTGGGGCCGTGGTGGAACCGGCTGGCGCTTCCTATTGTGGTGCTGGCGACGCGCGTCGGCGACCGGGTTGTTTTCCCCACACCAGGGTCGCCGTCCATCGTCTCCGTGCTGGACACGTTTTGAGACACTTTTTCCGTACGCTGGGTGAGGGTATACACGACAAACGAGAACGTATTAAATACAGTGCCTATCTCCCGTTGGTTAAGAGAAAAAGGACTCCATCATCATCATCAACACACGCGCACATTCACAATCTCTGTTACAATCGCTCTCCCATACTCCATCCCCTTCGTCCCCCACCTACTCCTTCCGTGTTTTCCCTGTCCCACGGTGGTTGAAGGTCACGAAGTCGTGCATTTGCTCCATGTTATCGGGTGGCAGCTCCCTCGGTTGCTGTGCGATGGGTTGGAACTCCCCAGAGAACCCTAGCGCGCCCCATGTGCAACACAAACTACCGATCAAACACTCCGCTAAAACAAACAGCGGGACCCCCGCGAATTCGATCCCAGAAATCTTCAGGTCTTCGCGGTACGAAATCACTAAGGACACCGCGTGCGCCAGCAGTAGGAAACCGCCCACGGACGCGAGCTTGTGCGGGTCGTCGAACATGGAAGCGGAGTTGTGACGGGTGCAGACGAGGCGCCCGCGCGGTCCCACCTGGCAGGCGATGGAAAAACCGAAGACTTTGTTGACGAAAAGCAAAATTTAATCGTGCCAGTTCAGCAGTTGTCGCCACGTCACTCCCATTACCCGTTCCCCATCGATCGCCCCGTCGTCCGTCACACAACCGCGCGAACATGTTCGCCGCCGCATCCAAGGTCACCGCCCACGTCGCCCCCCGCGCGCACTCCCTTCGCCGCGGCGTTCCCTCCGCTTCCAAGCACTCCGGTGTCGTTTCCGTGTCACGCAAACGCGGAAGCGCCACCACCACGCACGCGGGCAAGGACGAGGATTTGATGGAGCAGTTACTCGCGATGCTCGGTGGCGGTGGCGGCAAGTCCGGCATCGTTTCTGAGAAGGACGCGCTGCCGGGCAGACAGGAGGAGATGCGGGTGACGGATACGCACTTCGTGTTAGGCAACAGCATCAAGACGTTTCCTGATAACTTGCAGACCTGCGTGTTCGCCACCGGGTGCTTCTGGGGAACGGAGAAGATGTTCTGGAGAGTTCCGGGTGTGTTTTCCACATCCGTGGGGTACGTTGGCGGGTTCACGCAGAACCCGACGTACGAAGAGACCTGCAGTGGGCGAACGGGGCACACCGAGGCGGTGCAGGTGGCGTGGGACCCCACCGTCGTCTCCTTCGCTGATCTGTTAGCCATGCACTGGACCTCGCACGACCCCACGCAAGGCAACCGGCAGGGCAACGACAGCGGCACCCAATACAGGTCCGGCGTCTACTGCAGCTCGCAAGCGCAAAAGGAAATGGCAATGGCCTCCGCGGATGTGTACGACACTGCTTTGAAACTCGCTGGACACCCTCGCAACGTAATCACCTCCGAAATCAACGGCCCCGGGGATAACTGCGTGTACTACTTCGCCGAGGACTACCACCAGCAGTACCTCGCAAAGCCGGGCGCCAGGTACGTGTTGGGGCTTTCCCAAAGCCAAACACAGTTTGCTGCCCCTGGTCGAGGTGCCACTATCATCCAAAGGAAGTGCACTACTGGTAACTCTTTCAAATATATCACAAGGAGACTGTTTTACCGAAGCTGGTGACTTTTTGTCCATCCATCGCGATATACAGTACACCCGTACTTGAAACGCAAGACTGACACTTTTCGTTCACAATCAGGCCCTACTGCAGCGCCCAGCCCACCGGAGTTCCCGTCCCGACAGACTGGCTCACCGAGAACGGCGCTAAGCTCCCTGGTTCCTACTGGGCGAAATACGGCCCCAAGCCGGGGTGCACCATCCAGGTATCCAACGAACCCGTGCCGGTGGAAGAAGCGATGAAGGCTTAGATGAGGGAGTCATCTATTTCTTTTTGATGCGAATGAAAGCGCACGCGGCGAGGAAAGCATTTATTAGCTTGTTCTCAAAGTATTCGTCTCCCGTCCAACTCTTTTTCCGCATCGTTACGCCCCAACTCCCACTATTTCATCCCCCACATCGTTCAAGTCCCTTGGTTTCAGAATGCTAAACACCCTGGCGGACAAAACCGGCCCGACCTTGCGATGCACCGTCTGCGTGTCGCTCGTGACGACTCGGATTAAGTTTTGCAGCAGCTTTTTTTTTTCGCGCTCGGTGAGTTCGGACGAGGAGTCGTACCGAACCATCAGCGACTGCATGGTGGGAAACGCACGCACGATCGCAAGCGCGGCGGGCTCAGCGCACCCGTCAATAGTCATCAACGCGCCGCACCAAATCTCGGTGCACGATTTCGTTTTTCCACGGGAGGGCGCGGCGCCGGCGTCGCGAGTTTGCTGCTTGTAAAAGAAAAGTGTCAGTCTTGAGTCTCACTGTATGGGCAAACAGTCTACTTGTGCTGTATGTAGTGCACTTCCTTTTAATGACTAGTGTAGTCACAGATGGGCTTGAAACAGGGAGGCGGGATTCGGCGAAACACAACAACACGCACCTGCGACGCGAACAAACCGCCGCCGTCGTTTCCCACGCCTCGCCCCCGGGAGCCGCCCGCCGCTGCGGCTTCCAGGGCCAAGCTCGCCGCCGGGGTGATCGTGGTCCCTTTGCTGTGCGGCAGGATATCAAGAAACCCTTGTGATTGTTACAAGAAAAGTGTCAGTCTGTATATCGCGATGTATTGGACGATGGCCTGGTCAACAGTCACCGTAATCGGTCTGAACAGTCACCAGCTGAGAGATAAAACAGTGTCCCCGGATTTGGGAAAGCCCCAACACGTACCGATCTCCTTTTCGTACGGCCGCTTGGCGAGCGCCACGGAGACGAACTTGAAGTGGTTAATCGCCTCCGGTCGGTTGGTCACGCTCGTGACGCGTATTCCGCGTTCCTCCACCGACAACCGGGCCATCGCGCTTTCTACGTTTTTCCGCGAAAACCCATTCACCCCGACCGCGCGAAACTCCCGCCGTTCGCGCGTGGAGCAGTGTTGTCGCAAGCCTTCGATGACCAACCCCAAAGTGTGGTTGGGCAGTTCACTTCGTGCTTTTTGAAGCAGCGCTTGTAACCCATTCGCAGGCAGCACAACCCCGTTTTGCACAGCCACGTGGTCAGCCGCGCACTTGTCCACAAAACTCTCGCCCGTCAGGTGCACCAAGGTGTACTGCGCGCTGCGAACGTCGTCGGCGGCGGCGGTTTGTCCTATCGGCGGCGCGCCCTCCGGTCGGGTGACTCCTCCACGCAAACCAACAGCCGTGGTGCTCGGCGCGTGGTACCGCCAGGTAACACTTCTGTGCAAGGGCAACTGCTCCGTGGTGTGCAGCAAAGGCGTGACGCCTTTGGTGCCGTCTTGAACGCCCAAGTCGCACGTGTCTCGTAAACACCGCCCGAAATCATCCGGCCCCAGGTCGGCGCTCATCACCACCGTGATTTGCTGCAGTTTCATCTTGCCCCCCACCAGCTGCGCCACGTGCTTCGCGTTGACCCGTAAGATCTCCTCCCTTTCCTTCGACTGGCGTGCCATTTCCTTCGCGTCCGCTTTGGCGAGTTTCGCGGTCTCCGCGTCCAGCGCTCTTTTAGCGGCATCCGCGGCTTTCGCAGAGGCTTTTTCTAAACGAATGCGATCGCGCGCGGAGACGCTTGGCGAGGTCGCGTTTTCCTGTCCTTGAGCCGCCCGTGAGGCGGTCGCAGTGGACGCCTGCGCACCAGATACCACACGAGTATTTTTCCGCGCGTGGTGCCGGTCGGTGAATATCCCGAGGTCGTCGTCGTCGTCGTCGTCGTCGAAGTCATCGTTCCCGCAGGCACTTTCGAATCGTCCCGTCCGAGAATCATTTTGTTGGCCTTGGCGCGAAGCCTCCGGCCTCGCAAACGCCTTCGGTGGAAACCCAGCGTCGTCGTCGCTGTCGTCCAGGCATATCACCTCGGT